>Ga0209636_10008629_pt1 | contig 10380 bp, 8 predicted proteins | sample DeeMarSWOR152_54_FD_187464 | JGI IMG/M metagenome (GOLD analysis project Ga0209636, IMG submission 187464) | Marine sediment microbial communities from White Oak River estuary, North Carolina - WOR-1-52-54 (SPAdes) (version 2) | ecosystem: Environmental > Aquatic > Marine > Intertidal zone >... | reverse complement strand
GACTCCGGGAACAAAGGCTGTTGCCAAAGAAGTTGCCCGCTTTAAAGTAGGCCTCCTTAAAACAGGAGTCCAATTTGCAACGAGATTGCCCCTAAGGAGGGGGGGCCAGCCAGATGAAGTAGCCCGTATTGCTGTGGTTCTTGCCAGTGATTTGTCCAGTTATGTCCATGGAGCACTTATACCCGTTGATGGCGGGTTTTTGTCCGCCTAGCGAGACGGGTGTCGGCCCTAAGAAATTATTACCCAGTACTATTTAAGCAAAAAAACTGGGGCGCCGTAAGACATTAATCTTCTTATACTGCAGCTGCGAGAGGTCGCCTATTGTTATTCCGCTTTCAAGAAAGTATACGTTCTTTGGCCTTTTCTCAGCAGCCTGAACAATAGGCTGTTTGTTAGCGCAGCCACTATTTCCTTTTCCTTCATATGGCGGTCACTGAAGGATAGGATTCCATCTGGTTTCAATACTCGATGTAATTCCTTTAGTACCACATCTGGGTCACTCAAGTGGTGAAAGGCAGCATACAATAGAACGGCATCTAAGGTATTATCCGGCAACCCAGTTTGGCAATCAGAAAGAATGGTTTCCACGTTCGCCAGTTGCTTTTTTGAAGCGATATCCTGAACCTTCTGAATTGCCAGCGGATGGATATCCAAGGCATAAACTTTCCCCGATTCGCCTACCAATTCTGCGAGGAATGGTATGTAACTTCCGGGTCCACAGCCATAATCGAGCACATGAAATCCCGGCTTTATCCCCACCTCTTTCAAGATATTCCTGCGGGGCAAGAAGAAATCGCGAAATTTGTAGCCGCAAGACATAAATTGAAAAGGAAAATTGGACATTGGTTTATCCATGATGGTCTCCTCCTTCTCTTTTAAGAGGCAATTTTATGCAACTTTCCCAGCATAAAAGAAGCTTTTGCAAAGCAAAAATTTGAGTAAGCGCCGTAAGGCACGAACCTTTTATGCTGTGTTAGGCGAAGTGCGCTTCTTAATTACATATACAACTTGAAATAGTAAGTCTCTCTTTTTCAAGAGGCGAAACTCATTTTTCAGATAACTTTCTAGCTTTCTATGATTGAAACCCAGGTGCCCACCCTTCCATTGCTTTTCCAAGCCTGTCGTATCATTAAGGAAGCATGCTTTAAACAGGTCACTTAGAGATATCGATTCTCTCCGGCTCCGCGTTATTGCTAAACCGATTCGTTGGATCAAGAAGGGTATACCTACCATCTTGGGTACAGAGATTACTATAAGACCGTGTTCATCAATTAAAGTGGATACTTCTTTCAAAAAATTAATCTTAGAATCATACAAGGAGTCTTTGTCACCGACATGTTCCAGGGTCTCTAACAGATACAAAATGTGATATTTTTCACCTGATAATCTTGACTTCGTATCATTGATTGTTAAGTTATCATTACATATCAATTCGACATTGTTAAGACCCATCGCGCTAACTAGTCTAGAAGAAAGTTCTATAAAGCCGGGAACTCTATCAATAGCAACAACACGAGTGAAATACTTTGCCAATGATGGTAGAAAAACACCGTCCGCACAGCCAAAATCAATTACATTACACTTATCAAAGTAATCTCGTGTCAATCTAAGGGACAGTTCAAAATGCCTTGTCTTAATATACGAAACAAGCCCGGGTCTCAGGTAATTATATTCTGCATATGTCTTATATTCCTTATAATAATGGGATTCCTCCGACGAATATATATCTATCGGTGGCTGAATATAGTATCTGCTCATAACCCCCCTTTTTGGAAATCAAGTCTAGTGGACTCTAGATTTTGCTTATGTCGCAACGGAAATCAGCCTTTTGCCTTGCCACCCTGCTTTATCAGCCAATATTCGATGCTGTCGGCCAAGGCCAACCAGCTAGCTTCGATAATATTAGTGGAGCTGCCCACCGTCCGCCAATTTTCCTTGCCGTCGCTGGATTCAATGAGCACCCGGACCTGCGATGCAGTGCCTGCGGTCTCTTCGAGGATGCGCACCTTATAATCAATAAGTTTTACATCAGTCAAGTCAGGATAGAACTGGAGTAAAGCTTTGCGCAGAGCCTGGTCGAGGGCGTTGACCGGGCCATCGCCCTCGGCAGCTGTATGCACTATCCTGTTATCCACCTTGACCTTGATAGTGGCTTCTGACAATGGCTCTTCTTGATTTCCTCTGCTGGGTGGACGGCGCCGTTTCTCCACCACGATTATGAAGTCGACTAGCTCAAAAGGTGGCTGGTAGTCGGGCTGAGCCCGGCGGAGCAAAAGGTCGAAGGATGCCTCGGCAACATCATATTGGAAACCCTGCTTCTCTAATAACTTAATTTGCTTCAGGACTTCCTCGATTTCCTTGCCCTTAGGGACAGGTATTCCACGCTCTTTAGCTTTAAAGATAATACTTCCCTTCCCTGCCAGCTCGGAAACAACAACATGCGGGCGGCTGCCCACTAGATTTGGATTTATGTGCTGGTAGCTATCTTCCCATTTTATTAAGCCCGCTACGTGAATCCCACCCTTATGGGTGAAGGCATCATCGCCTACGTAAGGAAGCCGGTCATAATGAGGCATGTTAGCCAGCTCTGATATATAGCGAGAGACATCGCTGAGCTTGCCTAGCTGCTTGTCAGTAACGCAATCAATGCCCATCTTAAGTTTCAAAGTTGGTATGATGGAACAGAGATTAGCGTTGCCACAGCGCTCACCATAGCCATTAATGGTTCCTTGAACCTGAGTAACTCCCGCTTCCACGGCAGCCAGGGAGTTAGCCACAGCAAGCTCGGCATCATTATGAGTGTGAATACCTAAAGGAACAGGGCTTGCCTTTTGGACAGCTTTAATAGCTTCTACTACCTGTTGCGGCAGGGTGCCGCCATTGGTATCGCAAAGAACCACGCATTCCGCACCAGCCTTTGCCGCAGCCACCACCACCTGCAGGGCATATTCAGGATTACTTTTATATCCATCAAAGAAATGCTCGGCATCGAAGAAAACCCTGAGCCCCTTTGCTCTGAGATAACTTATGGAATCTGTAATCATGCTGAGGTTTTCTTCCAGCGTTGTTTCCAGAACCCGGGTTACCTGCTTATCCCAGGCTTTTCCTACGATAGTGACCACCTTGGTTTTGGCTTGAAGCAAGGCCTGGAGATTAGCATCTTCTTCCGCCCGGCAATTGGAACGTCTGGTGCTGCCAAAGGCCACCAAGGTTGAACGGGTCAAGCGCAAATTTTGCGCCTGGGCAAAGAACTCGGTATCCTTGGGATTAGAACCGGGCCAGCCACCCTCTACGAAGTCAATGCCCAGTTCATCCAGCTTCTGGCAAATCTTGAGCTTATCCTCGACAGACAAAGAAATCCCCTCCTGCTGGGCACCATCTCTTAGAGTGGTATCATAAAGCTGCACTGTTATCATGGAAAATTCCCTTAACCTTTCACCTTTTGAGCAATCAAATCTCCCATCTCTTTTGTTCCCACCCGAATCTTGCCTTCTGACATTATATCGTAAGTTCTATAACCTTGCTCTAGGACAGCGAGGACAGCATTTTCTATAGTCTGTGCTTCAGTTTCCAGCGCGAAGGAAAAGCGAAGCATCATAGCTACGCTCAAGATAGTGGCAATAGGGTTAGCCAGGTTCTGCCCCGCTCGACTGGGAGCGCTGCCATGAATCGGCTCATACATGCCGAAGGTTTTTCCCTTGGGAATTCCTGCTAAACTAGCCGAAGGGAGCATGCCCATAGAGCCAGCCAGCATTGAAGCCTCATCGGTGAGAATGTCACCAAACATGTTTTCCGTGACCAAGACATCCAACTCAGCAGGACACTGAATAAACCTCATAGCACAGGCATCAACCAGCATATGCTGAAGCTCAACGTCGGGGTAATCAGCGGAAATTTCTATAGCAATCTGCCGCCATAGCCGGGATGACTGGAGAACATTGGCTTTATCCACTGAAGTTAGCTTCTTGCGGCGACTGCGAGCCACCTCAAAACCGACTCTCAATATGCGCTCAATTTCCATCTCGGAATAGGCCATGGTATCAACAGCCTGCCTTCCCTCCGGAGTTTGCCACTGTTTCTTTGGCTGACCAAAGTAAAGTCCGCCTGTAAGTTCTCTAACCACCATCAAGTCAACTCCCTTAACCACCTCCGGCTTGAGATTAGTAGAATTCACCAGCATAGGGAAAATTTTCACGGGGCGTAAATTAGCAAACAGCTCCAGCCCTTTGCGCAAAGCCAGAAGCCCGTCTTCAGGGTGGATTTTGGCTTGAGGGTCATCCCACTTAGAACCGCCAACTGCGCCGAGCAGCACCGCATCACTTTGTTTACACATCTTCAAGGTCTCATCACTGAGGGCTGCGCCTAGGGTGTCTATCGCAACACCACCTATTAGACCATCATGGAGGTGAAAGCTATGCCCGAATTTCTCACCCACGGTCTGCAAAACCTTTAGCGCCTGGGTTATTACCTCAGGGCCAACACCGTCGCCGGGCAAAACCGCTACATCGAATTCCATACTATTTACCTCTCATTCTTTGCTGCCCATCATGGAAGCTGTGCTTGTTATGATGAGTGCTAAGTTCATCACAAAGGCCTCTCTTTTTCACCTAACGGAATAATATTATCAGCTACCTTATCATATAAATCGCCCAGCGTGAATATGATGATTTGATAATCCGAGGCCAGCGTTTTGAAAAAGTTTAGCGTGTTAGCCAAGCGGACAGAGTCAAAGTTAACAAAGGGGTCATCCAATATCAAAGGCGGCTTCTTATCGCCAAATATCAACTCTGCCAGGGCGAGCCGAAATGCTAGATAGAACTCATCAATTACCCCCCCACTTAATTCCTCGGGCTTAGCCCAGTCCCCTTTCTCATCCGAATATACCCAGAACTCCAAGGCTTCTTTGTCAACTCTTACCTGCTTATACTTGTCCTTGGTAAAGACAGCCAAATATCTCTGAATTTCTTTCTCCAAAGCTTCCTCAGTTGACGAAAGAATCTCGGTTCTCGCTTTGGAGATAAATTCCCTAGCCAAGTCATAAACTTTCACCTTTCTCTCTTCATGTTCCAATGCTTTCTGACGGCTTTTCAGTTCCTCTTCCAGTCTAATTTGGTCCTCTATATTAAATCTTGCCTGCTCAATGATGACTTCGCAGCGCCTTTTTTGCTTCTCAAGCTCAGTTTGCTTTGCCTCTAAACTCTGAACTTTCCTTTCTAGTTCGATGTATTCTTCCGGGTTCAGATGTGTTTCTCTCAAATCGTCAGTAAGTTTCGCTCCTTCAATCGCTAACTTCCTAGCTACCTCAGTCCTCTGTCTCTCAACATCCTTAATCGTCTTACCACTTAGCATCCCGTCCAAGCGGTTTCCTGCCTTCTCTTTCATCTCGTGCCAATAGTAAAAATCCCTTTCCTTCTTATCTAACTCAGCAACCGTGCTACATTTAGCCTCGGTCAGTAATTCATTTTCTTCTTGGCCAAGTTTACCGAGAGCTTCCTTCATGTCTTGAATGCGCCCTTCAATAACCGAAATGTTGGTCTTATCTCGAATGAGGGCAGTTCTCGCTCTTATGGTTATGGCAAGAAGAGCTGCGCCCAGGATTATTAAACTCAAGAGGTAGAGGGGACCAACTAAAATTCCAATTATCCCACCCGTCAATATCATTATCGCAGCAGCCATGCCCTTCCCTGAACCAAAAAATCTAACAGATTTTCTTATATCCAATTTTTCTTTCGCTGCAGCCAGTTCCTTCTCTCGCATAGCTAGGTCATTCTCGATATCCCCACGTCTATTCTGGATTGCATCCAACCCCTTTCTAAATCCTGAAACCCGTTGCTTATCCTCCAAGCCTTCAATAGCCTGAAGCGCTTCATCTGCTTTCTTGAAGTCTTCTTCCTGTTTCTTTAGCCTAGTAAGTAGTTCTTCCACGCTATTATAATCTTTAGTCAGCCTTTCTATAGACGCCTCAATTTCTTTACGCTGTTTATTTTTACCCAACAAAGCCTTGGCATTTTCATATTGCTCCTTGACCTGAGCCAGTTGCTTGTTCACTTCCACTAGCTCGATTTTTTGAGCCTCAACTTGTGAGACCTCATTTTCAATGTCAGTACATTTCCGTGAGGAATCCTCTAGTTGGCTTCTTAGGCTCGCTAAGATGCCTAGGATTTTTACCGGTCTATCCAATCCCTTCTTCATCTCAGAGATTTTGTCGTCTAGCTTCTGTATTACCTCTGAAGCAAGGGTACTTTCTTTGCCTCCAGTCACAACTTCTTCCAAGCTCTCGCTAATTTCCTTCTTACCTGATGAGATTGCTCTTACCTCAGCTTGACGGATACAAGAAGTGCATAAGAAGAGCCTGTCAGAATTGGTGCCCAGTAGCTCAGCCATTTTCTCTGAAATTTCTTTGAAAGTATCAAGCTCTTCTCGAGTATTATCATCAATAAGCCTGGCAGTTCCTTTATCAAAATCCTTCTCCAGCAAATATTTATCCTCGTTATTCTCAAATTCAAGGATAGTTTGACACTGCTTGGTCGAGCCCCAGGAAACATATTCCCTAAGCCACTTTGCAGTACTTTTAGGATTATAGAAAAGAGCAGCGACTATGCCATCAAGCAACGTGGATTTCCCCATTTCATTTAGCGGACCTTTGACCACATTTATTCCAGGGCTGAACTGAGCTTGAAAATCAACAAGTCGCTTGAAGTTTTTGAGCTTGATCCTTTTTAGCCTCATTGTAAGACTTCCTTCCCATCCAGAAGAGCTATGCCATACTGAAGGGCATTTTCAGCAATGTCTCTCCCCTCCCCTTCCAAGCCTTCAATTTGCCTCTTCATTAGCTTAATAAATCTATTCCTAATCAACCGCTCTTCATCCTCTGTGACTTCTCCTAACTTCGGATGAGATTCATCCATAACACTAAGATGAAAAAATTCCTCGCCCAATTCGGTTTCCAATTCCTCAGGATTTACTATGAGTTCGGCATCGCGAAGCCCCTTAAGGGTGGCTTTTCTTACCAAATTCTGATTTGCCCCCTCGGAGATTCTCACTTTTAGCTTCGCCAAGTCTTGCATTTCACTCATGTCTATCTCTACTTCATCATAGTCACGGAGCCCCAGCATTTTGGGGGCAACCTCGACCTCGCCGGAGTCCGGAAGGCTAACTAAAAGCACAGCACCTCTTTCTCTTTGGTCAGGTATCCACTCCGGCGGGCCGGAATACCAGGCTGGAGGCTTCTCCGAACATCTATAGACCCGGTGCCAGTGCCCCAGCGCCAGATAATCCATGCCACTGGCTTTAATCTCCTCAAGCTTGAAGACATGGTCATCCTCCGCTATCTTTTCTGGGATATAGAGCGACCCGTGAGCCATAGCGATATGAAACTTGCTTGAGGTCGAAGGCTTGAGCCCTTTCAATGGGCTTACATAGGACCTGTTACTTAGATTGGGCTTTCCGTACACCGTTAAATTGAACTCGGGATACTCCTTGTAGGATACATTTTCATCAGCAAAAATTTTTAGATTGGAACATTTCCATTCAAAATCAACTTTTCTGTAAATTGACGAGGAATCAAGAGAATCATGTGTGCCGGGGATAAGGCAGACTGGAATATTATTTGACCCAAGCAAATTAAATTGCTCTATTACCAAATCTATATTTCTTTGCGGTTGCTGGTTAGCATCGAATAGGTCTCCGGCAATTAAAACGATGTTCACCCTTTCATCTATTGCAGTGGCTACGATGTTCTTGAATGTAGTTCTCAACTGCTCTCGTTGAGAGGCACCCTTATTTCCTAGACCTGAGAACTTCGCCCCTAGGTGAATATCAGCAGTATGCAAAATTTTGAGCATGGCAAATGCCCCTTCGCCAGGAGCGTCGTTAAAATTCTTAAACCGGCACTCTCATTGAGATTGCTTCGCTCTGCTCGCAATGACTTTCTTAGCCACGAACCTTGGGGAGCAGCAGAATACCTGCAGCGACTGCAGTTGCTATAACGGAGACCAAATACATTCCTGCCCCCGCAGCTAGACCTATAGCAGCAGTTATCCAGATGGTGGCTGCGGTGGTTAGCCCTGCCACCTCTCTTTCACGCTGGCCACGGAGAATAACGCCAGCGCCGATAAAACCAATTCCAACTACTACTCCAGCGGCAACTCGAGAGATGTCAACTGCACCACCAAACCCGTATATAGATGCCAATGTGAAAAGGGCTGCCCCGGAGCTAACTAATATATGCGTACGCACTCCCGCTGCCTTGCCTGATCGCTCTCGTTGATAACCAATGCCTGCCCCCAAGGCAACAGCCAATAAAAACCTCAATGTCATTTCTAGCAAGGGACTCAAATTCATCACCTCTGCGTTCAGAAGATTTCAGAGAGCTTAATTTTTGCCTTCGACATTGCTACTCCCCTTCTTTGCCACCAACAAACGATTCAGGGCATTCATGTACGCCTTGGCACTGGCAACAATGATGTCAGTGGAGGCACCACGCCCGGTATAGGTTACACCCTCGCTCTCTATCCGTATCAAAACCTCCCCGATGGCATCAATCCCCTCACTAACCGATTTAACGGTGAACTCCGTGAGTCTATTAGGTATCCTCACTATGCGGTTGATAGCTTTATACACGGCATCCACAGGACCCGTGCCCAAAGCAGCATCAGCTAAACTCTGCCCATCTGGACCGATAAGTCTAACTGTTGCCGTAGGGAGGCTATGGTCACCACAGGAAACTTCAACGTGGTCAAGATGGTACACCTCGGTAACAGTGCGTAATTCCTCAGCTATCAGAGATTCAATATCCCGGTCTGTGATTTCCTTTTTCTTATCCGCTAACTTCTTGAAGCCCTGAAAGGCGCGGTTTAAGGCGTCTTCGCTTAAAGTGTAGCCAAGCTCGGATAGCCTCTCCTTGAAGGCATGTCTACCACTCACCTTACTCAGCACCAGGGCACTCGAAGGGATGCCCACCGATCTGGGGTCCATAATTTCGTAAGTGATAGACTTCTTGAGCACGCCATCTTGATGGATACCTGACTGATGGCGGAAGGCATTTGCCCCAATGATAGCTTTATTAGGCTGGACAGGAAAACCAGTCATCTCGCTAACCAGCCGACTTGTCCGGTAAATTTGAGTCGTATCAATATTGCTGGTGAGGTTGAAGAAATCCTGGCGAGTTTTTAGAGCCATGACAATCTCTTCTAGAGAAGCGTTGCCCGCTCTCTCACCGATGCCGTTAATGGTACATTCAACCTGCCGCGCACCTACCCTTATTGCCTCGAGACTGTTAGCCACAGCCAACCCCAGGTCATCATGACAATGCACGCTGACCACAGCCTTGTCGATGTTAGGCACGTTGTCCAGTATGCCTCGGATTAAACTGCCGAATTCCTGAGGGGTAGCATAACCCACAGTATCGGGGATATTAACAGTGGTTGCTCCAGCGTTGATCACTGCCTCCAGAATCTGGTAGATGTAAGCAGGGTCAGCACGACTGGCATCCATCGGCGAGAACTCAACGTCGTCTAAATAACTCTTAGCCCGAGCCACCATTTCCTGAGACATCTTTAGAACTTCGTCCCGAGTCCTCCTGAGCTGGTGAGCAAGGTGAATGTCTGAGGCTGAAAGAAAAACATGAATCCTGGGATGCTTAGCTTCTTTAACCGCCTCCCAGGCCCTGTCTATGGCTTCAACATTAGCAGAGGCAAGAGCGCAAATTGTGGGACGTTTAAGCTCCTGGGCGACGAGGCGAACAGCCTCAAACTCTCCAACTGAGCTGGCAGGAAAACCAGCTTCAATGACATCAACACCAAGTCTAGCCAGTTGCCTGGCTAGTTCCAGCTTTTCTCGGGCATTCAAGCTCGCTCCCGCAGCTTGCTCACCATCTCGTAAGGTAGTGTCGAAAATGATGACCTTTTCCATTATTTTCTCCTTCAATAGAATAGGCAAGCTCTGTTGCTTATTCTGCAGGTTTCATCCTGATTTCTAATTCTGCTTCTCCTTTCTTAAATCCAGATAACGCATAAAGAATCACATAGTCTTTGAAGCCCTAGCCAAGGTGTCCCTTTTCAGCTATGATACAGCAAATAACATTTGTACCAAAAAGCCTGCCTGTGCCCGCACAGCAGACAGGTGCTTGTAAGGATACAACGATGAATAGGATAAACGCCAAAGATAAATTTGTCAATGACGGCTAGGTGGAGATATAATTTAGCACTAAGAAATTAACCATACTGGGAGAAGCAGGGCTATTCCATCCTGGCAACAAGCTTTAAAATGGTACTGATAATAGACAACTATGATTCCTTTGTTTACAACCTCGCCCAATACTTGGGGGAACTGGGCTGGCGACCAGTGGTCTATCGCAATGACAAGATAACTTTGGCACAA
>Ga0209636_10008628_pt1 | contig 10380 bp, 5 predicted proteins | sample DeeMarSWOR152_54_FD_187464 | JGI IMG/M metagenome (GOLD analysis project Ga0209636, IMG submission 187464) | Marine sediment microbial communities from White Oak River estuary, North Carolina - WOR-1-52-54 (SPAdes) (version 2) | ecosystem: Environmental > Aquatic > Marine > Intertidal zone >... | reverse complement strand
ACTATTAACTGCGAAGTGAAAGGAGACTAAAAATGTCGAAAACTAGAATCTTAAACAAAACGATCACAACAGTACTCATATTATTGCTGACCGTGTCAATACTCAGAGTCATCAACATAAACATCAACATCATTGGAATACCGCAAGTGTATGGAACAAGCATCCCCACGGGTAGCGCAACTTACTTGTACGTTAACACAACTCATTGGTCGAACGCCACTGCTGTTTATCCAAGTAGTACTCCCTTGGTGCATGCGCTCGGCAATGCAACTGGAGGCACTACCATAGATGTGATGCCGGGACAATATAATGGAACTTATAATGTGAACACCGCAGGCTTATATCTAGTTTCGAACCAGTCAGCGTCAAATACCGTAATAAACGCATACAATTTGACCATTACCGCAAGCGACGTTACAATAAGTGGGTTCACGTTCATCAGCACTGCAGGCGATCATCATGTCGTCGTAATTGATTCATCGTCTTCGGCCCTTGACAATGTCACTATAACGAGCAGCGTATTCAATTTAACAAGAACGACAAGTACTATCGGAATTTCTATTGGTGAACAAACAACGAACAATAAAGTTAGTAATGTGGCGATGAGTTACAACACATTCAACGGTCCAGCAGACAAGATTGCGAATCCGTGGAAGATTGGCGGATGGTTTGGTAATCCAGTTGGCTGTGAAGTTGAAACTGTGGAATTCGAGAACAACACTGTATACAACTGTTCGATACCCATTAACCTGCACGACAAAAACATAACGGACATGCTGATCAGCGGCAACACGTTCAGGAACACCGATGGTGTTGTGTATGTCTGGGAGACTGCTGACAATCCTACTGGTAAATTGTCCCACTTTGTGTTCACGAACAACGATGTGGATTCTACGAATACGTATGGTGTAGGAATTGATACGCATAACAAATTCACAGATGCGAACTTTGGAGATGGCAATCGGATCAATTACAACAATTTCGTTGGTATACCTGGAGGCTACGGATTCAACGCCACGAGCATATTGTCGAGTCTGACGACATACAAGCTCAACGCCACCCTGAACTGGTGGGGTAATGCAACAGGTCCTCACCATTCGACAACTAACCCCTCTGGCGCAGGTTGCGCTGTAAGCGACTACGTCGATTACATACCCTGGCTTCTAAAGCCTTATCCGCCAGCAGTATTGGTCCCTGAACTCTATGTAGACTCAGTAACTATAGAAAGCCCATCGTATGGCAAAAACCTCACGACGGATATAAAACTCGATAACGCTGCCGACCTCTATGGCTTCGAGTTCAAACTATACTGGAACACTACATTACTGGATTTGGTGGACGTCAATCTTACGCCACCGTGGGTCAATTACACCCCCGGTACTAACCAAATCAATGAAACAATTGGTAGATACTGGCTCGGTGTATCGGCGCTAGCTCCATCACCTTCATTCAATGGATCCGCAACACTGGCAACCCTCACTTTCAAAATTACATACGTCCCCGTGTACCCGGAAAATGTTAGCTGCCTCTTTGACTTCAATGAAACTGTACTCGGAGATCCCGATGGGAATCCGATTCCCCACATTGTCTATGACGGAGAATATACGTGTTATGCCGCTAGGACTAAGATTCAAGTGTTGCCACAGTTAAGCGAGGCAAAAGCCCTGAATCAAGTCTTCAACCTTAGCATAAACGTGGCTAACGTGGCTAACCTCCACACCTTTGAGTTTGAACTCCAGTATAATACAACTCTTCTAGACGCAAAGGAAATGACTGTTACCTCTTTCCCAGACAGAACCTATAAGATATCTAAAAAGATACTTGATGACACCCAAGGACTCGTAACGTTACGAGTAGAATCCATCAGCCCTCCACTCCAGATTAATGAAACCTTAGAGTTGGCGAGTGTAACTTTCGAAGTAACCAATGCTACTACATGGCCAAAACCTCCAATAGAATCCGATTTCAGCTTTGGCTTTACTGAACTGAAAGCTGATACGGGAGCAGTCGATCATGACAAGATTGGCGGGTTGTATCGTTACAGGCCAATACCCGGAGACATGAACAGCAACGGTGTAGTAAACATAATGGACCTAGCTATGGTGGCTAGGGCTTATGGGACTAGGCCAGGAGATCCGAAATGGAATGAACTCGTGGATCTAAACCACGACAACATCATAAACATCCTCGACCTGATCCCGGTGGCTCGCAACTACGGGAGAACCGATTGATGATATTTGCGAAACTGAAATCAAAAACATAGGGTGACAAAAATGCGCAAAAAAGTAGTTTTAAGCATCATCATCACAGCTCTACTAACATTATCTCTGTTATGTACTTTTCCACATGTAGCTACCGAGGGTACAGCTAAGCTTTATGTAGACCCGCCCAAGAGCAAAGTGCTTGTTGGAGAAGCCTTCACGATAAACGTCACGATCGCAAATGTCACTAATCTTTATGGTTGGGAGTTTAAACTCTACTACAACAACACAATGTTAAATGGAACATCTGTCAGTGACGGTGATTTTCTCCAAGCCCATGATGATACCTACTTTGAATCAATAAATTTCACTGACGCTTACAACGCGACACATGGAATCCTATGGGCAACAGGTTCACTCCTTGGGAATGTTTCCGGAGTAGATGGTAGCGGATCGTTAGCAAACATACTTTTCGAATGTAAGCAATTCGGCAACTCCACTCTCTCGTTTGGCTATTCAGCACTTGGCGATCCGGAAGGAATTGAAATTCAACATGCCACTGTTGATGGTTCCGTTGAGACCTGGCCTCATAACATTGCAATAATAAGCGTTACACCATCTACTTTAGAGCCATACGCAGGACAAATAGTCAATATAGCTGTTGTAGTCAGGAACGAGGGAAACTACACAGAGACGTTTAACTTAACCGCCTTCTACAGCAACAATTCTATTGAAACGAAAACAGTTGTCGGCATGCCACCGCTTTCACAGATTACTGTAACGTTCGAGTGGGATACTATCGGTTTACCGCCTAACACTAATTACACGATAAAAGCGGAAGCAAGTATAATCCCGGGAGAGATCAATATAGCTGATAACGTTTTTGTGGACGGCGAAGTGAGGCTTAGACATGTAACAGTTAACATAATCGAGCTGACTCCATGCAATCAAACGGGATATCCTATAGACGGGTTCCCCAGAGGCTCTATGGCGTATTTTAAGGTGAATGTGAACAACTCAGATGCGGAATCAAAGCCTGTGCTGGTAACTGTTAACGTCTTTGACGTTGACAGCGTCACAATCGGCCTAGCCTCAATTCAAGGCCCGATATCTCAAGGCTCGTTCAACTATACTCTAGGCTTCCAGCTTCCAACAACAGCTTCAACCGGTAATGCGACAATTTACGCCAGCGTCTTCACTGACTGGCCGCATTTAGGCGGAGTTCCATACTGTCCTGGGAGATCAGCGCAATTCGAGATAAGGGAGTAAATCTTTTTGGCAAGCCTAAGACCTTTCTTTCCACTAATCTTTTTGGTATTAATGTTTTTTGTTGTCGAAGTCGGTGATGCTTCCCCAGCTTTGTCTATATCTGTTGAAACGAATAAACCCTCTTATTATATAGGCGAACCAGTGATTGCTTATGGTGTTCTCAAGTTTGACGGTTCACCTGTTCAAAATGGGTTAGTCGGCTTTGAGGTTCAAGATCCAAACAACAGCTCGATCATCACTTTAACTCTGCAAACAGACACCAATGGAGTATACAATGTAACCTTTGAGTTTTCAGATGATGCTCCATTAGGTACTTACGCTATCTATGTGGGCTCCACGTATGATAACGAGACTGCCACAAACAGTACAATATTTGGCCTTAACCAATTTATCATCACCGTTGAAACTGACAAAAACTCCTATAGAATCGGGGAGTCGGTTTATGTCGGTGGAAAACTTATTCTTAATAGCTTGGTGGTTCAAAATGGGTTAGTCGCGTTTGAGGTTCAAGATCCCGAACACAATTCTATACTGCTTATCACTTTGCAGACGGACGGCAATGGAACCTACGAGATTGCTTTCAAGCTACCAGCTGATTCGAAGCTCGGCAACTACACTGTATATGTGAATTCGATGGTCAACGGTGCAAAAGCTGTTAACAGCACAAGCTTCGAAGCCTTGCCAAGAGCCCTCTCTACGGACATAAACGGCGACGGCGTAGTCAACATTCTCGACATCGCAATAGTTGCGAAGGCATACGGTTCTTACCCAGGCCATCCGAGATGGAACCCAGCCGCAGACCTGGACGGCAACGGAACCGTTAACATCCTTGATGTTGCCAAGGTGGCTAAAGATTACGGGAAGACTATTTGATTGCTGCGAAGCAATCAGTACTTAGAAAGAAGCGTCAGAGTCGTAGAATCTGTAGATACTGCAAATCTTCAAGTTTTGCCATAGCAAAAGCAACTTACGAGAAAAAGAAACTAAATAAAGAAGAATTTCCACGTATGAAACCGTTAGAACTCTTGCTGTAAGAAGGGGGATCCGATGAAGGAAACTAGGGTATTGGTCTTCCTTTCGGTTCTATTCTTGTCAATTACGCAGCAAACGCCCTTTGTTTTATGTGCAGGAGCATCAGTAACCTACATTTCACATAGCGATGATCAGAGGGTTTTCCCAATATTACAAGGGGTCATAAAAACAAATGAATCTGGTGATCTTGGACGTAACAGTGTGGCAGGATCGAACTTTAACGGATTAGAGAGGCTGTGTGATTTAGCCAGCCATGAATCAGATGAATTGATAATTGGGGTTCACCCAGACAAATATGGCGAATTGATAGGTTTGATTGACAGAAGCAATGCAATGATCGTTAACACAATTTTGATGGATGGAAAAATCGCCGCTATCGTTGCCGAAATACCTTCAGAGGCTACTGATTCGTTCGTCGAAGGGGTCTACGCGACTGGATTGTCAAGGTACATCGAACCCAACAGTCAGGTTCAGCTTGACTTTTCACCAGACGATCAATATTGGGGGTTACAATGGGCTCACCCTAAGATAGAGGCGGATCACGCTTGGAATACCACGACAGGCAATGCTGGCCTTCTTGTTGCGGTTGTTGACACGGGAATTGACTATGACCACCCTGATTTGGCCTCCAACTATGCTGCACTAGGCTACGATTGGGTGAATATGGACTCTGATCCCATGGATGACCACGGTCACGGCACTCACTGCGCGGGCATAGTAGCCGCTGAACTGAACAACAGCATAGGCATAGCCGGCTTGGCTCGAGTGAGAATTATGGCTGAAAAAGCCTTCAACCAGTTCGGAAATGGATGGGACGATGACCTTGCTAGTGCAATCATCCACGCCGTTAATCAAGGAGCAAACATCATCAGCAACAGCTGGGGTTCGTATGTCGAAAGTGCTTTGATTGATGAGGCTATGGCATACGCCTACTCTAGCGGTGTTTTGTTGATTGGCGCCGCCGGAAACGATGCTTCGAGTTTCAAACACTACCCCGCTGCCTGTGAAAAAGTTGTCGCTGTTTCAGCGACGGATGAGAACGATAATTCCACCAGTTTCACCAATTTTGGAGATTGGATTGAAGTTGCAGCTCCAGGGCTTAACGTTTTCTCAACCGTTTGGGATGACTCCTACGCATATATGAGTGGCACCTCCATGGCTTGTCCTCATGTCACTGGGGTTGCCGCGTTGATTTGGAGTCGGTTCCCTTGGATGACTCGCGACCATGTCCGAGCACAGTTGCGGTACACGGCGGAGGATTTAGGCGACTCCGGTTTTGACGTTTACTACGGATACGGAAGAGTTAACGCAAGAAGAGCTGTTGAGCAAAATCCGCCTCAGCATGATCTTGTTGTGTGGGATTGGCAACGACCCTCTTATGTTAGACCAGGAGAGTCCGTGGTTGTGAATGGCACAATATTTAATTTTGGAACGTTTAACGAGACAAATATGTTGGTACAATTGCTAGTTAACGGAAGTGTTGTCGATTCAAGCTGGATTGACTTTCTACAAAGCGGCATGAAGACAACAGTTCGTTTCTCGTGGGCAACGACCATTGAAGGAGTATACATCGTCACATGTGATGTGGTGCCCTTGATTGGTGAAGAAAACGTGGAAAATAATGCCTTGTCTGCACATGTAAGGGTCAGATCCCCGAGGGTTATCGAGGTTCCGAAAGACTATGTGAGTATAAAAAAGGCAGTTGAAGCTGCGTATCCTGGAGATGCTGTTCATGTTGCCTCTGGAACATACTATGAATATATCAGCATAGACAAGTCGTTGAGTCTGATCGGAGAAGAAAGCTCTAGTACTATTATCGACGGCCTTGGAAGTGTAAATGTTATTCAAGTATTAGCACAATACGTTGATATCTGTGGATTTACAGTGCAAAACGGGGATTGTGGAATTTATCTTTCTCCGTTCTCAGGGCACAGTACTATTGCTGATAATATAATGCTGAACAATTCCGAGGGGCTTGTTTTAATGTATTCTGCGCGTAACACCCTTCGAAACAACAACATGACCGGCAACAAATTAAATTTCAATCTTGTGGCAGAGTCTCTTTCAGACTTTACCAACGATATAGATGCTTCAAACACGGTAGACGGAAGGCCCCTGTATTACTGGATGAAACAGCATGATAGAGAGATTCCACTAGATGCCGGATATGTGGCTGTCATAGAATCTACAAACGTCACGGTCAAAAACCTGAATCTGATGAACAACGGTCAAGGTGTCTTGTTTGCGTACACCCAGAACTGCACAATAGAACGTGTGAATGCGTCAGTCAATCGTTGGGGTATCCTGCTGGTAGGATCGAAAGACGACAACATCTTCGACAATAACATTACGGACAATGAGTATAACATTGACCTGTGGCGTTGCCAAAACACTGATGTTAAACAAAACGCAATATCGAACGGCACTGATGGCGTCTATTTATGGCGTTCCGACAAAAACGTGGTTACTAACAACACAATAACCAAAAACACGCGATATGGAGTTTCAGTAGAGTTTTCTGTTACTAACACCTTCAGTAACAACACTATCTCAAACAACACTAAAGGCGCTCTCTTAGCCTGGTCTGGCTTCAACACCCTGAGAAACAACGACATCAATGACAACAGTCACAACTTTGGAGTCTACGGTTCCAATCTCTCAGATTTCATGCAAGCAATAGAAACTTCAAACATGATAAACGGGAAGTCTATGTACTACTTGACAAATCAGAAGGGTCTCACCATAGACGCAACTACGTTCCCAAACATTGGATACCTGAGTCTCGTGAACTCCACGAAAATCACGGTGAAACAGATTGAATCATCCAACAATGAACAAGGCATATTACTTGCGTACACAACCGATTCCACAATCGAAGAAACAAACGTTTTCGACAACGTCAACGGCATCTACCTGTACGCTTCTGCAAACAATAAAATCATAAACAGCAAGATAGCGGACAATGAGGATAACGGAGTTTCCTTACGCTTCTCCCCCAGCAATACCGTTAGTAAAAACACGATAATCTCGAATGTGCTTAGCGGCGTCCAACTGCATCATTCAAATGATAACTGCATCACTCAGAATGCGATATCAGACTGCATGTTCGGTGTAGAAATAGAGGATTTTTCAAATTACAACACTATCAGTCGAAATGACATCGTGAAGAATCATTGGAGCATCCGTCTAGATGAATCCGGTGGCAACAGCCTTTACCACAACAACTTTGTTGATAATCCAAACAAAATACTATGCATGGGCTTTTGGCTGCAGGAAAACATTTGGGACAACAGCCAAGAAGAAGGAAATTACTGGAGCGACTATGGGGGTGAGGATTTGGACGGGGATGGAATCGGAGACACAGAAACACCTTATCTTGACGTCGATTATTATCCATTGATGAGTCCCTACATTTTAGGAGACGTGAACCACGACGGAACCGTTAACATTATCGACATTGGCATTGTAGCAAGTTGTTTCCATTCTCACCCAGAACACTCCAAATGGAATCCCCACGCAGACTTGAACGGCGACAGCTTCATTGACATACTTGATATCGCCATGGTCGCGTCCAACTTCGGAGAGAAATGAGGATTCTATCAGAGCTAAGGGAGAGTGAAAACTTTTGAGAGCGTCCACGGATAAACACTTTCTTTTCGGGCATTTCTAACGATCACAATAGAAGAAAGTTTCTAAACTGTTAAATATTTGACTGTCAATATTGACAATGGGGGAAAGGTGATGTCCCACGATATTTAAGAAAATGATTTTACTAGCTTTTGTCCCAATGTTATTGTTATCGGCAGTGATAGTAGAAGGTGTTGCTTCACCTGAAACAACGGTTTATGTGGGTCCGGAGGAAAGCACGGTAAAGCTGTGCCAGACCTTCAAGATAGACGTGAACGTTGTAGATGTCTCGGGGCTCCAGGGCGTCGACTTTTGTCTATCGTACGACACCACTATCCTAGACGGTTTGGAAGTTGAGGAGGGTCCTTTTATGGCAAGTTTCGGACTTACCATTGTTGCCTATGAGGAAATAGACGACGATTACAAGCCGACGGTCGGCCGCATATGGTTCGCCGTAGCGATTTTGGGAGACGCATTCGCAGATGGCACCGGAACCCTGGCAACGGTCACCTTCAACGCGACAGCAATCGGGGAATCTGTACTAGATCTTCACTCCATTCTCCCCTACAAGCCTGACGAGGTTAAACTCTGCACCTGTGGTCCGGAGCCAATTACTAATGTAGCTGTAGACGGATACGTTGTTGTTTCATCCGATCCCTGCGGTCCACTAGGGGATCCACCAGATGATCCGCCCGAAGATCCGCCACCGAATCCACCTGATACTCCCCACAGTTCTGATGTTAACGGAGACGGAGTCGTCGACATACGGGACTTAGCAATAGTAGCTTCAGTCTACGGAACGTTAGAGGGGTATCCCCGTTATAGGCCAGAAGCCGACTTGAACGAGAATGGCGAAATAGAAATCCGCGATATTGCCATAGTTGCGAAGGACTTCGGTAAAACCTTGTAATCCGGAAACTCGTCAATTGTCTAGGACAACATAATGAACCTTTGTTTGTTAGGGAATTTTGCAGCGTAGCTACTAAGTGAAGGACGCTGAAGAACACAATTTCTTCCGTTCCTTCAGAATGAACCGTTAGATATTAAAGCGGAATTAGCTTGTTTATAGTAGAGTAGCGCTATGATGAAGTTAAGTAAGACCGTCCACATCGTTATTCTCGTCCTGTCAATAACTCTGTCTCTACTCCATGCCTTACCTGTTGAAGCATCAACGTCCTTACTGGCGGTTCACAATGTTGAGACAGGTTTAGATTACGCTACGATTCAGGAGGCAATAAACGCAGATTCGACGTTAAATGGCCATGCGATAGAGGTGGATGCTGGCGTATACTATGAAAATATAGTTGTGAACAAGTCTCTGTCGCTTATTGGAGAGAGCAGGTTTGACACGGTTATTGATGGGATGGGAATTGGCAGCGTAGTTAGCATCGAGGCTGACGCCGTCAACATAACAGGTTTTGCCATAAGAAACGGCGAATTCAGCGGCATTCACATATCAAATTCGAAAGGCAACAATGCAAGTTACAATATTCTGAAAGGCAACTATAATGGAATATATTTGAAAAACTCGAGTGACAACATCTGTGAGGGAAACTTTGTTTCAAGCAGCGAATATGGGCTCCACGCTATCAGTTCTTGGAGTAATTTTATTTCTGGCAACAATATTTCAGCTAACAGTAACGGTGTTCATCTAGTGAGCTCCAACAATAGCGTGATCTTTAGCAACGAGATTTCATCAAACATTCTGAATGGAATCTTCCTTTCAGACTCTTATTACAATAACGTCAGTGCCAACACGATTTTCTTCAATGGAGGGAGAGGAATTCGTTTGCGTGAGTCCCAAAACAATGTTGTTTCTGACAACAAAATCTTAAACAACAATTACGGGCTTGACTTCTACTCGGCAAACAATAATACTTTGTTCAACAATGACATCTCTGATAATGACTATGGAATATGGCTTTTCGACTCTGGAAACAACAGCTTCATCAGGCTTAATGTTTCACTCAACAGTAAAGATGGATCAGTTCTCATTGATTCTTGTAGTAATGTTTTTTCCTACAGCAATTTTTCAGGCAACAAAAACGGCATTCATGTCGAAAATTCAGATGATAACTTAGTTTTTGGCAACGAAATCTCATATAACAGCGAGTATGGACTGCGCCTTTGGAACTCAAGCTTCAACACAATCTTTCACAACAATTTCATTGAAAACTTAATCAATGTAGAACAGCCGAGGAACAGTTCCTTCTCCAACCTTTGGGACAATGGTGTAGATGGTAATTTCTGG
>Ga0209636_10008627_pt1 | contig 10382 bp, 6 predicted proteins | sample DeeMarSWOR152_54_FD_187464 | JGI IMG/M metagenome (GOLD analysis project Ga0209636, IMG submission 187464) | Marine sediment microbial communities from White Oak River estuary, North Carolina - WOR-1-52-54 (SPAdes) (version 2) | ecosystem: Environmental > Aquatic > Marine > Intertidal zone >... | reverse complement strand
GATGGCAACCATAGGGACTAATCTTTTTGATTGCATTTTTGACCGATCCGCTCAAACGTCAGCTTTATGGAGTATGGTTTCGCGGTATCTTTCCCTTACAGAGGTTGAAATAGCTACCAGTCCTGGTTGTGATTTATCCATCCCTTGGGAATTAATGATTAATCCGCATACCGGGTCGCCAGTCGCCATTGAGGTGAACTCATTTGTAAGAATACCTGATTCGAGCCGCCCCGTCATTGCCGGAAGAAAGCGGATTCAGAGAATACCTCGCATTCTGATGGTGATCTGTCGCCCTCACGGCTCGCAGGATGTACCGTTTTTGGCGGTGGCGAGAGGCATTTTCAGAGACATATCCCGAAACAAAGAGCAGGAGATTACCCTCGAGGTTCTCCGTCCGCCAACCTTCGAACGACTCGGTGAAGTACTGCAACAAGCCAATGAAGAGGGAAATCCTTACACTATCGTGCATTTCGACGGTCATGGTGATTTCATCAATCATTCCGACGAATCGATCGATACCACCATAAGACGAGGCGTTATCTACTTCGAGCGCCACAGTGCGCTCTTCGGCGCTGCGACCAAGCCATACACTGGAGCGGATGTGGCGCACTTGCTGCGGGAATGCAATGTGCCGTTTCTACTGCTCAACGCCTGCCGGTCTGCGTTCAATGAAGCGGTTGCTAAACCCCGGAAAATCCATAACGACCTCCACGACGAAGGAGCCATTGCATCGACTCATGGTTCCTTTGCCGAAGAGGCGGTCAAAGCGGGCCTGTGTGCTGTTGTGGCGATGCGGTATACAATTCATGTCAAAACGGCAGTCCTGTTTACCAGAGAATTCTACGTGAATCTCGCGAAAACACGGAATTTCGTTCGGGCGGCAAATGCAGCCCGCGTCAAAATGAGGAGCGATCCGTTCCGTTACACAACGTTCGGAAAGTTTTCCCTGCATGACTGGGCGGTTCCAATACTCTATGAATCACCGGAAAACGTAAAACACTATCACGATAGGTGTCGGGAGATTCCTGACCAGACCGATACTACCCCACCGGCTACAGAAGTTCTTTTCTACGGCGAATCACAGATCCCTCAAGCTCCGGATATCGGATTTCATGGCCGCGATGACACGATTCTAGCAATAGACAGAGCTTTCGACGTTAACAATATTGTTCAGCTTACGGGAGACGCGGGAAGTGGGAAAACCACAACCGCCCAGGAATTCGCACATTGGTACAGAATATCAGGAGGTTTGCGTGGAGAGATAATTTATACCCGTTTTAGAGACTATCGCTCGGTTCATACAGTTCTGGAACATGCGGGAGAACTTTTCAACCGCTCGTTGAAGGCGGCCGGTCTCGACTGGTCGTCCCTTACCACGCTCGATGAGCAATGGGGAGTTATCATACAGATCCTGAACCAAGTCCCGATCCTCTGGATTTGGGATAATGTCGAGCAGATTTGCGGTTTTCCGAGCGGGGCGAAGTCGCAATGGAGCAAAGAGGAGCAGGGCATTCTGAGGAGAATCCTCAAAGACGCGTCAACAACAAAGTGCAAATTCTTACTGTGTTCCCGAAGATACGAGCGGAAATTGTTACAAGGGATCCCGTTCTCAATCGTCCGATTGAAGCCCTTTTCTGTCTCCGAGAGCTTTGCAGCCGCGGCCGCGATCATGTATCGACACAAAAAACAACTTGATAATTCAGGAAAATGGACGCCGTTAATTGATTTTGCCGACGGAAATCCCATTACTCTGCGCATCGTGTTCGACACCGTAGTCCGTGCCGGAATGGATTCCGCAGAGCAGCTAAATCAGTACGCTTCTGATTTGCGCTCAGGCTCATCAAACATCTTCGATCAGAAAGACTCAATCCCTTGTCAGACGCTATACACCTCCCTCATCTATGGTCTGCAAGAGGGCTTCACGCAAAATGAACGAAAAGTCCTCTCACTGCTGCACTTCTTCCGCGGTTTTGTATTTGAGGGAACCTTCAGTTGCATGACAAACGCCGAAAGAACTGATTGCTTTGTCCCTGAAGTCGGCCACATACCCCGAGAAACAGTTCTGGACATTCTGCACAAGGCCGCAGAAGTCGGGTTGCTAACGCCCGCCAGCGAAGGGTATTTCAAAATCCATCCTGCAGTGCCCGGTTTTTTTAGGGATTCCTTTCACAACTACTTTCCGATTGCGGATGGCGACGGACCGGGTTTGCGTGCAACACGGTGCTTTGTCCGATCGATGATGAATTGCGCCGCACACTACCACGCCAAGCACCTGGAAGGAGATCGTGAAGTAATACATCGTATTCATGTGGATGCAGAGAATTTTATTCATGCCCATGAGCTGGCAGTGAAACATGGATGGTGGATCGAAGCAATGGTTACGTTTCATGTTCTAGGGGATATATATAGCGTTACAGGCCAAATCCACAAATGGAGGAAAAGAGTCGCTCTCTTTATTCCCCACGTTTGTGATCCCGACACCTACCTCCCCCGTCCTGGTCTGGAAGATATATGGCTGGCATTCTCCGAACACCTCCTGAAGGCATATCTCGATGGTAGGGACGCCTTCAGAGTAGCCAAGCTTCGCGGCAAGATCAGCGGCGAATTGGCTTCGGAAGCTTTTCAATTACCTTCGGAACAGTGGAACCGTCAACAGAAAAAACTGGTGCGCGACTACGCAGCATCGTTGATGTTTATGGGTGAAATCCTGAGTAGGAAAAATGATAGGCAGTGCGAATATGTGTTCTCAGAAGCCCTTAAGTTATATTCTGCTCTCAAAGACGACAGAAATCTCACACTCTGCCTTTACTCTCTGTGTGACGCGTTTCTGAACATCAAGGAAATATATGATCTGGAAAAGGCGGTCAAGCTGGCCCAACTCCATAAGGAAAATATCGACGAAAATGATGAAATTGCTGTGGCCGATAACTATCTTCTAATCGCAGAGATTAACGAGAAGTATGCCTTTGAACAGATTAGGGATGGCACGGTTCCGAATTCGGATATCGAGGATGCTATCCGTAGCGCGATAAACCTTTATGAACGTACACTCAGGATGTATCCGCTTGAGATGATCAGGAAAAGGCAATATGCACACCGCAGAATTGCTACTGCGCTTGTTGGCGGCAGCCGCATCGATCTCGCCATGGACCACTTCAACAAGAGCATTGAATTGAACGAACGTGTGCATGATAACTGGGGAGCTGGTTTGACCCGTTTCTTCGTCGCTCTGACATTGGAGGACGCCGGTAAAACCCAGGATGCTCTACTGTACGCAGAAAGGGCGTTACAGAACTTCGTCACTATCGGAAAAGATGCGCAGCCGAATATCGAGGTGACCACGGAGGTCATTGCCCGTATCCGGCGGCAATTAACGCCATAGAAGGGAGTGCCAATGACACATGAGGAAATTGAACAAATCATTTCACAGGATCAACACCTGCGTGCGCCCATAGAAACGGTTGCCGAACACATATTCGCCAGCCGCCAGACCTTTGGCGCGGCAGCAGATATCACTGCTGCCGCGATCATCCTGCCCGTGACTATTTTCGTTGTAAAGGAGATTGGTCTTCCCTGGCTTCATGAGATGAAAAGGTACAGCGATCTCTGGCGCCTGAAATTCAATAAATGGATCGACCAGCAATACAAGAAGCATGGTGTCGATACGGACATGGTCATCAGGGCATCAAAAGTCCTGCGAAAAGAACTGGAGAAGATTACGGATGAACAGGCACAACAATCGTGGGAGAAATTTGCCGCCCTTCTTAGCAACGTGCAACGTTTTAATGATGAATAGTTTGATCCTATCGGTGAATCTAGAAGTGGACACGTATTAATGATAACGGAGGGGCGGTGAGACTGACGAGAAATTGACTGAAGCGTAGCGAATCGGTTTGTTTTGACTTGTGCATGGCACAAATCTGGCTCAAGACCTGTGCGCACAATGTTCCAAGAGGAACAGGACCATCGTTGACCCGCACTGCAATTTGTGTTCAGTTGAATGTTGAATCCCTGTCCGTGCGGATATTATGTAGAGCCTGCTTCTCATCTTTATCCGCCTGTACGTGATAGTCGAATTAGCCTTTCTGATTTAATCTCCTTAAGAATGTTAGTTTTATTGTCTTTCCATACTCTTTCTTCCTTGTCGTTGGTTACTGCTTATGGCTATCCCTCTCTCTTTTACCAGAAGATTCTAAATGTACATTCGTCGCAAGATACCGGGGTGATTGCGGTTGCCCGACTCCTGTTTCAATTTTGTTTCAATCTGGCTTGGGTTTTGGTGGGTTTTAGTGTGTCTTGGTGGGCTATCACAAATTGGCTAAGCTTTTGTCTGTCTTTGTAATAGCCCACCAGTCAATACGTTGCGAAAATGGCACGAGAAAGCTCATAACCCGAAGGTCGTAGGTTCAAATCCTACCCCCGCTATTTTTTATATCCCATCACAAGAATCTTCAGAACATTTTACTTCAGGCTGGTAGCTCGTCCCGCCTATGGCGGGAAGGTCGCAGGTTCAAATCCTGCCCCCGCTATTATAATTTATGAGCTTTCCCAAAATACCCCAAAGATTTAGCATTCTGAGCAATACCCACCAAAACCCATAACGACCCAAGAAAAACAGCTCAAGTTGGCACAAATTTGGCACAGTTAGGATGAGGCACTTTCATTTTGAGTGCCTCATTTCTTTTTTGTCTCTGCACTGAAGGATAGAAGCCACGCGATCCCGACAGGGGCTATCCGTCCAAGTAAGGAATCTTTTAGCGAAGAAACTATATTAAGATTTTGACGCTGACATTACTTGAGTAGGCTTCTCAACACCCACACAACGTCAGAATATTTTTAACTTGACAGGCACACGATGTCAATTTGCTTTACGCCTGTAAGCTGAATCAGACAAGAGGGAGTGAGAACCACGAACGGTTTGCCGATACGAGGAAAGGAATCCCTTAAGGAAAGGGGACTTGAAGCAGGAATGGGGTACTCCGACTCCCTACCCCCTCTTTCATAACAGTAATAGGGCGTGAATGGATTTTTGTGAAATTTCGCAAAGATAACCCTCTTGACTAATTTCCCCCCTCCCCTTTTTTCTTTGCTCGCTTGAAAAATCTCGGCCCTTTGATTTTCTTCCTTAAGAGGGGCTTTCCAAACAGGTTTTAGTAAATGAGAATCTTCACCGAGTACAGGTTCATCTGTGGAACATACTTTTCCCCTCGACTTATTTCAGAGACAAGATAGGGAAGAGTTCCTTTCCACCAAGACGATCCTTCTGTTTTTTCGCATTCTTCAAGACCAAAACCAGTAAAGTAGTGCCTATTTTCGGTCGATTGATTGAAAGAAGATGCGAACTTATCAGAGAGGAGTTTGAAAATGCCGGAGTTAAGAAAAGATATAGTAACCAGAGAGTGGGTCATTTTAGCTAAAGAAAGAGCAAAACGACCTTCGGATTTTACGCAAAAAGATAGAATTCAGCCAGCTCAACACTATGATGCCAATTGTCCTTTCTGCCCTGGAAATGAATCACTTACTCCTCCTGAGCTGCTTGCCTATCGTGAATGTGGAACCAAACCAAACACGCCCGGCTGGAAAGTTAGGGTTACTCCGAACAAGTTCCCTGCTTTGAATAGTGGGGGCGAGCTGAATCGAAGGGATATTGATATTTATGACATTATGAACGGGGTGGGTGCCCATGAGGTTGTGATAGAAACACCAGATCACGGAAAATCTATACCTCACATGGAAGAAAAAGAAGTTGAGGAGATCATCTGGGCTTATTGTGATCGCTATAATTCTCTTAGAAAAGACCCGCGCCTAAAATATATCTTGGTCTTTAAAAACTACAGAGACGAAGCGGGATGCTCTTTGGTTCATCCCCATTCCCAAATCGTCGCTACTCCTGTTATTCCACAGAAGGTATGGGGAAAAATCAAAGGGGTGGAACAATATAGAGAGTATCGAGACAAATGCGTCTACTGCCATATAATCGAACAGGAGATAGCTACTCAGGAACGCATGATCACAGAAAACGGAGGTTTTATTGCTTGCGCTCCGTTTGCTTCACGTTCACCATTTGAAACTTGGATTATCCCTAAAACTCACAGGTCCTGTTTTGCCCAGATGTCCAGATTTGAAGTAGCTGAGTTTGGACAAATCTTGAAGGAGACAATGTTGCGTCTTTATCTTTGTCTTTCTGATCCACCTTATAATTACACATTATTAACTGCCCCCTGCAATTCTGACATGCTCGATAATTTCCATTGGCATTTAGAGATAGTTCCGCGACTAACCACACCAGCAGGGTTTGAAATGGGAACAAGTGTTTACATCAACATTGTCCCTCCTGAGGATGCGGCAAAATACTTAAGAGAGGTTAAAATTCCAAAGGGCCGAACCGTTCTGGTTTAAGACACCTTTTCTCACCAATTTTCATAATCAAGAAGACCTAATCGCCAATCGGATAGGTTGACCATAATAGCCAACAACGCAATAAGCAGGCTCAACGTTATCCAGTGAACATCTACGTGATTCATATTCTCCTCCTCTATCACTCAGCCTGAAACTTCTCTCTTCCTCTAAACTGTCACCCTTTCTGATTCAACACAAAACCGATATTGAAAGTGCGATTCTTAGGATTGAGTCTTCGCTTGCGGAAACCACCGATCCCCAAAGCCCCCTGTCGGAATAAGATAATTGAGGCAAAAAGAAATTTGATTGACTTCAATTTTTAAGGTTGACTAACAAAAGGCAATTAAGTAAACTAAATAGGGTATTCGAGAGACAAAGATGAAGCGTTTTTGGAGGGATGTTTAAAGAAGTATTTTGATTTGTTTTTTGGGATGGATACCTTAGTGTTCAGAACACACTGTAATGAACAGGCAAACCGGTTTTCTGGATATTTGTATCCAGACGGGTCCTTTGTGCAACCCGGCACCGCCGGTTTGCCTTTCTTCTTTAGGAGGGATATTATTTGGGGGAGACTCAGACAAATAGCAGTGAATTCCTGCCCCCCTCTTGGGCTCCCACAGCACGATTTCTGTGAGCAGAGACCCCCTCTGCAAGCAGAGCCTAAAACTGTTCTCGAATGTCTGTCTGAGTTTCCCCTCTGAAAAAATCATTTTTGATGGAGTGCCCAAAAAAAGCTACAGGATAAGGAGGAAGCAATGCCCAAAAAACCAACAAGGTATCAAGAAAGGATTAAAGTCCTGCGTGAGCAGGCAAAAGATGGCAATAAGAAAGCTATGGAGGAATTGCACAAAAGATACCACATAAACGAAATAATGATTAACGACGAGGTGGTGAACCTAAAGGAGAGGTTTGCGGGATCTCTGAGTAAATGGCAATGGAGCTAAAGAAGCTATAATCCCAGGATCGGGAGTGAACCACGAACGCCCTAGGGGATCGAATAGAGGAATCACTTGAGAGAAGGGAGATAAAAACAAGGGTGGGATAATCCATACCCTCCTTCGCATCAGAAAAAAAAGCGCAGTAGGCGATCTATGTGAATTTTCGTAAAGACTAACTCCCCATCATTTCCACTTTATCTGCTTCTTTCTTTGCTTCTGCTTGCCTGAAAAATCACCGCCCTATGTATTCCTAATCTGTCTCTTGGTATTATTGAGATTTGCATAAGTAAAGGAACAATTCACCTCTTCCTTGACACTTCGTCTTGAGAGATCTACGCCCGACACAAAGGCACGACTTCTGTGTCTTGAGATCGGGCGCTACGCCAACTATAGCGTCCGACGTTTCTGTCGGACGTTCAAGGACATGAAAATCGAAGATCAATAGTATGGAAATATTCCATTGTTTATGCAAAAATCCATAAGATTCCCAGATCTTTGACCCCCAAGACGCCTGTTGCAATGCCCCATCTGGCGCAAAAAAAATTAGTCAATTTTCGTTTTTTTGCTTGACGAAGCAAAACCAATTGGCTAAATTAGGTGTATTAATGTACTAACGTGGATTGGAATTCTTATGAAGAAGATTAACGAACGAATTTTGAGGAGGGAAATTCACGTTTGGGGGAGATCTTAGACATGGGGTTAATCTAGATCTTCTAGTCCCTACCTTCTGGGGGCTACAGCCCCAAGATATTTGTGGAACCTTCTGAGATCTTCCCCTCTGAAAAGTTTGGGTTTCAGGGAGCTCAGAGGAAAGATGGAACTGAAGGAATAGAGGTTGAGGCTAAACGCGGCACTCTCTGAGCTCCCTGTCAAAACAAATTCTACGGTCTGGGTTTGGAAAAGGTTTGAATAAGGAAGTTGAATTCCGGCTTTTATTATATTCTTTTTAATATCGTCCCTGATCTATCTTAAAAAAACAGTAGAAAAGGAGGAAGCAATGCCCAGAAAACCAACACGCTATGAAGAAAGGATTAAAGTCCTGCGTGAGCAGGCAAATAGTGGCAATATCAAAGCTATGGAGGAACTCCACAAACGATACCACATAAACGAAATAATGATTAACGACGAGGTGGTGAACTTAAAGAAGAGGTTTGCGGAATCTCTGAGTAAATGGCAATGGAACTGAAGAAGCTACGATCTCAGGATCGGGGAGTGAACCCTGTCACCATACGGTGCAGGGTGAACCACGAGCCAGGTGTGGATTCAGTGAAAGGAAGCCTTTGAGGGATTGGGCGTGATTCACTGTGAATAGTTCACCATGAATGGAAAAAGTTTGAGTAAAGGAGATTGATTTGGAAAACGGCTCTATATCTGCTTTTTTGCCCCTTATCAGCCTGTCCGTCTTTTGGATTCTGCCGATCATTATCAATCATAAATTAGCAATCCGAAAGGGAAGAAGCAAGAGTGGATGGATCATTGCTGTGTTTTCGCTTAGTTAGTGGTCAACTCTCATTTTGGCGTGCTTGCGGTCACGGCTGACTCAAGCTTGAGCAGTCTACATTAGAGTCTAAAGACCAAATCAAAAGGGATTTGGAAGAGCTGAAACAGTAATCCATGCTCTCCTGTTGCCTTGACGACAGGCGGACACTGGGTGTGATTTGCTGGTAATTGCGGCGCTCACTCTCCTTATTGAAAGGATACTCTGGAGAATAGACAGTGAGTAATCGAGCTAATAGGATTAGACAGTTAGAGAAAGGACAACAACAAATTCTCACAAAGATTGAAGAGATTTTTCCTCTTGCGACCTCCGACGATATAACTGCCCTGGAGCGCAAAGCACGCAAAGACGAAAATGAGGAACTTCTAAAGCTGCTAAAAGACCTTAAAGCGGTTCAAGAAGAATTGAGAGTGCTTCGAGGTTTCTAAGTGTGTCACCTTACAAGCGTAGAGACTCCTCGACCTTGACATTCACACGGTGTCAATTTATTTTATACCCGAAGACCGAAGGAAACAATGAGAAGGGGGTAAACACGAACGCCCTCGAGGATCGAATAGACGAATTACTTGAGAGGAAGAAGATAAAAACAAGGGTGGGATATTCCATCCCCTCTTTCGCATGAGAAAAAAAAGCGCAGCAGGCGATCTATGTGAATTTTCGTAAAGACAAACTCCCCCTCATTTCCACTTTATCTGCTTCTTTATTTGCTTTTGCTTGCCTGAAAAATTACCACCTATGTATCCCCTTAATCTGTCTCTTGCTATTAACAACTCGGTGGCGGTCCATTGAGGAACAGATAGTTAAGCAGATAGACGACATCAGCAATATCAACTACCTCGTCGCAATTGCAATCGCCGACCCATAAAGGATCAGGTGCGGGACCATCTATAAAAAGGTAGTTAATCAAATATACAACGTCAGCCGTATTGATGAGTCCATCGCCGTTAGCATCTCCACGAGCAACATCACTGCATTCATAGACGAATAGACCGAAATCATCAACACCTGCTTCCACCACAGAACCGGCGTTCAGATCTGAGGCTTCGAAGCGAACTTTAACCTGGTCAGTCGGCGTGAGGAAATCGCCAACCCAAAAGTCATATTCTTTCCACCCAGAAGAGGTCACAGGCCCAATTGTCTCAACCAGAGTCCAGTCTGCACCATCGTCGTTGGATACATAGACCTTAAACAGATCGTTATCCGGATCGGCCCCATAGTTGTTGGTATACCACAAAGCATAATGGACTTTGGCATCAATGCCAGAGCTGAGATCGACAGATGGTGAAATCAACCAGGTGATTCCGCCGTCCACGTCGGAATTACCATATTCGTTATCCGTGAGGTAACAACTGCCCGATCCATCGTAATCAGTAGGTGGATCGCCACGCTCACCACCACCAACGGGAACACCGCGCTCCCAAGCACCATCGGTAAGATAGGGATCGTTTTCTACAATCCAGCCAAGATCCGTTTCGAAATTATCCAAAAACACAGTGGTAAGTTCTCCCACCAGCGAAGAGTAAACAGCGGCAGGGGCATCAGATGGG
>Ga0209636_10008626_pt1 | contig 10383 bp, 7 predicted proteins | sample DeeMarSWOR152_54_FD_187464 | JGI IMG/M metagenome (GOLD analysis project Ga0209636, IMG submission 187464) | Marine sediment microbial communities from White Oak River estuary, North Carolina - WOR-1-52-54 (SPAdes) (version 2) | ecosystem: Environmental > Aquatic > Marine > Intertidal zone >... | reverse complement strand
GTGCCTTGGATATGTACTACCTGCACTACTACCCTGAACTCTATAAAAAGGAACATATCCCTATTCATTATCTCCTGGTGACTGGCTATGATGAAGAAAAACAAGTGGTCTATGTACATGACTGTAGCTTCGATGGCCTCCAGAAAATTCCCTTCGCGGAGTTCGAGGCCTCACTTAATGTAAACGTGCCCGGTATGAGCAGGAAGAACACCCATAGAATCTTCAGGTTGCCTCAGAAGATGCCATCAGAGTTAGAAGTGGCAGGAAAAGGTCTTGCCTATAAAGCTGGGCGAATGCTCAAACCACCCGTAAGTATGCTTGGTATCCCCGCTATGCGCAAGCTGGCAAAGGAGATCACAACTTGGGAAGATAAAGCTTGTTATAACCATATGGTAGCCTATGCTGGATTAACACCGCCACTTATTGCAGAAGACCTATCCCATAACGATGGCCTGCGATTTGAGCAAGCACGAGTATTGAAAGCACTGGGTCAAAAATATCACAATACAGAATGGAGCAAAGCATCCAATCTGTTTACTAAATCAGGAGAGTTGATAATAAAACTGTGTGAAAAAGCTCTGAATTATGACGGTAATGCCTGTTCAGAACTACTAGATAGAATTGCTGGTATAGAAGAAGAGGCATGTAGATATCTCGACCGCAAATGAGTGTTGTGATGTGAGCACTATCCAAAGTAGGCTTAGGAGATGAACATTAGCCCAGATTGTGCAGCTCGGGCAACAGAGACTTGTCTTGTTACCTCTGGCGTAACAATATAGCGTTTTGTGACCCTTTAATTCCATAGTATGTCTTGGACACCGCAATCTATTGACACTTCCTTCGCTAGTGATACAATAGCACTTCGAGGCTGATATACGTGGAAAGACTTGGCATCTTTTTGATTATGGTAGCCTTAGTCGCCGGGATGGTAGGCTGTGGCGGTGTCAGCCCTCCTATTGAAATACGGGATTGGTATGATTTGCATGCCATCAGAAATAACCTGGGCGACGATTATATCCTGATGAACGACCTTGACTCTACTACTGCCGGTTATATTGAACTGGCAAGTGAGACAGCCAATGGGGGAAGAGGGTGGGAGCCAATTGGAAACCCTGATGAAACCTCCGGTGAACAGTTCACCGGGAGTTTCAACGGTCAGGGGTATGAGATAAGAGACTTGTTTATCAACCGCCCTGACGAAAATTATGTGGGGCTTTTCACTCATATTTCCTGGACACGTCACATCGATAATGTCGGGGTTGTTGAGAATGTCGGGGTGGTCAACGCCGACGTGACTGGCTCTGCTCAGGTTGGTATTCTGGTGGGACATAATGTGGGCCTTGTGAATAATTCGTATTCCACAGGCAGCGTGACTGGCGAGGAGCGTGTCGGCGGTCTGGTGGGATGGAATCAGGCTACTCTGAGCAACTCATATTCCACCGGCACAGTGACTGGCGATTCGAGTGTCGGCGGTCTGGTGGGGGATAATTGGTATTATAGAGGCATTCTGAGCAACTCATACTCCACCGGCAGCGTGACTGGCGCTACGCAGGTTGGCGGTCTGGTAGGAGTAAATTTTTATGGCAGCGTGAGCAATTCCTATTCCACCGGCAGCGTGACTGGCGCTACGCAGGTTGGCGGTCTGGTGGGATACAACAAGGCCACTGTAAGCAACTCCTTCTGGGATAGGGTAACTTCCGGGATGGAAGAAAGCGATGGAGGGACATGCAAGACCACAACGGAAATGATGAACATCGTCACTTTCTCAGAGGCGGCGTGGGATATAATCACAGTCACATCTGGCGAGACCCATCCTGCCTACAACTGGAATATCGTTGACGGACAGACCTATCCCTTCCTGAGCTGGCAGTCCGCTGCTTAATATAAAATGATATCCATGAATCATTTTACCACCTATTTCCTTAAAGACAATAAAGGTGCTAAAATATAAAACGAACCGTAGGAAATCAGGATATGCAGAATGAAAAGTGAACGAGACTACTACGAAGTCTTGGGTATTGCGCCAAGTGCCAGCGCAGAGGAAATAAGAAGGGCATATCACAAGAGAGCTTTTCAATACCACCCAGACAGGAATCAGAAAAGCAAGAAAGCCCATGAAAAAATGAAAGAGCTAAATGAGGCTTATGCTATCCTGTCTGACCCAATTAAACGAAGGGAGTATGATCTTCCCCGGGGGTATGGTAGCAGAGTGCCAAAGTTCCAGAAAGGCAGCAAAGTGAAAATCAGTGCCAATTATCCTTCACCCTATAGCGGCCAAACCGGAGTCGTAGATAAAGAACCTATTAAGGATACCTTTCGCTTCTGGTATATGGTGACAATAGAGTCCAAGGGCTTGACGGCACGCTTCGCCGAAGAAGAACTTGAGGAACCGGACGATTAGCAACTAGACCGATCAATCAGCGTTCGTAACAAGTAGCTATCACCCATGTGCACTTTAGCTTCGTTACTCTTTGGTCACATTAGCCCAGATTGTTACTTCAGGGCAAAAATACGGGGTCGAGGAGTTAATCTCGACCCTGTTCGATTTGAGGAATACTTTTGCCAGCCTTAAGGTATTGAGGCCTTATTGCAATCTAGAACACTGCTTGTTAAATTAAACAAGATTTTGTTAGGAGGGAGATAGTTCATGGAGATTAGACTAAATACACACGGGCGGAACTCACTGGCGACGAAAGTCTTTTTCAGCGACGAAAGTGGTTTCGAAGTTGCCTCTGTAATCGTGACAGGCAAGACCGATGCCGTTCTTATTGATGCACAGTGGACGTTATCAAATGCTCATCGCGTAATCGCAGAAATACTGGAAACAGGCAAACATCTTAAAACGATTTATATTACTCATGCGCATCCTGACCACTACTTTGGACTCGGCACCATCGCAGAGGCTTTCCCTGAAGCCAGGGTTATAGCGCTCCCTTCAGAAGCCCGTATCATCAACAAACAGTTTTTCGGCAAAATCGAGCACTGGGAAAAAGTGATAGGAGCTATAAACGTACCCCGAAAAACAGCCAATATTGAGCCTCTTACCGAGAACTACTTCGTACTGGAAGAGGAACGTATCGAGATTATCCCGGAAGTGATGGGGGACATGAAATACAACACAGTGGTCTGGATCCCTTCAATACGGACCCTGTACGGGAGTGACGTTCTTTTTAACCAGGCACATCCCTTTACCTGCGAGCTTACTGCGGAAGAACGCCAGCAGTGGATACAGGATATTGAGCGCTTAGAGAAAATGGACGCCGAGGTCATTATTCCCGGCCATCAAAAACCTGGAATGCCATTCGACTCCAGTTCCTACGATTTCACCAAGGATTATCTTGTCGCTACTGAGGAGGAACTGGCCAGAACAAACGATGTTGCCGGTTTTTACTACGCTATGGTTAAACGCTTCCCTGAGGCCAACCTCTTTATCAGTAATGAAATGAACGCGAATGTGTTCAAAGGTGGATTTGATTGGAATTGGCGGGAATATTAAGGTACAGTACCCCCGGAATTCTAGTTACTACTGGAGACCAAGCCGAAGCTTGTCTCTAAAAAACAAAACTTAGACAGAACCTTGAGGAAGAACCAGAATTTAGCTTCTACGTCAGCTTAGCTCAGAAGGAGAGCAGCGGTTTTGTAAACCGCCGGTCATCGCTTCGAATCCGACCGCTGGCTGGAAGTTCATCAGGCAGCTATTTTCCCCAAAGAGACATTTGTGTTATAATCCGCCGAAAGTCGACCAATGTCTTCGGTATTCCATAGCTAGAGTTTCCAGGCAGGGGGAGAGCGTGTCTCTCTTCTTGTTATAGTAAAGGAGAGATAATCACGGTATCAAGTACTCAGCAGGCTGCCAGCCAGAAGACAGGGGCGGTACTCGTTATTGGTGGAGGCATAGGTGGCATACAGGCAGCACTGGACCTAGCAGAGTCTGGATACTATGTCTATTTAGTAGAACAATCCCCGGCTATTGGTGGGGTGATGGCCCAACTGGACAAGACCTTCCCTACCAATGATTGTTCTATGTGTATCCTTTCCCCGAAATTGGTGGAGTGTGGAAGGCATCGCAATATCGAGACTATAACTTATGCCGACGTTTTAGATGTCAAGGGGGAGCCAGGGAACTTCAGAGTATCGATAAGGAAGCGGGCAAGATTTGTAGATGATACACTTTGCACTGGTTGCGGAGTTTGCCAAGAGAAATGCCCCTGGAAAACAGATAGTGAGTTTGATAAGGCTTTAGCCAAGAGAAAGGCCATCTACGTTCTCTATCCCCAGGCAGTACCGAATGTGCCTGTTATCGACAAAGAGCTTTGTGTTTACTTCCAACAAGGTAAATGCCGAGCTTGCGAGAAGTTCTGTCCAATAGGCGCTATTGATTTCACACAGACCGACCAAGTTATTGAGCTGAAAGTAGGCTCCATTGTCGCATGCCCCGGCTTTACTGAATTTGATCCTCACCTTATCCCGCAATACGGGTATGGCAATTTCGCCAACGTCATCACCAGTATTGAGTTTGAGAGGATTCTAAGTGCCTCTGGACCATATGAGGGTGAGTTACTAAGACCTTCTGACAGGCAAAAGGCACAAAAGATTGCCTGGATCCAATGTGTCGGCTCGCGGGGAATAGCTCCGCAGAATGGCTATTGCTCTTCAATTTGTTGTACCTACGCTATCAAAGAAGCAATAGTGGCTAAGGAGCATAATAGTTCAGTTGAGGCTACTATCTTCTCTATAGATATACGGACTTTCGGCAAAGGGTTTGAGGCCTATTATGACAAGGCAGTAACTGAATACGGGGTGAGGTTTATCAGGTGTAGGCCGTCAGTAATAGAGGAAGTAGCAGAGACAAAGAATCTGATAATAAAGTACGAAACTGAGGATGACAAGATAATAAAGGATGAGTTTGACTTGGTCGTTCTCTCAGTCGGGCTTGAGCCACCCAAAGAGGCTGATAAGCTGGCGAATAAACTGGGAATTGAGCTTAATAAATATGGATTTTGCCAAACTGACAATTTTTCTCCAGTTGAGAGCTCTAAGCCAGGCATATTCACTTGCGGAGTTTTCCAGGGTCCCAAGGACATCCCCGAGACAGTGACGCAGGCGAGTGCCGCCGCAGCTTCTGCCGCTGCTTCGCTTTCTTCAGTGCGTAATAACTTGATAAAGAGCAAGGAATACCCTCCAGAAAGAGATACGCGGGGAGAGCCACCGAGGATTGGCGTTTTTATTTGCCACTGTGGCATCAATATCGGTGGGGTAGTGGATGTACCCCAGGTTACGGATTATGCGAGTTTACTTCCTAACGTAGTCTATGCCGAGGACAATCTATACTCCTGCTCCGAGGATACCCAGGAAAGGATAAAGGAGAAGATTAGAGAGCATAACCTCAATCGAGTAGTGGTTGCTTCTTGCACTCCCCGGACCCACGAACCTCTGTTTCAAGAGACAATCAGGGAGGCGGGGTTAAACAGATATTTATTTGAGATGGCTAACATTCGAGACCAATGCTCCTGGGTGCATAAAGAGTATCCGGCGGAGGCCACTGAGAAAGCTAAGGAATTAGTAAGTATGGCGATAGCCAAAGCCAGGCTGTTCCAGCCTGTCGAGCAGACGCCTCTGGAGGTAATTCACAGTGGCCTGGTCATTGGCGGTGGAATAGCTGGGATGGTGGCTGCCTTGAACCTAGCCGAACAAGGATTTAAGGTCTACCTGGTTGAGAAAAGCGACCAACTGGGTGGGATAGCCAGAAGAATACAACATACTATTGAGGGTAATGATGTCCAGACCTATCTTCAGGACCTTATCACCAGGGTTTCTAAAAACCGCTTAATCCAAGTGTACACCAATTCGGATATTGTTGAAGCCACCGGCTATGTAGGGAATTTCACCACCAAGATAGGGATTGGTCCTAACCAGGATTCCCACGAACTCACGCATGGAGTAGTCATTATTGCTAGTGGCGGCGAGGAGTATAAACCCAGTGAATACCTTTATGGCAAAGACCCCAGGGTAATGACCTCGCTGGAATTGGAGGGTGAGATCACTAAAGGCAACGGTAGTATTACGGGCTGCAATAACCTGGTGTTCATTCAATGCGTGGGTTCCAGGGAAGATGGACGACCCTATTGCAGCAGGGTGTGTTGTAGTGAATCTATAAAATGTGCCTTGAAACTAAAAGATGTGAACCCGGAGATGAATATCTATATGCTCTATCGGGATATTAGAACCTACGGATTTAAGGAAGATTACTACTGTGAAGCCAGGGAGCGTGGGGTGATATTCATTCGTTATGAAGTAGATGATAAGCCCAGGGTAGAAACTATAAAAGAAGACAATCAGAATATATTAAGGGTTACCGCGAAAGACCCACTATCAGGCGAGGATTTAATCATAGATACGGACATACTGGCCCTGGGGGTGGCCAATATTCCTGCCGCTGACAACAAAAGACTATCCCAATTATTCAAAGTGCCATTAAACGAGGATGGCTTTTTGTTAGAAGCCCATGTAAAACTACGCCCTGTGGACTTCGCTACCGAAGGTGTCTTTATGTGTGGTCTCGCTCACAGCCCCAAGTTTATTGAAGAGAGTATTGCCCAGGCTAAGGCTGCGGCATCCAGAGCTGGTACTATCTTATCTAAGGACATAATTGAAGTAGGCGGATTAGTCTCGTTTGTCAATAAGAACAAGTGCAGTGGTTGCGGCGTTTGCCAATTGATTTGTCCCTTCCAGGCAATAGAGATCGATGAGGAAGAGAATGTAGCGGTGATTAATGAGGCTCTATGCAAAGGATGCGGAGCATGTGTTTCTTCCTGTGTATGCGGTGCTATAAACATCAAGGGGTTCAGCGATACTCAGATTTTGGCTGCGATTGACGCCGCTTAGTACTTACAATGAGCTTATGAAATGGAACCCGACATAATGGAAAATCAAATCCAACAACCTGGGGAAAAAGTAGACGAATGGGAACCCAAGATAATCGCCTTCCTTTGCAACTGGTGTAGTTATGCCGGGGCAGACCTGGCCGGGGTAAGCCGACTTCAATACCCTCCCAATACCCGGATTATCCGTGTTCCCTGTTCAGGCAGGATCAGCCCGTTACTAATTCTAAGATGCCTGCAACATGGGGCTGACGGTGTTCTTGTTTCAGGGTGTCACCCTGGCGATTGTCATTATATCAGCGGTAACTATGTAGCTAGAAGAAAGTTCGCTATTCTAAATAATCTTCTTGACTATTTAGGTATTGAGAAAGGGCGAGTGCAATTCGCATGGGTATCGGCAGCTGAAGGTAAAAGGTTTGCCGAGCTTGTCCAAAAGGTCACCGAAGATGTAAGGAAACTGGGACCAGCGACGAGATTAGTTAGAAAACAGAGTTAAGGCAGGCTAATGGTGGATACATCCGTTGCCATAAGAGATATAGCCAGGAAACTGCTTGATGAGAAGAAGGTTGACCTCATAATTGGGTTTGAAAAAGGCAGCGTTCCTCTGCGGAGCACTCCTTGTTTTGTCAGGAACACCTCGGAAGCAGACAGGCTTATCTGGAATGTAAATTGTGAAAATAATCTCGCCAAATATCTACCGAAGATAAAAGAGAAGGTTGCCATTGTTGCCAAAGGCTGCGATGTCCGCTCAATCATTAGTCTCATCAAGGAAAAGCAGGTTACCAAGGAACAAGTATTTATCATCGGTATTCCCTGTAAAGGGGTGATTGATAGAAGAAAGATAGAAGCCAAACTGGACGGGAAGGAAATACTCGAAGCTGAGGAGGAGGATGACACGATTATCCTTAAAGGTAAAAACCTCAAAGAGACTATCAAAAAGGAAGAATTTCTTCACGACTCCTGCAAGACCTGTACCCACAGGAATCCAGTAATCTACGATGTCCTGATAGGAGACAAGGTCACGGAAGACAAAGCAGTTGCTGAGTATGGAGAGGTAACGGAGTTTGAAGCTCAATCGCATGATGAGAGATGGCAGAGTTTTAGCGATGAAGTCAGTAAATGTATTAGATGCTATGCTTGCAGAAATGCCTGCCCTTTCTGCTATTGCCAGGAGTGCTTTGTAGATAGCTCCCAGCCTCAATGGATTGGAAAGACCACTAACCTTAGCGATACTGCGATCTTTCATATCGTTCGCGCCTTCCACATTGCCGGGCGTTGTGTTGATTGCGGTGCCTGTGACAGAGCCTGTCCGATGGGGATTGACCTCAGAAGGCTTACCAAAAAGATGGAAAAGGATGTTAAAGAGCTATTTCATTACGAAGCCGGAATAAGCCTTGAGGATGTGCCGCCCCTGGCGACATTTAATCCAGATGACCCTCAAGAATTCATTATGGTGTAATCATGGTGAACCGCTGAAGGTAGCTGATGAAAGAATTGGAAATTGCTAAAACTGAGTTAGTTAATCTCCTGAACGCCTTAATCAAGGAGCATAAAGTATTTGCTCCGGTAGAGCAAAACGGCTTTATTACATTCCAGGAGATTCACTCGGGCAGCGAGGCGTTCCTCGATTATATTAACTCCAAGAAACCTCCCAAGGAGATATTTTTCCCTCAGTCAGAAAGATTGTTCAGCTATGATTTGAGTAGAGGGGAAGGTTGGGGTGTAGAGGAACCTACCTTTAAAGAGAAGCAAAAGATAATCTTCGGCATCCGCCCCTGCGATGCTAGAAGTCTTGTTCTTCTGGATAACGTATTTGATGGGCAGCTATATAAAGACCCGTACTACACAGATAAGAGAAAAAACACAACCATTATTGCCGTAGGTTGTAACCAGCCAGGCAGCACCTGTTTTTGTACCTCCCTGGGAGGAGGCCCTTTTTCCCAAGACGGCTCAGACCTACTTCTGGTAGATATCGGCCAGCAATATATCATTCAGGTAATTACTGAGAAGGGCGAGAAGCTTGCAAAAAAACATAACGAATTTAAGGAAGCAGAAGACCATAGTTTGTCCTTGATGCAAGACACTATAGAGACAGCAGAAGCCTCGATGAAATCCAAGATAGAGGTAGGGAAGGTAACGGAGAAACTGGATAGTATGTTTGACGACCTTTTCTGGGATCTCGTGTCTGAGAAATGCCTCGGTTGTGCCGTTTGTACTTATCTCTGTCCCACCTGCTATTGCTTCGATATAACTGATGAGGTTACAGGCCAAAGTGGGGAAAGGGTTCGCACCTGGGATTCTTGCGCCTTTCCCAACTTCACCCTGCAGGCCTCAGGACTTAATCCCCGACCCAGCATCAAGGAAAGATACAGGCAAAGGATAATGCACAAGTTCGACTATTTCGTAGCTAATCACGGTATGGCAGCCTGCGTGGGGTGTGGCCGGTGCATTAAAGAGTGTCCCGTGAATTTGGATATTCGGGTGGTACTGAATAGCGTATTAAATCATTAGTAGATAGAGTAAAGATGAAGAACCCATATTTACCATTACCGATGAGGGTAGAAAAGATTGTCATCGAAACCGAGGACAAGAATATAAAGACGTTCCGTCTGAAGTTCCTCAATGATGAAGATGCGTCTAATTTCAACTACCTGCCGGGGCAGTTTGCCCAGCTATCTGTTCTGGGCGAAGGGGAAGCGCCCTTTGGAATAGCCTCATCCCCAACACAGCCAGGGGGGCTTGAGTTTACCGTTAACAAGGCAGGGGTGTTAACCACAGCCCTCCACAATCTGGAAGAAGGGGAAATAATTGGCGTAAGAGGTCCCCTCGGAAATTGCTTCCCACTAGAGACGCTTGAAGGCAAGGATACTATTATTATCGGGGGTGGTTTTGCCTTTACCACCTTACGCTCCCTTACCAACTACATTTTATACAAAGAGAATAGGAGCCGCTTCGGCAATGTTTTAGTAATCTATGGGGCCAGAAGCCCCGGCTTGCTGCTTTACAGGGATGAACTTGAGAATTGGGAAGGAAGGACTGACCTTGACCTACATCTTACTGTTGATAGGGCAGACGGTGATTGGCAAAGAAAGGTGGGAGTCGTCCCCAATATCCTCAAGGAGATTGCTCCTAGCCCGAAGAATGCCTATGCTGTAGTCTGCGGACCACCAATCATGATAAAGTTTACCCTGCCAGTCCTTAAGGAGCTTGGTTTCCCACCGGAAAGGATTGTCCTGTCGCTGGAGATGAAAATGAAATGCGGGATAGGAATGTGTGGAAGGTGCAATATAGGAAACCAGTATGTTTGTAAAGACGGTCCCATATTTACCTTAGCCCAGTTAAATGAATTGCCCAGCGAGTACTAAAAAGTGACGGAAATTTTTTAAAGGCGGTGATTGAAATTGAGTCCAATACCGGTAAACCAACTAGATTTCAAATTTAGGGACAAGATTATAGGGCAAGTCGAAGGAGAAAATTTAAAGCATTGCCTGGGGTGTGGCAC
>Ga0209636_10008625_pt1 | contig 10383 bp, 7 predicted proteins | sample DeeMarSWOR152_54_FD_187464 | JGI IMG/M metagenome (GOLD analysis project Ga0209636, IMG submission 187464) | Marine sediment microbial communities from White Oak River estuary, North Carolina - WOR-1-52-54 (SPAdes) (version 2) | ecosystem: Environmental > Aquatic > Marine > Intertidal zone >... | reverse complement strand
TTTCAAGCATGACAGCATTTCCTCTAAGATTGGCTTGCTCCCAGCAAAGATATAATATAAATGCTTTGAAAGGAGGGATGAATGGAACCCAGGCTTTTGCTGCAAGAAAATATCCAAGGCCATCCGAGAATATGTTAAAGGCAGAATCCTTTCCTAAATTCTCAGATATTGTATTAAAAATCCACACCATCTTAGACCAGTAGAGTTCTTCGCGCATCCATGCTTTCCTCTCTTCCGGCAGGTCAGGAAATTCTGAGGTGGGAAGAGATGCAATTTTGTCAAGACGAATAAAGATGCCTTCTAAATGTTGGAAATACCATTTGTCTCCTTCCAGAATGAACGAGAAGCAGTAAGTATATTTCCCCCCTTTTTTTGTTGTCAGAGGAACTAAGAAATTCAACTGATTGTCATATCGAATGACTTCTGGTTCCCTTTCCATTTCTTCCCACGGAACGCTTTTTCTAAATCTATTTAACGTTTCCATGAGCTGTTCCCTCGGGAATTCCTGATGAGGTCGAATATGCTCCTGTGATAGTTCATTGTTCTTGTATAACAATACAAACTCTTTCCAGACTTTGAGGTTATCTAGTTGGGAATATAAGATTGAGCCTTGCATAAATGCTAAAAGAAGAGGAAAAAGCCAAATTGTCCTTCTCATTATTTTCTCCTTTCTATTCGACTCACAACATATTTTTTCCCACCACGCTCGCTCTTTGGCCCTCAGGTGGGGGGCAGTTTAGATTTTCCACGTGACTTTGTATCGTTTTACGACCTTATAACGCTCTTCATCTTCCTTGATGGCATGCAGCTTATTCTTTTTTCATTAATCCTGAATTTCAAAGCTGTATCTTTTCACAAATTTATAGCCGTCTTCATCTGCGACACAGTAGGCCTTACCGTTTTTAAAGAATAAAAGCAAAGAAAAGAGTCCCTCAGCCGGCACTGCTGTCTTGAAATGCGCGATGTGTTTTCCATCCTGGTCAAAAATGTCAATAAGTGTGTACTCGTCTTCAACGGAATCAACGATCACGGCCAGCCACCCGTTTTCCATCAGGGTGAAGCTTTGATAGGCAGGCTTATATTTTGGGAATTTTGTCTTTTGAGAAACTTTCTTCATCATCTCCTCATTGAACACCGGGGTTCGGGAAAGTGTCTCGGTCATCCTTTCGATAAAAACTTCCTTGTCTTTATCGCTCACAGGAATGGGATCATAATCTCTGGAGATTTGTTTCAGAAGCTTTCCTTCAGGAGAATAGATGTTTATTTCATATTTTTCTGGACAGCCCAAATATATGAAATCGTTATCTGCCAATAAAAATCTGACCGTTGGTCTAAATGCTGTCATGCTCCATATCTTTGCAAAATATTCGATTATTGCTGATTCGTCTGTGCTTGTAGGCATGGCAATTTCGATTTCGTCTTTATAAAGCTCTGCGAGCAAATTGAATTTGTCGTCAAAAAGGCCGTAGGTAGATGTTTGTTTCTGAAGATTGGTTTCCTGACTTATAACCCACTTAGTGGAAATGAAATAATCCTTTGAATTGATAAAGAGATTGGAATATCTGTCCTGCATGCGCATCTGCCTGAGATAATTGCCGTCCTGGTCAAAGAATGAAATTCTTTGGTTCATTGCGTCATTGATGTACAGGTTGTTATCCTTGTCGAATCGAGGCACAGATAGAGCCTGAAACTCTCCCGGACCCTGGCCTTCTCTGCCAAAAGTGAGGAGGTGTTTGCCTTCAGGGTCGTATTTGAGGATTCTGTTACTGTCATAATCGGCCACATAAAAATTTCCTTCATCATCGGTGTTAAAAGCAATGTTGTTGCCAAACATATAATTCTCATCTCCCTCGGCTTCTCCTATGGTAAGTTCTTCTGTAAAGACAATCCGCATCTCCGATTCAGGGGTCTTGGGATTGGATACGACAACAATGTTGTCAGATTGCTGAATTCCAATTGACCTATCAGCGTGCGTTTTTTCAGAGAAAAAATTGACTGCAAGAAGAAGCACAATGATAAGGACGAAAAAAGAAAAGGTTTTGTTTTTCATTCTCTCTCCCCTCGATTCTTTTTGTGTTTTGGGGCTTTGCAGTGAGGATTTATTGTTACAGGTTCTAACAGTAAAACTGACATTGTTGACAGCAGGAAGCACATTGAATTTCTTGGTTACCCCTTTTAGCTCAAGCATGTTCCCTCTATCTATCATTATACAAAGGTATATATGGATTATACCAGTTAGATTATATGTCTTTTGTTTCATGTGGATGATCTGAAATAAATAACAAAGGGGGCGGATTTATGCATCCGATATAGTCACTCCAATCTCTGAATATGAGATTGTTGTTGATTTTCGGGCAGATTTTTATTAATTTTCTGTTTGACAGGGGGAAGACATTTTGAAAGACAAAAACTTAATTAATTTAACTATTTTGTTCTTTTCATTGCTTCTATTTTTTGTTTCCTGTGAAAAGCAAAAGGCCGAATGGAAAGGAACGGTAGAAGAGGTGGATGGAGTTACGATTGTTAAAAATCCTAAAGAGCCAGTTTATGAAGGAGAAATATTAACTCTTGAGGAAGAATTCATAATTGATACTGAAGAGGATGAAATAGCAAAAAGAGGGCTGACTAAAATTGTGAATTTTGCTGTTAGTTCTGAAGGAGAAATTTATTTCCAGTATGACCAGAGCTCGCCTGAGTATCATATATTCAAGTTTGACAGAAATGGAAATTATGTATCACGGTTTGGAAAAAGTGGGCAAGGGCCTGGTGAGATTGAAATGTCATTGTCTTTGTCAATCAATGAGAAAGATGAAATCTTTATATTGGATGATATACGCAGGAGGCTTCTTATTTATGATAAGAATGGAACACTTATTATTGAAAAGCCAATAGATATGGAAATTTATAGAATTGAACAGCTGCCTAATGGCAATTACTTGATATCAGGATTGAAAGCTGGTCCCGATGGCCGAAAATTTATAAAAGGCATATATAATTCTGAATTTGAGGTAATAAAAGATATTGAATTTCAAATGTTACCGAGTGGTAAGGAGAAAATAAATGCAGTGCGTAATGTATTTATGAGCAGTATCTCTGATGATTGTTTTTTCATATCAAATGTAGAAAGAGGCTATGAACTATTAGCATGTGATTTTATCGGAAATTTAAAGAGGAAAATCAAAAAGGAATATTTGAATGTTAAGGTCACTGAAGAATATAGAAAACAGATAATGAGTGCATTACCATCAGAACTCCAAGAAAGATATTACTTTCCTATAGTATTCCCACCTTTTCAGTATTTCTTCTCAGACGAAGAAGGGAGGCTTTTTGTTATGACGTATGAGAAGAGTCAGGATTATAATGGTTATATTTACGATGTCTTTAATCCTGATGGTATTTTTATATGCAGAATCAGTTTGGACAATTATGGAAAGATGGGGCCTTATCAGATAGGAACTCCTTTGCCTGCTAGATCAAAAAATGGCCGTATATATTGTCTGAGAACAAAGGAAAGTGGATATCTCGAATTGGTTGCATATAAGATGATTTGGGAATGAAAATTGTTACGATTTATCTTTTCCCACTTTCTGCAAATATTCTTATTCAACAATTTTATATTTAACAACAGCAAGCGTCTCATCTTCATTTATTTCCAGGACGAAAAGAAAATCACTGTCAACTGTTATGGGCCAGGCTCCCAGATTTTCTCTCTTTATCTTGAAAAGCGGCAAGTAAAAATTATCAAGGTATTTTCCTTCTCTATTGAACACGTCTACTAAGATTCCCTTTTCTTTATCGTAGGTTGAAGTCAGCACCCAAAGGTTGTCTTTGTAAATAACCAGGTTCTGTGCATCACTGCAAAATTCCGTCATTAAAAATTCAATTAACTCTAGAGATTCACGTTTTACTTTTGCGTATTTTCTCCCGAAGGTTTTGGTTATTTGGGATTTATCGAGGTCGAGAAGCTTTATGAGATAATCTTGAGTATGGGCGGTATAGAGATGTTTTGGGGATGCTCTGGCAGTTTTAATTCGTGTTATGGGACTAATGGATGTTGAGCCTCTCCCTTTTCTTATTCTGACCCTCATGGCTTGCTTTGTTGGAAAAGAATATGGTGTAGATGAAATTTCTCCTTCTTCATTTACAACGAACAAAGAATGGTTGAGTTCTTTGATGCCTGATGTACGCTCCAAACTTTTCCACTCAGAATCAACCATAAAATACTTTTTTCCATAATATGACAGCAGTCGGGAGAAACGCCTTTCACCGAGTTTTAAATCCTTGATTAGATTCCCATCCATATCTGTTTTAACAATTTTGTTCCGCATACTGCAAAAGAGAATGATCTCACCCTCAGTTAAATCAAAGCTGGCGAACTCCGTTATTTCTCCAGGCCCTTCACCGGATTTCAAAATATTCTTTAAAAATTTTCCACCTCTATCAAACTTATAAAGTTTATCTTTCTCTCTAACGAATATAAAGCCATTCACACCAATTTTTATTTCCCAGGGAGCTTTAAAAAAGAAATCACCGCTCTCATCGGTAATTCGAAGCTCTTCTTTGAGCTGGAGAACTCTGCCTGCATTCTTGTTATTTGGTTTTTCTGGATTTTCAATTAGTTCCTGAGCAAGGATAAGGGAGCTAAGAATTAGAATCGAAAGAATAAATAAAACATTGGGTAATAAGATCACTGGCTTTAGGCTGTGAGTCATATCAGTACTTCCAGGTGACTTTGTATCGTTTGATGTATTGGTAACCTTCTTTGTCTTCTTCTATGGTATAAAGTTTATGATTTTTCCAGAGTCTCGGAATTCCTTGAATAGCGACTTTCGCAATGTATCTCCCTTCAGAATCAAAAGTATCGTGATAGAATCCATTATTGCCTTCAATCTTTTCCCAGGTCATTACAAAAATTTTATCTTCTTCATCAGTGGATATTGCGCGAAATGCCGGATGGAATTCAGAGATATACAATTTAGTTCCAAATGAAATGTCTTTCTTCCTCTCATTTATTTCCTCTTCTGTTATCTTTACTGGAGCATGCTCTTTCAAGATTCTTTTGGTTAATCTGCCCTCAGGATTGAAAATTTGCAACTCGAATTCCTTCTGATAGCCATAAACAATATTATCGTTGTTATCTATCGCCCAAGAAAAAAGTGGAGGGAATAAATTACGGCCGCGGTGATCAGTGGTACCAGGAATTGAGTCTAATCTTTTTATAAAATTAACTTCCTTATCATACAGATCTAATCTATATGTTATATTCCCTGTTTCTTTTGAATAGCCCATTGTGGCAAATGTGAAATCCCCTTTAGAATTGATTTTTACCTCGAGTGCCTCTGCCTTTGATATATTTTTAGATTTGATGAAATCTCCATCCAGGGTAAAATAAGAAAATGATCTATCTCCATCATCATAAACCAATAATTCCTTTCTATCCTGAATAAATATTTGCCCTGGCAGAATAAACTCGCCTGGTCCTTGGCCTTTCCTACCTATGGTTCGTAAATATTCTCCCCTCCCATCGAAAACCTTTATATCTCCTGCGTTTCTATCCAGTATATAGATATTCTCTAGTTCATCCACTGCTATATATCGAGCCTGTTGAAACATATTCTCTTCTCTTCCTTCTGCTTCTCCAATAGATAGCTCCTCTTCCAAAACAAAAACATCTTCACCATACATCGGCTCTTTCGGATTTTTGACAATCGTAGCTCTATCTACTTCCTCAATCGTTCCTTTCCACTCTGTTTTTTGGTTCTTACAGGAAACCAAAATAATGATGAATGGGGCTATTAGTAGTATTGACAAAGGCTTTTTTATCAATTGCATATTAGTTTATCCCCGATATCAATTAGCTTTACTCCCACTTGATTCTATAAACCACTAATTCTTTATAGCCGTTTTCTTTTGTCCTGAGATGATAGAGTCGGCTTTTCTTCGCCGCTACATAATTAAACGTTCCCCATCCCTCTCCTCTCAGTGAAATGTTTAAGGCTTTTCTTCCAATAAGTATTCCTTCACGATTGAAAATATCGTACATGTATTCCCCTGAACTTTCGTCTTTCTCATACGTCATAACAAAAATTCTCCCAACTTCGTCGATGAAAAATTCACAATATGGCGGCATATCCCTTGAGAAAAAAATCTTTTTTCGCCATGGATCATTTTCTAGAAATTGTGAAAGAAAATTTCTTTTGTATTCGTCAGATACTTTAACTGATTTGTAGTTTTTTCTTATTTTCTTCACTAAATTGCCATTTAAGTGATAAACCAGAATCTCATATCCTCGCTTCCCATTGCCAATATATATTTTTCCATTGGAAACTTCCCAGTGAAAAATTTGGCGAATACCATCCATTTCGTCGGATGTCATGTAATCAGAGGGTCTTTGCCGGTCCAGTTCCTTAATTTCTGTAAATTCGGAATTATAGAGACATAGAACGCTTTGAAGGGATGGTTCAAAACCTTCTCGGTCTATACTCTGTTTCAGTGCAATAGAGTTCCCATTTTCCAACGGAAAGACAGCCCTCGGCCTGAAGGGAAGATGAATTTCTTTTAAAAATTCGCCTTCTTGATTAAATATCACAAATTTCATTTTTGCATAATCAGTAATTACGACCTCATCTCTGTTGCTGATACAAAAGAAAGTGGGATTCGTGATCTCTCCAGGACCTTGGCCTCTTTTTCCGAAGGAATTTACATGCTTCCCGTATGAATTAAATTTATAGATTGTATTCTCTGATGCCCTTCTTACCAGAAAATATATGTTTCCGTCGGAGTCTACCTCCAGGCTCTCTACATCACTGATGCCCAGCTCTGCTATTTCCTCTGGTTCTAGATCCATTCTGAAGTCTTCTGTGATTTCAAATGAATTTGACTCGCCCTCGATTTTGTATGGTTCCAGATGATTGACAACAACTTCCACTCCATCTTCCATGTATCTTTCAACTTTCTCTTGCTTTGGACTACAAGAGACACAAATAACAGCTATTGAAAGAAACAGACTGATTAAAAAAATACGATCTTTGCTTATCAATCTACTGTCCCTCTATATTAATCATAGTAGAACAAGAAAATTCTGTTGACAACCAGAAAGAGCTCTCAGAGATTATGCGAAGGGATTGTGATTTTATTCATCTGTTTTTCCTTAGGCATTGCCGTTTTGAATGGCACACTTAATTTTTTTCTTTTCCCTCCCTTTTAAATACAACTAAATTATACCATAGTTAGTTCCGTTCGATCCTCCTTTTTGGAATATCTTACTGCCTGGGTTGTATATATAGTGGAAGATCAAATCAGGTAAGGCAAAGGAGATACCATGAACATCTTGAAAGCGTTCGTTGTGATAGCCTTTTTGGTGTTGTCATCAGTCCTAGTTGCTGCTCCGTTAGAACAGGATCTGGATGTTTACATCCGGGTGTACAAGATCCCGAGGGTGCAGTATTGGGCGATGGAACTTCCTGGGAATAGTGGAGAAACCACCTTAGTACGAGTTGATGGCGATTTGACAGCGGTTTTTCCGGACGGTATTGTCTTTCTCCAGACCGATCTTTCCCCAATGGCTTCAAATTCAGCCATTACGCAAGTTATCAAGGACCAGGTTTATTTCGGAGGGAACAACTTCAAGGCCACCAGGATAAGAGTTGAAGACCTCAAAAAAGTCCAATTGCGATTCGATAAGTCCCATTCGTCCGAAGAAGTTCGATTCGATAAGGAGATTTCTTCTCATTCCAAGGAAGATTATTGGATTTTGGCAGACATAAAATCCGTTGAAGAAGATGAAATCATCATGAAAGTCAGGTTCGATTCTGGCAGGAGTTCATATGGTGGCCATATTTCATCGGGCATTATTCGTACCGTTTTTAACCAATCGGTCATTCTTCCTGAACACAAAATCCTCTTGATTGGATTTCCCTCCCATGATAAAGGTCCGCGCGGCACAGTCTTCTGGCTGGCAGTCAGTGTGATGAAGAATGAACTGTAGACAGAAGTAATCTGAATTATTCCAGTCAGATTCTAGATTTTTTGTCTCTATTCTATCCTTTCGATAACGAATGTCAATTTGAAATAATTCTTGACAATGAAGTTATTTTCCTTTATTTTAAAGGAAAATAGTTTGAGATAGAATCATGAAACTCCTTACCAGACAAGAAGAATTGATTTTATTAGCCATTTTGCGTCTTGGCAGTAGAGCATACTGTGTGCCCATATTCGATCAGATTGAAGAGGTAACAGGCAGAAAATCGACGCTAGGAAGCATCTATATCACCCTTCATCGATTGGAAAAGAGAGGGTATATCGAATCCCAATTCGGTGCTCCGACACCAGAACGTGGGGGTAAAAGCAAACGATTTTATAAAGTCACAGATCCTGGAATCAAAGCTCTTCAGGCCGTCAAAAAGGTAGAAAGGGCAATGTGGGACGGCCTCACCAGCCTGGTTATTGATTAGTCCAAAATGAAAGATAATCAAAAAAAACCACCCAGGATTGCCCGGCATATATTGAATCACCTCATGCCAAACTTTATAAGCGTCTCCGCCTTAGGTGATTTTGACGAGATTTATGGCAGGATCTTATCGCGCAAAGGGAGATTCAGGGCAAACCTATGGTACTGGAGACAGATCCTAAAGGCTGTGCCCTATTCTTTTTATTGGGGTATCGTGATGCTGAGGAGCTATCTAAAAACTTCCTGGAGAAGCCTGCTCAGATACAAAGTCTATTCCGCCATTAATCTTTTTGGTCTGGCTATTGGAATAGCCTGCAGTCTTTTAATATTCCTTTGGATTCAGGATGAATTGAGCTACGACAGGTTTCATGAAAACTCAGACCGGATTTACCGAGTCGCCAGTGAATCGCAATCTGATGGGAATGTAAACCGGATTGCCATAACACCTGCCCCTTTAGCTTCCGCCCTGACCGATGATTTTCCAGGGATCGTTAAGGCCGTCACACTCGACAATAATGTGTTCTTCATTAGATACCAGAATAGGCGTTTTAATGAGCGGGTCTTTTTTTCCGATCCGGAATTTTTTGATATTTTCACGCTCCCCCTGATCAAAGGCGACAGCAAAACGGCCTTAAAAGAGCCGTACACGATAGTTATCTCAGAAAGTGCAAGCAATAAATATTTTGGTGAAGACGATCCATTGGGAAAGATACTCACATTCGACAAAGAATGGGCCTTTATGATCACCGGGATATTCAAAGACATTCCTGAAAATTCTCATCTGAGATTTGATTTTCTTGCTTCCATAATGAGTTATAAATCAAGGTATATGGACCAGTGGGGAGTCTCGAATTTTCATACCTATGTCTTAACCTCGGAAGAATTCTCGCCCGAGAGATTCCAGGATTTCATCCCTGATTTTGTTGAAAAATACAGAGGAATTGAGGTCAGGCATGTCTATAAGCTGCAGTATCTTCTCCAGCCTTTAACCTCCATTCACCTTCACTCCCACTTGAAAGGTGAAATCGGACCAAACGGAAACATGAACAACATTTTTATTTTTTCTGCGATTGCTTTGTTTATTCTGCTTATTGCCTGCTTCAACTATATCAACCTTTCGACGACTCGATACACAACGCGTGTAAAAGAAGTGGGAATACGGAAGGTCGTGGGAGCTCATCGGCTTCACATAATAAAGCAATTCTTAGGGGAGTCCACTTATATCACATTTATAGCTCTTATCATTGCCGGAATTACCGTACACCTTTTATTACCTATATTCAACTCTTTAGCTGGTAAAGAACTAGGCATTAATTACATTGAAAATCATGAGCTTTGGATATTTATGATTCTAATCATTTTGGGGATCAGTGCTGCCTCCGGAAGTTATCCGGCTCTCTTTTTCTCGGCTTCTCGGCCGGCAAATGTTCTGAAAGGGACAGAGCGTATGCTAATGAAAGGCCAGTTTTTGAGAAAAACGCTTATTGTTGTCCAATTTGCCATTTCTATCATTTTTATTGTCGGGACTCTTACGATTCATAATCAGTTGAATTATGTCAGGAACAAGAAATTAGGTTTCAATAAAGAACATGTCGTAAACATCCCTCTTTATGATGAAGATGCTCTGAATAAGATAGAAATCATAAAAAACGAATTTCTGCAAAACTCTAACATTGTAAGTGTTTCTGCTTCAGGTTATCGCCCTGGAGGAGTTGTATACAATCAGAGCTATTGGTATGAGGGAGCCGGTGAGGACAAGAATCTCATGATACAGTGGATAGCCGTTGACCACGACTTCCTGAACACATACGAGATCGAGCTTGTGACCGGACGTAATTTCTCCAAGCAGTTTCCTTCTGATATCGAACAGGCTTATATTCTCAATGAGGCCGCAGTCAAAGAAATAGGGTGGGAATCGCCCCTGGGTAAACAAT
>Ga0209636_10008624_pt1 | contig 10383 bp, 12 predicted proteins | sample DeeMarSWOR152_54_FD_187464 | JGI IMG/M metagenome (GOLD analysis project Ga0209636, IMG submission 187464) | Marine sediment microbial communities from White Oak River estuary, North Carolina - WOR-1-52-54 (SPAdes) (version 2) | ecosystem: Environmental > Aquatic > Marine > Intertidal zone >... | reverse complement strand
GCAAATCGTTGACCAGATGAACGGACTTCAGCCCTAGCTCCTTACCAAGCTTCTTTTCGTCAATGATCCAGGGCAGGTTCGTAGTTTTAACCCTCCCTCTAACCACGGGACCTGCGATACCGAAGCTGGCGGAGTCCACACTGAGCTCCGTCCGGGAGAGGAACTCCCTTACGAGTGCCTCTAGGCTGGAATAGCGAGCGCTCGAAAAGGTGGTTTCGTAAAGCGGTTCTCTCGGCCCTTTCTCAGGTGAGTAAATGCCCACGCTGGTTTTTGTGCCGCCGATGTCTCCGGCAAGGAGCATGCTCCTCCCCCTTAAAGTGTGGGAACCTGAACTCAGGTTTCGATAGCGTCGATTCAGGTGAAGCCCTCGCTAGCAGTACACGTATAGCACAGTGATCAGCCACGGCAAAGGGACTACACTCCCTCGGCAAGCTGGACATTTCGGAAACGTGGGTTCTTCGTCCCCCCATGAAGAGCCCTCTCGCTAGATTGAAGTCACAATCGTAGATACATCCATTCAGCTGTGTTGCGCATTAGGATACCGTGTACGAGGGAGGCTCCCCTCCTTATGGCTGTTGCCGCGTGAACGGCCTCTGTCATCTCGGCTGGATTGGAGCCTTTTTCAAGGCACGCCTGCGTAAACGCATCGATGCGATAGGGGCACTGTACAGTGTGTGCTGCGGCAAGACCAATGAGAGACTCTTGTCGCTCGGTGAGCTCGCCTTCGGAAAATACCGTTTTGTAGTAATCAAAGGACTTCTTAGCCAGAATCGGTACCTCTTTCTCTATTTCCTCAAATTTGGTTAAGTCTACTGGCTTATAGTAAGTGTCCATGACTAAATACCGCCGCTAAATCAAATGTTGAAGCGGAAAAACCCCTGGACTATACTCCGTGAAACGGATTTATATGCGCTCAAATACCTCATTTGCTCAAGTTATCAGAGTCGGAAAGATGGTCGCAAGGAAAATAACCGTGAAAGCCTCCACGCTGGGCCTACGTGTAAATTCTCCAACCCATATTTTCCATAAGTGCGTTAGGTCTGCCCTAGAGCCAACGTAACCTATACCTTTTCCGCTATAATGCGAGCAAGGGCTTTTTGTTTCTCCAAGATTCCCTCCTGGTAAAAAAGGCACCGTAAGTCGCGGAACATATCGAGAAGTTCATTGTGTTTGAGCAGATAGTCCGGGTTCTTAGGTCTGCCGAACTGAGCCTGGTCAACTATAAAGGTTTCGTAAACGACCATACCTCCCTTTCGCAGTTCATCCTTAATCTGCGGTATGAGAGAGCGCTGGAGGTACCTGAAACAAATGATGAGATCATAGGTGCCCTTTTTGATGCGATAGCCACCTTCGAGATCGGCAACCCCAGCCTTAATCATAACTCCGGCCCTTCGCGCACCCACTAAGGCATGGGAAACGGCCTCAGGCGATATATCCACACCTTCAACCTGAAAACCCATCTGAGCAAGGTAGATCGCATTCCTCCCGCTACCCATCGCTATATCGAGTACATGTCCTTGCGGTAACAGGTGTAGGTTATCCCGCAGGAATTGTGCCGGTCCATAGGCGTTTTCTTGAAAGGGTTTCATGACATACCAACCGAGTGTACGCTAAACCCAAGTGAGCCAGAGCAAATGGGGACAATGCAAGACACGAGGAGGCATTTCCTGTGATTGAATCCCTATGGGCCAACCTCTATTTTCGCGCTAACCTCTTGGCGATCTCAGCGACGTGGCGACCCTGGAACCGAGCCATGGCCAACTCGTTTTCACTCGGCATCCGACTTCCATCAGGACCAGCAATGGTGGTGACGCCGTAAGGGCTGCCTCCGCTTATCTCCTCCAGTGTCATCTGACGGGCCTCTGAGTACGGTAGACCTACGATCACCATCCCGTGATGAAGAAGGGTGGTGTGGAAACTGGTGATTGTTGTCTCCTGCCCGCCATGCTGGGTGCCCGTTGAGCTGAAAACGCTCCCCACTTTGCCGATAAGCGCACCTTTTGCCCACAGCTCTCCGGTCTGGTCGAGAAAATTGCTCATCTGAGCACACATGTTGCCAAAACGAGTTGGCGTGCCGAAGATAATGGCATCTGTATCCTGTAAGTCAACCGGCTTGGCTGCGGGAATATGGGCGAAGGCTTGACGAGCCTTTTTTGCTCCTGACTTCTCCAATACATCGTCAGGAACGAGCTCCGGAACTTGAAGTAGCTGAACCTCAGCTCCTTCTACCTCTCGAGCACCTTCAGCTACTGCCTCGGCCAACCTGAAGATGTGCCCGTACATGCTGTAAAAAATGACCTTTACTTTCATGGCTACCCCCTTTCACATATGTAGATTCTTCAAGCAGTGGCTCCCCGAGGTTAGAGTTTATGAGACGAGCTGCAAAGCGCGATTCGAGAAACCGGACAGGCATGGCAGCCCCGCTAAGCCCACCGTGGAGAACTACGGAATCCCGAAGGTTAGTTACGCACTGAGAAAGAGCCTCTGATTTAACAAAAGCTGCGTCGATGCGGGCTGGGCTGAGTGAACAGGAACATGGAAAAAGAAGCGCGACCTACCCTAAGAGAGAAAGATAAATATGGGGTTTCTGGGTGTCAAGCGATACATGCTTACACCAAGGAAGAGCCGAGGCATCCTACGTGCCTTCAGCCCGGATGCGCTCCGGCGTCATCGCCTCTTGTTCGCGCTCAATTTGCAGAAACACGATGGCACAGATTACCAAAGCTGCCCCCACAATTTGCAGTGGCCCCAAGACCTCTCCCAAGAAGATGAAAGACAGGAACCCCGCGGATATGGGCTCCAGGGTCGCGGTGATGATAGCTCGGGTTGATCGGATGTAATTGATTCCCATAAAGTAGAGGCCGAAGGGCAAAATGGTTCCAAAAACGCTGATGTAGAGAATCCACCCCCACTGTTTCCGGCCAAATCCAGCCCCCACGTAGTGGAAGGGAGGGTGCAGGATGTGCCAGGTGAGGGCCCCAAATGCCAGCGCATAGAAAAGTACGGTTGCTGGTTCATACCGGTGCATGCCGCGTTCTCCGAGCAAGGTATAGGCGGCCGCGGATACGGCGGCCCCTAAACCGCCTAGGATTCCCATGCGGTTCATCTGGAGCAGCTGGAGATTGTAGCCTCCTACCACTAGGTAGCAGCCAGTTAAGGCAAAAAACAGGGCGGCGAGCTTGGAGAGCGTAAGGCGCTCATTCCAGAAGCAGATTGAGACAAAACCTACGAGAAGGGGAGACAGGTACTGGAGGAAAACAGCTGCCGCAACCTGGATCTTGCTGATGGCGTATAGATAGCTGCCCTGCACCATTGCCATGGCCACGCCCCCAAGCAGAACAAAGTAGCCTAGATCTCTTGCCCGAATCTGCAAAAGCCTCCGTGCAAAAACCCCTAGGGTAACGGCCAGGAGCGCTGCAGACAGGGTGACTCGAATCTGGACCAGCTCAAAAGGGGTCATCCCGGCCTGAAATAAGGCCTTGCCGGCTGTCCCCGATGAGCCCCATAGCATAGCAGCTACGATAACGCAGAGGTAACCGCTTATGTGTCTCTTTCCTTTCCACTTCATTGCATCCCGCTTATATCACCGCCCCGATGCAGGGTCAATATTCGGACAGTGGCACCGGAGAGGGGGAACATGAGAGAAGGACAAAAAATCCAATGATAGAAAATGGTTGCAAAATAGGGCACAATGACTATAGTAGATTTATTAAAGGCGCCAGTAAACAGGCAGGCATCGCCTAAGAGGGTAGATAATGGATTTCGATGATCATTGGGACAAGTCAAAGGAGCGAGGCCAGCGAATTCCTAGCCAAAAGGAATTAGAAAAGGAACTGAGCGAGTATCTCTCCAAGAAATACGGGGACCGCATCAAAATCGTATCTCCCATCCTTTTCCCTCAGAGCGATCCCCGGAAGAAGGACGACGCAGCGAAAGCCGGGGAGAGGAAGACCGGGGCGCCTGCATTTGATATGAAGCCTGAGGAATTGGAATCCTATTTGGATGGATACGTTGTTAAGCAAGAGCAGGCCAAGGGAGTGCTCGCCACCAAGGTCTGCACCCATTTTAACCGGATCCAATCGCTCGAGAGGCGGTCTAAGAAGGAAAACCCCTTCTCAGTAGGCATGATCAAGAATAATATCTTGATGATAGGCCCTACCGGCGTCGGCAAGACGTACTTGATCAAGCTCATTGCCCAGAAGATCGGCGTACCGTTCGTTAAGGGCGATGCGACCAAATTCAGTGAGACAGGCTATGTCGGTGGTGATGTGGAAGACCTGATAAGGGATCTGGTTTATGAGGCGAATGACGACATCAAGCTTGCTGAGAACGGCATAATTTACATAGATGAGATCGATAAGATAGCATCCTGCCAAAACATAATCGGCCATGATGTTTCCAGAACAGGGGTACAGAGAGCCCTGCTGAAACCGATGGAGGAAACCGATGTCGATCTGAAGGTCCCCCATGACCCGATCTCCCAGATACAGGCAATCGAACACTATCGAAGGACCGGAAAAAGGGAAAAGCAGGTAGTAAATACCAAGAATATCCTCTTTATTATGAGCGGAGCCTTCGATGGGTTGCAGGATATCATCAAGAAGCGACTCAAACGTCAAGGCATAGGGTTTGAGGCGGATATTCATTCTTCTGAGACGAGCATGGATATTCTCAAGGAGGTACGCGCACAGGACCTCATCGAGTACGGATTTGAGTCTGAGTTTATAGGTCGCCTCCCGGTTATCGTCGTCCTTGATGAGCTCAGCAAAGATGACCTTGTAGCGATTCTGAAAAATCCGAATAATCCGATCATCCTCAGCAAGAAGCGTGACTTCATGGCGTACAATATCGAGCTTCAGTTTGAGGATAAGGCGCTTGAAGTACTGGCTGAGATTGCCGCACAAGAGAAGACGGGTGCGAGGGGGTTAGTCAGTGCGGTTGAGAGAACCCTCATGCCATTTGAGAAGCATCTGCCTTCCACCGAAATTAGAAAGTTGTTAGTAGCATCAAGGGTTGTTGAGGATCCGGAACGAGAGCTGAGAGGGGTAGATTCCTTAGGTAATACGAGTGACCCGGCACGGGAAGAGACATTTGCTAGAGCAGCAGCGAACGAGAAACAGAGAGTTAAGAGAATCATTGCGGAGCGGGCAGGGGAGTTTGAGGAGCAACTAGGTCTGAAGCTCTACGCTGAGAGGATAGATTTGATTGCTGACCTGACGCTTCACTCCATGTGTGATATCAATTCTGCCCTTCTGAACTTCAAGGAGATGTATCAACAGGTACAGCTGCAGAATGAAGAGTTCTTTTCAGAGCTTGGAATCAATGTTGAGTTGGCAGATGGTGCAATTGACGAGATTATAAGGATTGCATATGAGCAGGATCGCGACGTGAGTGAGATATGCACTACCTTGGCTAACGAGTTGGAGTATGGGCTGAAGTTGGTGAGAGATCGCATCGGCCTCGGGACCTTTTCCCTTACGAGAGAGGCAGTACTAGAGCCTGAGAAGTATCTTGATGGCCTCATAAAGAGATACTACGGCCACGACCGGGTAATGTCATAAAATTGTTACACGTGCCCACCCTTATCCCTATTCAGAATATCCGAATATGCAGAATATGTGCGTTGTTCTGTGCTAGCAAGTCTGGAATTACTGGTATTCCGTGAGTATTCCGTGAGACGAAAAATCGTGACGGTTTAGCCTTTCGGGTGAGTCGTCAGGGTACAATTGCTAACAAAAGCTGGATTATGAAGAGAGGTGGCTACCATGATGAAGAGGCCTCGGCGTTTAAGACGAACCCCGGCAATTAGAAAGATAGTCAGGGAAACCCACCTCAGTGTGGATGACCTCATCTATCCCATTTTTGTTAAGCACGGAAGGGGAGACAGGGAACCTATCCCTAGTTTGGCGGGTCAGCAGAGGCTATCAGTTGACGAACTCGTCAGGGAGTGCGTTGCGTTACGGTCCCTCGGCATACCAGGTGTGATCATTTTTGGTCTGCCGAAAGCCAAAGATGCCTTGGGAAGTGAGGCATATGCTGGAGATGGCATTGTTCAACAGGCCGTTGCTGCCATCAAGGAGAAGGTGCCGGAGCTCACTGTAATTACCGATGTGTGTCTGTGCCAGTATACGGATCATGGACATTGTGGGATCATAAGAGACGGACTCGTTGATAACGATGAAACTCTTGAGATACTCTCTCGCGTAGCCCTTTCACATGCCCAGGCGGGAGCCGATTTCGTTGCCCCTTCGGATATGATGGATGGAAGGGTGGGCGCCATTCGGGAGAGACTTGAAGAAGAGGGATTCAAGGATACGGGGATTCTGGCCTATGCCGTGAAGTTCGCGTCCTCCTTTTATGGGCCGTTTCGTGAGGCTGCAGACTCGGCGCCACAGTTTGGCGATAGGGCAAGCTACCAGATGGATTCTGCGAATGCCAGAGAGGCGCTTAAGGAGGCGCTGCTGGATGTCGAGGAAGGTGCGGATATCATCATGGTTAAACCGGCACTGCCATATCTGGATATTATCCAGCAGGTTCGAGCTCACGTAACGCTTCCGGTTGCAGCATACAATGTAAGTGGAGAGTACGCTATGGTTAAGGCAGCGAGCGAAAGGGGCTGGATCGACGGGGAAAAGGTGATGCTGGAAATGCTGCTCTCTATAAAGAGGGCTGGGGCAGATATAATCCTTACCTATTTTGCCAAAGAAGCGGCTGGAATATTGATTGAGCATGGAAGGGGAAACACATAGCAAGGCTGAGGTTGATAAGCGTGAATCTCAGCTCCGAATAGTGGCATGGGAGGTTACCAGGTCGTGCAATCTCAGTTGTGTGCACTGTCGAGCATCATCAGAACCTGGCCCTTATGCTGGAGAACTAAATACCGGTAAGGCAATAGAGCTAATAGACCAGATTAAACAGGTCGGTAACCCGGTGGTAATCCTTACTGGCGGTGAGCCTCTCCTCAGGAATGATGTCTTTTCCCTGGCAGCATATGGGACGAAAAAGGGTCTAAGAATGGTGATGGGTTCCAATGGAACCCTTATTACTCGTGATGTCGCGAGCAGGATTAGTGACTCTGGAATCAAAAGGGTGAGCATATCCCTCGATGGCGCAACCAGTGAAAGCCACGATTCATTTCGACAGGTAAAGGGCGCCTTTGACATGGCTCTGAAGGGAATAAGAAACTTGAAAGAACACGGGGTTGAATTTCAGATTAACACCACGATAACCAGATACAATCTGTCCGAGGCAGAGGCAGTTCTGGATCTTTCAGTGCGCCTCGGCGCAGCTGCACATCACGTTTTCTTGCTCGTTCCTACAGGGCGTGGCAAGGAAATACTGAGCCAGGGGTTATCCGCTCAAGAGTACGAGGAGACACTCCGAGGCTTCTATGAGCGGAAAAGCAGTGTTTCCCTTGAGTTTAAGGCCACCTGTGCGCCTCAATACTACAGAATTATGACACAAGAGTCCCAAGTTAAGGGTGAAAGAAAGGCTCGAACAAACCATGGGCTCGACGCCATAACGAGGGGCTGCCTGGCTGGAATCTCGTACTGTTTTATATCCCATGAGGGCATAGTGCAGCCCTGCGGCTACCTAGAGATGAATGCCGGAGATTTACGAAAAGCAACCCTGAGGGATATATGGAGCAATTCCTCCATCTTTTTAAACCTAAGGGACTTTTCCAAATACAAGGGTAAGTGCGGCCGGTGCGAGTATATTGCTGTTTGCGGGGGCTGTAGAGCACGGGCTTATGAGGCTACGGGGGACTACCTCGCTGAGGAGCCGTTGTGTGCCTACAGTCCGCTACATTCCTAGTTTGAGCCATCTTTTGTTCGGATGCGGGCGGGGGTAAATGCTTGCTTGTGGCAATGCAGAGCCCTCAGTTTATCGATAGCCTTGTTACCTAACCCAGCTTACCGGGTTTGCGTTCGATCGGCTCTAGCGGATGGGCAGCAGTGAAGGGGACACAGGCCATCTCGTAGGATGCTGCAATGGATGATGTGGATAGGAAACTGCTTAATGAGATTCAAAGCCGTTTTCCCATTAGCGAAAGGCCCTTTAGAGATCTGGGGGTCCGCTTAAGCTGTTCGGAAGAGGAGATTTTGAGCCGTATAAGAACGCTGAAGGAGAGAGGCCTTATTCGTCGTATTGGTGGTAGTTTTGATTCCAAGAGACTCGGTTTTGCTACTACTCTCTGTGCGGCCAAGGTAGCCGAGAGTGAGCTCAATAGATTTGTCACGGTGGTGAACGGGTTTCCAGAAGTAACCCACAATTATCTGAGAGACCATCACTATAATGTATGGTTTACTCTTGTTGTGCTTCATCCAAATCTGATAGAGGAGTGCATCGAGGAGATTAAGGAGCGCACAGGAGTTCGGGAAATCCTTAACTTACCAGCAGTCAGGGCATTTAAGATATTTGTTGATTTTGATGTTAGCTAATTTGGTGTAGATGAGCATTCGGCTGGCGGGCTCTGTATGGCCTGATGCTCTCGACTTAACTTCGGCGGGATATTCTCAGCTAACCTGCGGATAGTGAGGTTGATGGATGCAAGAGAGGCAGGGGATAATTTTTGCGGTTCTTTACCTGGAGGAAGGAAAGTTCTTATTCTCGATCAAGGCTTTCAAGGATGAGAGCCTCTTCCTCCTCAGTTAAGCGCCCCTCTCTCTTTAAGAGCTCTCCAATGCCATCTTTTCGCAAGGCATCTATGGCTAGAACGGTTTTATTACTCTTACCCCTGACGGAGAAAAAGGTGTATTGTAAAGTTAACGTTGATTTCTTAAGCAGCAGGGTACCTCGTTCGGTTATTATGATATGATGGCTGAGGGCGAAGTATAGTATCGCTCCCAAGACTGCGAGTAAAAGGCATTTCTTCACTAGCGACATAGCAACGTTCCCATTGTTGATGCTGTGGGGCAAATGGATATGGTGGGCGATGCGCGACTCGAACGCGCGACCTCTGGTTCCGGAGACCAACGCTCTATCCACCTGAGCTAATCGCCCGTTGACTCTCTTTATAGCCCATTTTGGGGGGAATATCAAGGCCGTGTAGACTGGATTGTGAAAGATGGGCGGAGAGTGGAGAAGATGCGGGTTGGGTTGCTGCAGGCTATAGCGGGGGTGAGGGTAAAAAAAGGTTGGGAGGGGAGAATATTTTTGTTGATATATGTGGAATATTTTGCTAATTCTATAAAATTAAGCTTTAAGCCAGCGTAGCTCAGCAGGCAGAGCAACTGATTTGTAATCAGTGGGTCGGGGGTTCGATTCCCTTCGCTGGCTTCACGACAGCTATTTTTCGGAGAGGTTCCCGAGCGGTCAAAGGGAGCAGACTGTAAATCTGCCGGCGTAGCCTTCGGAGGTTCGAATCCTCCCCTCTCCACCACCGAACCAAGAGTTTGTATCAGGGAAGATACCGTTTAAGCGGGAATAGCTCAGTTGGCTAGAGCGTCAGCCTTCCAAGCTGAGGGTCGCGGGTTCGAGCCCCGTTTCCCGCTCTTATTTTGGTCCGCAAGCGACGGAATGCCCACGTAGCTCAGTCGGTAGAGCACATCCTTGGTAAGGATGAGGTTCACCGGTTCGATCCCGGTCGTGGGCTCCAGAACTGAAAGCTCCCCTTGCTAGGGTTTTTGGCTCTAATGAGACCGTCACGTTTCGTTTATAGGTGGATGTCATTGGTAACAAAAGGCTTTAGGCAAAGGAGGTAACCACCATGGCCAAGGAGAAGTTTAAGAGGACAAAGCCGCACGTCAATGTGGGCACCATCGGTCACATCGACCATGGGAAGACGACCCTGACCGCGGCAATCACCCTCTGTTTATCAAAGGAAGGTAAGGCGCAGTACATATCCTTTGATGAAATCGACAAGGCACCAGAGGAAAAGGAGAGGGGCATCACCATAGCCACGGCGCACGTCGAGTATGAGACCGACAACCGGCACTACGCCCATGTCGACTGCCCCGGTCACGCGGACTATATCAAGAATATGATCACCGGTGCAGCACAGATGGACGGTGCTGTCCTGGTTGTTGGCGCTGACGATGGTCCCATGCCCCAGACCAGGGAGCATATCCTGTTGGCCCGGCAGGTGGGAGTTCCGAGCATCGTGGTCTTTTTGAACAAAACCGACATGGTTGATGACAAGGAGTTGATCGAGCTGGTTGACCTGGAGCTGCGGGAGCTGTTGACCAAGTATGAATTTCCCGGCGAGGATACCCCCATCGTCCATGGCTCAGCCCTGAAGGCGCTGGAGTGCGGGTGCGGTAAGCGTGATTGCCCCAACTGCGCCCCTGTTATGGAGCTGCTGGATGCCATTGATGAGTTCATACCGGAGCCGGTGAGGGATACGGACAAGCCATTCCTGATGCCCATAGAGGACGTGTTCAG
>Ga0209636_10008623_pt1 | contig 10383 bp, 9 predicted proteins | sample DeeMarSWOR152_54_FD_187464 | JGI IMG/M metagenome (GOLD analysis project Ga0209636, IMG submission 187464) | Marine sediment microbial communities from White Oak River estuary, North Carolina - WOR-1-52-54 (SPAdes) (version 2) | ecosystem: Environmental > Aquatic > Marine > Intertidal zone >... | reverse complement strand
GGGGAGATAGTAGGACTGGAAGGGAACAAGGCGATAATTCAAGCACACGAAGATACTCTGGGATTGAAAGTTGGCGAGGTGGTGAGGGGAACGGGAAGAGTGTTAAGTGTAGAGCTGGGCCCCGGGCTTGCGGCCTCTATCTACGATGGACTGCAAAAATCTTTACTTACCATGGGTGAGAATATTGGCCCGTTTATAAAACGAGGTACTAAAGCCTCGGCTCTTCCCCGCGATAAAAAATGGCAGTTTACACCTAAAGTCAAGGCCGGGAATGCCGTTAGCCAAGGGGACATAATAGGCATAGTGCCCGAGACTAATTTAATAGAACATAGGATAATGGTGCCGGTGCGAACCAAGGGCACAATAAAGGAGATACGACAAGGTGACTACACCGTCGAAGAGCCTGTAGCCTGGATATCGCATGATGGTGAAGTAAAAGAACTCACGCTGATGCAAGAGTGGCCAGTAAGAAAGCCCAGACCATATAAGCAAAGGCTTGATCCTTCGGGTCTGCTTACTACTGGCATGCGAATTTTGGATTACATGTTCCCATTAGCTCTTGGCGGCAAGGCATCCATACCCGGAGGATTTGGTACTGGAAAAACCGTTGCCCTGCAGCAGCTTGCCCGATGGGCCCAGACACACCTGAACATCTATGTCGGCTGCGGCGAAAGGGGTAACGAGATGGCAGACGTGCTTTATAGCTTTAGACAACTCAAGGACCCCAACACAGGAAGATTATTGCAGGAGAAAGAAATCTTCATAGCCAACACCTCAAACATGCCCGTTGTGGCTAGGGAAGCAAGTATTTTTGTTGGCATTACTATGGCCGAGTATTTCCGGGATATGGGTTACGATATTCTGCTGGTTGCCGATTCAACTTCTAGATGGGCTGAAGCTATGAGGGAGATGAGTGGAAGGCTTGAAGAAATGCCAGGCGAGGAAGGCTTCCCTTCATACATGGGCTCTCGGCTTTCCTCTTTTTATGAAAGAGCAGGAATGGTTGAATGCTTAGGCAATCCCGAAAGAAAGGGCTCAGTAACAGTAGCCGGTGCTGTAAGTCCCCCAGGAGCTGACTTCAGTGAACCGGTAACCCAAAACACACTTAGAATAATAGATGCCTTGTATTCCTTGGATGTTTCGCTGGCAAACAAGAGACATTTTCCAGCTATAAGCTGGCTCACTAGCTATAGCCTTTACGCAGACGCAGTTAAAGACTGGTGGAATGAGCACGATCCTGGGTGGGAGAATACCAGAGCTAGCGCCTTGAGAGTATTGCAGCAGGAGGCTGAGCTGGAGGAAATCGTGAGACTCGTAGGTCCCGAAGCTTTGCCCGAAGGAGATAAATTATTACTTCTTGCCGCCAGGATGATACGCGAGGACTTTCTCCAGCAAAGTGCCTACAACGAGGTCGACACCTACTGTACACCAGCCAAAGCCGGCCTCATGCTTAAAACTATAATGAAATTTCATGAACTAGCTCAGGAAATGTTAAATTCGGGGACAGGCATCGAGAGTATCCGTTCATCACCAATAGTGTACAGGATATCCAGGATGAAGGATATACCCAATGAGGTTTTTGAACAGAGAGTTAAGGAATTGTGGTCAGAGATGGAACAAAGCTTGGTAACTGGCAAACGCGTTCCCTGAGAAAAGGAGGGCTTTTATGGATTTCTCCTCACTTTACATTAAAGAAGGAAGAGCAATTAGCAAGGCTAAAGGGGCTCTGCTCATAGCTGAAAGCATACCTGGTATAAAATTTGATGAGATGGTTGATGTTCAACTTGCCAATGGCGAGGTAAAAAGTGGTCAAGCAATAGACATCAGCGAAGAAGCAGCTATCATCGAGGTATTTGGTGGCGTCAGCGAAGTGGACCTCATCGGCAGCAAGATAAGGTGTAAAGGCGAAACTTTAAAGTTGCCAGTATCTATTGACATCTTAGGGAGGATCTTTAATGGGATGGGAGGACCAATAGATGGAGGTCCGCGGGTGATCCCTGAAGATTACCTGGATATTAACGGTGAGCCCATAAACCCCGCACTCCGCCAGCCTCCAGCAGAGTTTATTGAAACGGGAATCTCGGCTATAGATGGCTTGAATGCATTAGTCAGAGGGCAAAAATTGCCCATATTTAGCGGCTCAGGCCTGCCCCATAACCGAATTGTAGCTCAGATAATAAGACAGGCAACCGTAAAGGGCAAGGAGGAAAGATTTTCTCTAGTATTTGCTGCTATCGGTATTAGTTACGATGATGCCTCTTTTTTCATGAGGAATCTCGAGAGGACAGGCGCACTGGAAAGAACTGTGGCCTTCATCAATACCGCATCAGACCCTGTCATCGAGCGAATATCAACACCAAGGCTAGCTTTAACCGCAGCTGAATATCTGGCATGGAAACAGAATATGCATGTGCTAGTCGTACTTACCGACATGACCAATTATTGTGAAGCTCTCCGCGAACTTTCTTCCATGCGTGAAGAGATACCTTCAAGAAGGGGATATCCCGGGTATATGTACACCGACCTGGCCATGATGTATGAGAGAGCAGGTAGGATTTTTAATCAAGAAGGCTCAGTAACTATAATGCCCATTTTAACCATGCCTGACGATGATATAACACATCCCATACCCGATCTTACCGGCTATATAACAGAGGGGCAGATTGTCCTCTCCCGAAATCTAGAAAGGAAAGGGATATACCCACCAATAGACGTATTCTTGTCGCTTTCGCGCATGATGAAAGAAGGGATTGGACCGGGTAAGACCAGGGAGGACCATAACAATGTTTTCATGCAATCCTACGCTGCTTATGCTGAAGGATGTTATCTTAGGGAGATATCCACCATTATAGGTGCTGAGGCACTAGGTGAAAGGGATAAAATATATTTGACAAGCGCAGAGGAGTTCGAGAGAGAATTCATATCTCAAGGTGAGGGGGAGAAAAGAACAGTAGAAAACACCCTGGATATAGCTTGGGGGCTATTTTCGAAGCTACCTGAAGAAGACTTGAAACTCATTAAAGAGGACTTCATCAAAAAGTACCTCCCCAAATATCGGCAGTAGAAGCAGGTGCAGGGGAAATGCCGGAATTAATTAAAGTTAGACCTACAAAAATCGAGTTGGTTAAACTAAAACGCAGGCTTTCCTTGGCCCAAAGAGTACAAAAGATAGTAAAGGACAGGCTTTCCATACTAACCATGGAATTCCTGCAGGTAGCAAGAGAGACACTGGAAGCTAAAAGAAAACTACTCGATGAGTTATCCAAACTTTACAGGGCGATATCAGTTGCCGCTGGATATCATGGGTACATAGCTCTGGAAAAAGAACTAATAGCCACTGAGGTTGATTTGAAAGTCACCGCTGGCTTAGGAAACGTTGCAGGTGTGCGAATTCCGTCTTTTGAGCTCGTGGGCGATGTAAAGCCAATGAAAGGGTATAATCTGGTTGATACCTCTTCGTGGTTGGATCGTGCAGCACAGCTATCTGAAGAATCTCTTAGAGCTATCGTAGAATTAGCTGAGCTTCAGAGGAATTTCGAATTACTGGCAATGGAAATAAGTAGGACAAAAAGGATAACTAATGCCCTGGAATATATAGTAATCCCAGGACTCCAGGTGACGATAAATTACTTAAATATGAAGTTTGAGGAAAGAGATAGAGAGGAGAAAGCACGGCTGAAACGTGTGAAGGTGCTGGTAGCTCGAGGATAAAAACATGCCCAAGCCATTACAGGATGAAGTAAGACAATCCCCTTATGAAAAGATGCTCCAGGAATGCCTAAGAGGCGAGCTCAGGGTAGTGAATGCTGGGTTACCACAGAGCCCAAAGCTGCTATCGAATCTATTAAATGAGAAATATCCTCATGCGGTATGTAACGATGGCAGCACCCACTTCTTTAAAAAGAGTGAACTTGAGTATCTGGCAAGCCTGCTAGATATTGAAGAGCAAAAAGCACTGCCATTGCCCATGCTTATAGAGCTAGGGGCCAATCAAGCTGAGGCAGCTATAATATGCGAAGGAAAAGCAGAGGAGAAAGTTATATCAAAAGCACTTAATATGCCGGCCACGTGTGAGGAAAAAAGGATTAGGATATATAAACCACAACTAGCCTTGCTAAGGAGGAAGTTCAGAACAACAACCGTATATGTTTTCTCTCCCAAAATCGTTGCCTAAATTGCTCGACCACTATATAATCTTCTTATTTCTGTGCCGCCAGATTATTGAAGTGTGCCCTCTAAGCCAGAAACCATTGACAAACATTGGCACTTAAGAGATAATCACCTTATTAAATCCACCTATGAAAATAGCAAGATTTTCGTGGGAACCTTACAGATGGAGAAATTAAATTTATCAGGGGTCCCCAAAAGGTCAACGGATTTTTTGGGGCTGACTTAAATGGTTAAAATCAGATTGCGTCGTATGGGGAGGAGAAACAGACCATTCTACCGAGTGGTGGTAGCCGATAGTCGCTCTCCCCGTGACGGTAAATTCATTGATATTATCGGCCATTACAATCCCTTAACTGACCCCGCAACTATAAGTATTGATGGAGAAAAAGCTTTAAAGTGGCTTAGATATGGAGCGCAGCCTACAGATACTGTGCGCAGCTTGCTCGGCAAACTAGGCATTATGGATAAAGTTAAGCCAACCTCTGGCCAAAACTAACTGTTAAGGAGGCGAAATGAAAGACCTGCTGGAATACATTATTAAATCCATTGTGGCAGAACCTGATGCGGTAAAGATCACTGAGGAAAATAGTGATGAAGGCTTACTAATCAAATTAGAGGTTGCTCCCGATGACAAGGGAAGAGTCATTGGCAGGCAGGGTCGCGTAGCTCAAGCGTTACGAACATTACTTCGAGTAAAAGCAGCTAAAGAGGATACCAGAGTCAGACTGGAAATATTGTAATTAGGATTGATAATAACCAATTCCCCAAGTTTGTCAATCCCAAATTATATGCAGGGCCTCGCTTACATTTTTCGAAGAGGCGGGTAATCGTTTTGAAAGGGATTCTTAATCCCTGAGAGGCTCGTGCTGATATAATCGTAGGTTATTCCAAAGAACGGGTCCAATATGAGAGGCCTATAGACGCCTATCAAGCACTTCAACACAAGATGGCAGATATATGGACAGCCATGGAAACCAGCCGTTATCTGGTCTATGAGGTAGCCTCGATGGAGTCGGAAGGACTTCCCTGCGCCAAAGAAACCTCCGTGGCAAAGACATATATCAACGAAGTCTACAAGAATACTAGCAAGTGGCCAGTGAGACTACATGGGGCAATCGCTACTAGTGGTGACCACGACATACCCCTTTACTACAGTAGAAGCAAGGCCGCAGATATTGATTTTGGCACTACTGACTTCCACGGAGAGATAGTGACTCAGAAAATTGGCCTGATCTGAAATCTCGTCTTAAAATAAATAGCTTATTTGCCCTCACCTTTAGGGAGCCGAGTTTTTACTAGCCCGCGTTTAATACTTGCCTACCGATTCAAAAAGTTTGAGGTCCGAATATTTTATCTAACAAAGTCCGCGTATGGTGGTGACAGAGTCTAGGAGTTGCTGCACCGAGCCTTGTACTTGTACAAGTTGGATAGAGCCTTGATCGAGGCACCAAGCGAGGGATATACAGAGAATCGTTCGCCCTCAAAAACTCTTTTAGCCAGCAAATGAGCCCTTCTATTCTCTTCATCTTCTAGATAGACATCAAGTGAAATGCAGATCATTACGGTCTTTCCCATTTCATCTCGAGCATATCTACATCCCTCGACTACAATTCCAATAAATTCCTGCAGGTAGTCTTCAAATGTGTCTCCCAACTCACGGCGTAGGTAACCCACTCCGCCAAAGTCCAACACTATCGAATGAATATTCTTATCGTGAGACACAACCTTGATAGCATCGACAAGTACCCCTGTTGTTCCCGGCGTGTCATGATATATTGGCCAGGCATCAAGGGGATTATTTATGCTTGTTCCTGCGATTGGAACTATTCTGCGCAATTCAGCTAGCGTTTCCTTTGTGAATTGAGGAACCTCCAGTCCCGCTTTCACGCATACATCAGTTTCAAGCACACTGAAGCCACCGGAGTTGGTAATAATAGCAGTTCCTTTCCCTGACGGGAGGGGGGCATATGAGAATGCCAAAGTGGTATCCAGCAGTTCGTCGAAATCCTCTACTTGAATTACCCCAGCCTGCTTGAAAAGTGACTCCCAGATTTTTGGCGAACCGGCTAATGAGCCTGTGTGAGAAGACGCTGCCCGACGACCATGCTCGGTTACTCCTCCTTTGAGGGCCAATACTGGCTTTAATTTTGCAGCTTCGACCATGGCCGATTTGAGATACTCGCCATTATGGGTCCCCTCTATATACAAAGCTATAACCTTAGTCTCAGGGTCATACGCTAAGTATTCCAGGAAGTCGGGGCAATCAAGGTCTATAGCATTCCCATAGCTGATAATTTTGCTGAACTTTATATTTCTTAACTTACCGGTGGACAAGAATTCACCAGCAAAGGTACCACTTTGTGAAATCACTCCAACTGGGCCTTCCTCAGCTAAAGCATCTGAAGAGAAAGTCAGTCCAGACTTAGGGCAATATATTCCCATGCAGTTAGGACCAATTACGCTAACTTTACCTCCTGATATCTCCTTCACTTCGTCCTCTAGAATCTTCCTTTCTTCCAGTCCGGTTTCACTAAAACCAGCAGTATAAATATGAACCGCTTCTACACCCTTTTCTATGCATTCGGCTAATACTTTTGGGACGAGTAAAGTTGGCACTGCTATGACAACATAATCAATTCGGTCTTCTATATTTAAGATGCTGTCATAGCATCTTTTATTAAAAAGTTCTTTGTACTTCGGATTGACCAAGAATAGACTGTCTTTGATTTTTGTGCTCATCAAAGCCCGTGAGAAGCCATCATCGTTGGAAGCCCCTATTACAGCTACCGCTCTGGGGTTGAAAACATGCTCGAATTTTCGCAGTTTTTCCACTTTCATTCAGGCCTCCTAATTGTAATGTGGATTGAGAAATGGTTAGACCGGGTTACGATTGAGTTGCAGCAAATGCAACACGCAGCAATTTGGTGTCCATAATTTAACTAGAATTTACCACATTTCTATTGGTCTATCAAATACAATTTATGGTAAACTATCGAGTAGATCGCACAGCGAAATTCCCACACTCAAGGTGGCATTTACAATCCATAAGCTCTTTGCTATGCTTCCCAATATTACCGAGCGAGGAATGTGAAGAATACGCAACAGCATAGCTTAGAGTTCCTCTTCCACCCTAATTCGATTGCCCTTGTTGGCATCACAACTGCCGAGACTTGGCACTGGACGCGTACTTTCCTAGAAGGTCTTACCGAAATTGAATTCGACCACCCTCTTTATCTCATTAACCCCAAGGGCGGGGAGATCGAAGGTCGTAAGATTTATAACAGTCTCAAAGATGTCCCCAGCAACATCGACTATGTAATTGGTTTGGTTAATGCCCAGGTAGCTCCCAAGCTTGTGGAAGAATGTGCCGAAAAAGGTGTACGAGCAATTCACTTCTGTACAGCGGGCTTTAGTGAGACCGGTGAGGAACAGGGAGCAAAGTTGGAAACTGAACTGGTGGAAGTCGCCTGCAGGAAGGGGATCCGGATTATCGGCCCTAACTGTATGGGCATCTACTGCCCCCAATCACGGCTATCCTTCAGTCCCACTTTCCCCAAGGAAAGCGGTCCGGTAGGAGTCATTAGTCAAAGTGGTGGCAATTCCATCTATTTGGTCAGGCAAGCAGCATTGCGCGGCGTTCACTTCAGCAAGGTCATAAGTTACGGCAACGCATGTGATATCAATGAAAATGATTTACTCGAATATCTTGCTAGTGATATAGACACCAAAATAATAGCCCTTTACATCGAGGGAATCAAGGACGGAAAACGATTCCGTAGGACCATGCAGGAGGCAACTAAGGAAAAGACAGTAATACTACTTAAGGGGGGAACTACCGAGGGAGGCGCTCGAGCAGTTGCTGGTCATACTGCTGCGCTCGCTGGCAGCCGGGCCACTTGGGATGCTCTCTGCAAGCAATTGGGAATCATTATTGTCAGTAGCATCGAAGAAATGGTCGATGTATTGGTCACACTTCTGTTCTTGCCGCTCCCGAGAGGTAGGAATGCGCTGTTATTTGGTGCGGGAGGCGGAGCCAGTGTCTTAATCGCCGACGAGTTTGAAAGCAAAGGGCTAAGAGTCCCCCCACTCCCCCCGGAGGTCGTTGCGCAGATACGGGAGTTTAGTCCCATCGCAGGCAATATCTTGCGAAATCCCGTGGATTATTCACAAGCTATGATTAGCCTTGAGGGCGTAAGCAAGACTCTTAATATACTATCAAGGTGGGAAGGGGCTGACTTTTTGGTCACATTTGTCAGGACAGGTCAAACGCCTCGGATTTCAGAAAACCACCTAAATTTGCTGGTGAGTAGGTTTTCTGTAAAGCAAGGCCTTCTTCCCAAACCAGTGGCAATGGTGCTCGAACCCAGTATTCTACCCGAAGAGGCTGAGGCTTTTTTAGCTGCTATTCGTAATTGTATTTCGTTTGGGTTGCCTGTGTACTACTCCTTTGCTGCCGCGGCTAATGCCATCAACTTGGTGTTGAGCCACACCGAGAAACAGTCCAGAGGAGTTTTATGCAAAAACTCGGGTAACTGCTCTTGATTATGGTCGCTGGACTGGAGAGGGTATAATACCAAAAGGAAAGGTGACAGTAACGGAGAGAAACCTTATCATACTCGCTAAAATCCAAACGCCTCAAAATAGAGGTTTTGAGTTTTAAGTTAGACATTTGGATTTGTTTAGTGTTTATTGTTTAGAGTTTGGGACTTAATGTGAGTACATCGCGGAATTATCAAACACAAGGCATTATTTTGAAACAAACCAAACTGGGCGAATTCGACAAGATTGTCACTATTTATACTCCGGAATTTGGCAAGTTGAGGGCAGTAGCTAAGGGAGCTTGTCGCCCCAAGAGCAAATTGGGTGGCAATATAGAACCATTGACACACAGCCTGATGTTGCTCGCTAGAGGGCGTAATCTCGATATTATTACCCAAAGTCAAACGATAAATGGTTTCCTGGCTTTGAAAAGTGATCTATGGTGCATGGCTTGCGGCCTTTACATCTTAGAACTAATTGATTCCTTTACTATTGAGGGCGGTGAGAATTGTCCTCTGTTTGATTTATTACTTGATACCTTAAATCAGTTGAACGGGCCGGATAGCAATGAGATTATACTGCGTTACTTTGAGCTACATCTTCTTCATTATCTTGGTTACCGGCCCCAATTGCTTTGCTGCGTTAATTGTGATTCACCTCTAAAGCCCGTAACCAATTTTTTCAGCCTTAACAAGGGTGGGCTCTTGTGTCCTCCTTGTAATTCTGAAGAGAATCACCGTTACAAGCAAATCGAAGCAATGTTATTAAAACCCTCTCTTCCTCTTTCGGTGGGAGCTTTGAAGGTTCTTCGTTTATGGCAAAGCTGTGACTATGCTACTGCAAGGCGGGTCAGAGTAAAACCGGAATTATCCTGGGAATTAGAGCAGGTATTACACGAATATATAAAATACATCTTGCAGCGAGAAATTAAATCATTGACCTGGCTAAAAGAGTTGAAAAAGGAAATTGCAGCTATCTAAACTCAGTACTTGACAATCATATTAAGGGGCGTTAAAATCGCACGACGCTTAACAGCGATCGAATATGGAAGTAATGTGAATGGAGAGTGTCTGACATTCTAAATCAATCTTCAAGTTTATTTGTTCCCCGATCTGAACCTCCCTTCTTCAGCATTAGTCCGTCAATTCATTGAAAGGATGACAAAATTAAGTCGGTATTGAAGAGAAGTAATGTATATCGTAATAGCAGGCTTAAGTGATATAGGGAAGAATTTGGCGGAGCTCCTTGCCAAAGAAGGGAATGAGGTAGTAGTGATAGACCGAGACCCTGCGCGATGCGTTGAGATAGCAGAAGGGTCTGACGTAATGGTGCTCACAGGAGATGCTGGTCAGAAATCCACCCTCGAAGAGGCTAGAATTAGGAATGCCCATGCCTTTGTGGCTGCAGCTGGCGATGACTCGGAGAATTTAATGATTTGTCTGATAGCCAAGGAAATGGGGGTTAAAACGGTGATTTCTCTTGTAGACGAGGCAGAGCATGTGGAAACCTTCAAGCAGGCTGGTATTAACATGCAGGTTAATCCAGACGTAGTAGCAGCCAAGCACATCTATCGCATGATTTCACATCCTTATGTAAAGGACTCTCTCTCTGTCGACGGGGCAGAGATTTTCGAAATAGAGATTGAAGAGGGCATGAAATGTGTCGGGAGGTGGG
>Ga0209636_10008622_pt1 | contig 10384 bp, 9 predicted proteins | sample DeeMarSWOR152_54_FD_187464 | JGI IMG/M metagenome (GOLD analysis project Ga0209636, IMG submission 187464) | Marine sediment microbial communities from White Oak River estuary, North Carolina - WOR-1-52-54 (SPAdes) (version 2) | ecosystem: Environmental > Aquatic > Marine > Intertidal zone >... | reverse complement strand
GACGAGTTTACACTCCATATTAAGCGGACATTCTCGAATCATAGGGGCGGTCTTGAGCTTGCCGTAGAACGTCTCAAAAAGCCCAGACTTATCCACCTTGTGTCCGGAAACTAAGCCACAGTAATCTGTCGCTTTTACCAATTCCTCTGAGGGGATATTAATACTGAAAGTGGCGTTTTCCCTAATTCCGATGTTCGTATAGTGAGTTTTCCCCAGGGCTATTGAGATGCTCGGAGGGGAGTGCCTTACAATGCCACAATAAGCGACCGTAAGATAATTCGGCTTTTCACCTACGTTTGCCCCCACCAGTATCGTGGGCATGGGATATAAAAAGGTCTTGGCACCGATTTCGAGTTTTTCCATCGTCTTGTCCTCCGGTTTCTGCCGTATGAAGACGTTTTACCTACCGTTTCAAGGATTGACGAAGGTGCCGGAGGCCTTTCGGACAAAGGGAATGAGCTATCAATCCGGAGTTGTCCGAGGTTCACGTCCTTGATTACAGAGGCCTCTTAAAAAAACAATGCTCGTCATATCGTCCCACTTCGCGGCACCTACATGTTTGAAGGCTATTTGACCATCTCGAGAAATAATAAATGTTGCCGGGATGCCTCGAGTCTGAAATATGTGGGGTTTTTCACCAACAAGGGTATATATTGGGAATGTGAATCCGTTTTCTTTCACGAAGTTACTGACTTTTTTTCTGTCCTCATCCGATACACACATGAACTGAATTTCCTCGCTTTGCATGCTGTCATACAATCGTTGAATACTCGGCATTTCGGCGATACAGGGGAAACACCATGTCGCCCAGAAATTGAGAAAGACAACCTTTCCCCTAATGTTAACCATATCGAGTTCTTCGCCATCGAGTCCCTGAACACGCCAATGATAGTCCATTTTCGTCTGAGTGGGGAAGGGCGGGGGCTGAAGGTTAAACTCAACTCTTTTACCGGGCTTTGGTGTTGAGGATCGCATAAGGATATAACGTGCACTAACGATTATGCCAATGATTATGATGATCATCAAGATGAGCCCGGCTCCCAATCCAACGAAAAAGTTCTTATTAAAAAATTTCATTCTGTACACTCCTTTGAAGGTCGTATTTCATTGCGCAATGCTTATTCGATGCAAAAAATCGGCAATCACTTCATAGTAATCTCTCGGATTATCGTAGAAGGGGAAGTGATTGCTATTGGCTATCTCGACTACCTCACACCCTTTATTCTGCAACTGTGGAATGTGGGGAAGCCAGTGATTTTCAGAACCATAGATAAAGATTTTAGGGATGCTCAGGTCAATAAAACGTTTCATCACATTTCCGTTATCAGAATAGTCTACCAGAGAGGGACAGTAATCAAAAAATGCTCTTGGAGATGACTTTTCAAGGGTATCAGCATATTTTTGGAATCCTTTATTGTCTGAGCGGGATAGTTCTTCCTTGAGATCCGAGAATGTCGTCTCCAGGAATTCGGCAAAATGATGTTTTGTGATCTCACGGGAGAAGATACAATCTTGAGGGGCTAAATTCCCTTCGACGTTGACAAATCCTTTTACCTGTTCGCCATACCGTTGGATATAGAGAAGTGCTACAAGTCCACCCATACTGTGTCCGATAACGACAAGATCACCGAGAGATAACTGTGAAACAATACTGTTTGTAATCTCTACTAAGTCATCAATTCCAAGAGGTATATTCTCGGGATACGGAGAATTACCACAGCCAGGAAAATCAAATGCTACTAATGAATAGGCCTGTAGGTCACCTATGGTTGTTGCACTCAGAAAATCATTCTTTGAGCATCCCAGTCCATGGAGATAGAGGATCGTCTCATGTCGCCCAAGACGAATAAAATACTCAATTTCAAGGGGTTGATTGGGTTCAAGGGGTTGATCGGGATACGTTATTTTCAATTTCCTGGTTTTCATATTCATAAGGGATTCATTTTCCACACTGTCATAGACGAAATCACTGATTTGTTTATGCCAGGCTCTTGCCTATACCCTATTGACAGGGGTTTTGCTTTTGTTATTGTATCAGATACTTCTTGGGTGTCAAAACAAAATCGGGTAGTTGAGTAGAAGGAGCTGTTTCAGTCCTTCATCGCCATGGGGTATGAGATGCTAAAAGGACTTACAAAGAAGCTGTTTGCAACGAGCCCGGGGATTATCGGTGTAGGGGCTTTTATTGGGGTTTTTGCTCCGCTGTTGCAGAAGTGGGGGAATCCGGGAAATATGGGTGTCTGTGTTGCCTGTTTCGAAAGGGACATCGCGGGGGCCATCGGGCTCCATCGCGCGGCTGTGGTCCAATACATGAGACCGGAGATCATCGGGTTCGTCCTAGGCGCACTGATTGCCGCTTATGTCTTCAGGGAATTTAGGCCTCGAACAGGCTCTGCTCCCATCGCGAGATTTGTGCTGGGTGCCTTCGCCATGATAGGAGCCCTGGTCTTTCTGGGCTGTCCATGGCGGGCCATGTTGCGCCTGACCGGTGGTGATGGCAACGCCATTTTTGGGTTTCTCGGCCTGATCGCTGGTATCTGGATCGGCACGCGCTTTCTGAAGGGTGGGTATGACCTCGGGCGTGTTCAGCGGACCTACACCTCGGTGGGATGGCTGTTGCCCCTCACCATGATCGGGTTCCTCGTATTGATGCTGCTCTTTCCCCAGGTCAGCGGACAGAATCAGAGTGGAGTCCTCTTTTACAGCACCCAGGGACCGGGCTCTATGCATGCGCCAGTGATCGTTTCTCTCATCGTAGGCCTTGCCATTGGGTTTCTGGCCCAGCGAAGCCGATTTTGCACCATGGGGGCATTTCGGGATCTGATCCTTTTTCGTCAGATCCATCTTTTCTCAGGGGTTGTTGCCCTCCTGGTCGCCGCCTTTATCACCAATCTGATCGTGGGGCAATTTCACCCGGGCTTTGCAAAACAACCTGTTGCACATACCATGACGCTCTGGAATTTTGGGGGGATGTTACTGGCGGGTTTGGCATTCTGTCTGGCCGGGGGTTGTCCTGGTCGGCAGCTCTTCATGGCAGGAGAGGGAGATGGCGACGCTGCGGTTTTCGTCCTGGGGATGATCGTCGGGGCTGGCTTCTCGCACAATTTCGGCCTGGCCAGTTCCCCGAAAGGCGTGGGACCTCATGGGATCGCCGCGGTGATCATAGGCCTCCTGGTTTGCCTGTTTATCGGATTCACCATGAGGAAAAGAATCGCCTAAGGAGGGAAAGAGATGGACAATATGGTTGACGCACGGGGACTTTCATGCCCTCAACCCGTCATGATGACCATGAATGAGATGAAGAAGCTTGGGAAGGGCGAAGTTGTTATTCTCGTTGATACAGATACTTCTCGGGAGAACGTATCTCGGGCCGCAAAGAGCCAGGGGTGGCAGGTGAAGTCCGTCGATTCCGAGGGGACGGGCTATCGAATTACCATTGCGAAAGACTAATCATTTCCCTTTTGGGAAAAGACGAGGGTATTTCCAAAAAACGATGGAGGGGCCTGCACATGTATCTGTTGCCAGGCCCTTTTTGAGCTTTTTCAGGAAGGTGGCAGATATGTATCTCTATCGATATGGAGAATCATCTTGGGGAAATGGAGAATTATCTGGATATATCGAGCATGGAGCCATCATGCGATAAGGGGAACCATTCGACATCAAAGGGCTTGAAGAACGCAAGAGAAATGCATTGAGAGCCTCAGGCGGTTCAAGCCTACGGTCTCTCTGTTTAGGGAAAGGAATGAAAATCCGGGCCTTCGTTTGCTTATCATCAATCGATCTATGAAGTACTCACATGAATGCTTTCTGAGCGGGGAAGATTGTGATGAATCGCATTAAGGAAAGAGCTGAGGCCATATTACGAGAGTTCAAGGGTGATACCTACGCCTTTGGGAACGGGGTACTGGATGAGGTAACGGGGGCCTTAACCGCCCAATTGGGCAAGAATGTCCTGGTGGTGGGTTCCATCCAGTCCGAGTGGTTTCAACCGATCAGGAAAAGGATCCTCAACTCACTGGACAAGGCCGGCATTAAGGTGGTGGACGAGGCACGATCAGCTGCCCCAAACGCCCCATTCGTGGATGTGTACCGAATCCAGAGTCACATCATGCACAAACACCCGGAGGTAGTAATCGTGGCCGGCGGCGGTTCAGCCACCGATGCGGTGAAGGCCGCCGCCACCCTTGCAACGCTGGGTGATATCCAACCCGAAATCGATTCATTCTTCGGGGTAGGGGAGGTGACAAAGGTATGCCAAGAGACTGGGCGGACAATTATGCCGGTGGTGGCTATTATGCTGGCCGCCAGTTCAGGAGCCCACTTGACTAAATATGCTAACATCACCGATCCGGCTATAGGTCAAAAGAAGCTCATCGTGGACGAGGCCATAATTCCCCCTCGCAGCATCTTCGATTACGACCTTACGGTCACCCAGCCCATGAGCCTGACTCTGGACGGTGGATTGGATGGAATAGCCCATTGCCTGGAGGTCTACTTCGGGTCCTCTGGCGATATGAATACCAAGGCTCGGGAGGTAGCCGAGCTTGGCCTGGAGCTGATCATTCAGGGTCTGACGGCTGTTGTGAAGAATCCCAAGGAGATTGAGGCAAGGACCTTGCTGGGCTTGGGAACGGACCTGGGTGGTTACGCGATCATGATCGGGGGCACCTCAGGGGCCCATTTAACCAGCTTCTCTCTGGTGGACGTCCTCAGTCACGGCCGGGCCTGTGCGCTGATGAATCCCTACTACACCGTTTTCTTAGCCCCCGCTATTGAAGAACAATTGGGAATCGTAGTCAGGATATTCAAGAGGTACGGATACATCGAGGAAGACGTGGAAAAGCTTTCGGGTCGCGAACTGGGCCTTGCGGTAGCCCGGGCCATGGTAAAATTCAGCGAATTTCTGGATGTTCCAACCTGCCTCCGCGATGTGTCGTGCGTGAGCCATGACCACATCGAGCGTTGCCTGGAGGCGGCAAAAGATCCCCAGTTGGATATGAAGTTGAGGAATATGCCCGTTCCACTCAATGCTGATCTCGTTGAAGAATACATGAGGCCCATTCTGGAGGCGGCTTGGGATGGCAACTTCGACAAGATAAAAAACATGGAATGAGCGTTTCAGATTCCTCTGGTTACTTCACATTGGACCTCGCTTTGACAGAGAGGGTGATCATAGATATATTTATTTTCAGGGAGAAATTGTAAGCCATGAAACGTAACGATCAGAAGATTCACAGAATAGAACTTCCGGTCCCCTTTGCCGTTGAAACAAGCAACGCATATCTGATTGATGATGAACCGATAACCCTTATCGATACCGGTGTGAAAACGGATGCCTCCTTTCAAGTCCTCAAGGATTCCCTTCGAAGGTTGGGATACGGAATTGAGGATATCAGGAGGATTCTCATCACCCATGGTCACCTCGACCATTACGGCCAGGCGAGGAGGATCTCCGCTCAATCAGGGGCCGAGGTCTATATCCATGGGGTGGAATATCAGCGGATACAATCGATCGGGCAATTCAGGAGGCAGGTTACATCAGTGCTCATGCAAAATGGGGCACCGAGAGACTCGGTAGATAGGACGATACATTACATGGAATCGGCCGATACATTGGCAGAACCGTTGGACGAAGTGCATCTTATCGACGACGGAGATGAGATTGTGTTTAAAAGTATGGTCTTGCGATCTATCCACTGTCCCGGCCACAGCCCTGGATTACTCTGTTTTTACCTGGAAGGAAAGGGCATTTTGTTCAGCGGGGACCATCTTTTAAAGGAAATCTCTCCCAATCCCGTCATCAATCCTTCGCAAGAGGGACTGGATTCTCGAAATTCCAGCCTCAAACACTATTTACATTCCATAAGGAAGATCGAGGATCTGGAGGTTTCCCTCGTCCTGCCAGGCCACGGAGAGCCAATTCGGGATTGCAAAGCCGCCCTGGAGAAGATCCTTCGTCACCATGAACAACGGCTTGCAAAAGTGTTATCGATTCTATCGCGGGGTGAAAAGACAGCTTATGATATCTCCAGGATATTATTTCCGAATACGGAATCCTTCGAGGTTTTCCTCGGAGTTTCTGAAGTTTTGGGACATCTGAGCATCCTCTTAGAAGAGGGGAAGATCATTTCCAGATCGAGAAATGGAATAGACTACTATTCGATCCATTCCACCCCTGCTTGACTGATCATATAGAGTATACAATTTCGGTAATTGAATCCGCTTTTGCTTCGCTTCAAAGCCTCCGAGATAACCCTTTCTGGGTCCGCAGGCGGGGAATACTTGTAAGGAGTAATACTTTCTACTAACCCTCTCTCCTCCGATTTGCCCTCATATCTGAGGTGAACCCTTAACAGAAATACCACAAGATTTGAAACGATATTAGGCCGGGTACATGTCGATAAGTGGAAATATGCAACGACCCGAGGATTGATTAAGGAGTGTGAGAAAACAGGACAAGGACTATCTTCTATCGAATTGCGATTCTATAGATACGTTTACCCGGATGAGGCGGATTTCAACATTTCAGTAAGAATCCTTTTTTTTCGTTAATCGCGTAGAGAGTACCCTGGATTGGTAATGTGTAGTCCCGTAAAGAAAGAGAACCAAGGCATCGGAGCCGGTTCGGGTTCAGGGCGGATACCACGACTATATCTAATGATTTACAGAAAATCCCCAAGGAAGCGATTTTTAACCTCTGGCGTAAATGGCAATGCCACATGTATTTATCGAATGATTCGCTTTTAACCTGGCAAGAGAAGATTTTCAGCGTGAGTAAGGGTTGACCATTTCGCTCTTTTCCTCTGAACGGTCATCGTTTTGCAGGAACGACATTTTTCACCAAAGTGACATTCTGTGGCGCAAGGGAAGCCGATTGGAAAAGACTAAAAGAAGGGATTAGATCCTAAACAGCTGAATTGTTTGAAAGAATAGATTGCCGAGGTATCACTTAAGTATGGTATATTCTAATTGCTGAATTCCCCAAATAGAGACCATAGGTATATTCGTGATTGACGTAACGATATGGACATCGAACTAGTCTGCAAAATCACACTGATCACCGTGTTTTCGCTTTTCTCTATCATCCGCATTGAATATTACCGGAGAACGAAAAAGGCGGGACATATAACCGTTATCGAAGAGCGAAAGAGGTATCCTGTATGGCTCAGCGTATTCATCTGCTATACGGTGTTCACCTTCTTTATTTACATTCTATTTCCTCAGGCACTGGCATGGGCGACTTTGCGGCTTCCCCTATGGTCACGGTCAATCGGAATCCTCCTAGGACTGACAGCTCTGCTGTGGTTTATCTGGGTACATCGTAGTCTTGGTAGTAACCTTTCTTTCAGACTCAAGATCAAGGAATCACAAACACTGGTTACTGATGGACCTTACCGCTGGATTAGGCATCCCATGTATACTGCTTTCTATGTGCTGCATATTGCTGTTTTTTTCCTTACCGCAAATTGGTTCATCGGGTTAACATGGCTAGCTGGTCTGACCATTATCATTATCTTACGGGTAAAAAGGGAAGAAGCAATGCTTCTTGCAAGATTCGGGGAAAAGTATGATTCATACATGGAAGGAACAGGCAGGTTCCTGCCCCGCATCAAACGACCTAAACCTGGAAATAGCTAGCGATTCGCCGATCATCTTCTTATTATCTAGCCCCTGCAATAAATAGTGCTCAACAATGCACATAATTGATTATGATTATGTTTGGGTAACAAACATACGGAATGAAAGAATGTAAGATATATTAGGTAGACCGGCCTCGACTTGGATTATTCAATATTTCTATTACAAATCGATAGTTTTGACCTGGAATAGAATAGGAGTAAAGTAGTCATCTATGATTGACTCTTTTCCTTCGATAATCATGTCGTCGTCCGTTAGAGTCGGCACATTTTATGGTAATGACAAAAACCACAAACTCCCCTTGCCCTTCCTTTCTTGCCCCAATCATTAAAAGAGAAAAGCATAATTTCATGCCAGTTATGCGATGAGGTTAACGTTGGCAGCGGAAAGAAAAGTAGGGGGCGGCATTAACCACCCCAACAACAGGATTCAGTGTGATATAGGTTTCAGATCTGCACTATTGACAAATCAAATCTCTCATTATTACATATCTCGAGAAATTTACTCTTAGCCGCAAGCACATTGTGTGAGGAGTGCGGTTTATGAAAAAGTACGATGTTGTCGTTGTTGGGGGGGGTATTGCTGGTTCTGTTGCCGCGCGTTTTTTGGCAGAACAGGGATTCGAGACACTGTTGCTCGAGAAACGCAAGACGCCACGAAACAAATCTTGCTCAGGAATTCAGTTTGCTTACTTTGAAAGACTTGTCGGTGCCGAGATACCATCCGAGAAGCTATGCAAGAATGAGCTCTTCAAAGTAGAGATAGTAAGTCCTACTGGTCAGATGATCAGGGAGCGGATGAGGTTGTTCAACTTCTGGCGGTCTACGTTTGATCGTTGGCTCAATGATTTGGCGGTAGAGGCTGGGGCCGAGTTTCAAGATGAGGCACGTTGTGTGGGTATTGAACTGAACGAATCTGGATTGATCGTACAAATCCGAACGGAGGGTCAAGATCGGCGTGTTCATACCCGTTACATGATTGCTGCCGATGGCTTATACTCCCGCATCAGAAAGCAATTGCGTCCCGGTGATTTCCGAAAGGGGGCCCCAGGAGGAAGTCTAAACTACTACTGCGTTGGTGAGATTCCGCTGGATCCCAATACTCTTTATATGGTCTTCAATCGGGATTTTGCTCCTCTCATGTTTGCCTGGACCTATTTGAAGGATGATCAATGGGTGATCGGCACTGGAGCTGACAGTCCACCAAAAGAATATGCTGACCGCTTTCTGGATTATATGCAAAAGCGGTATGGATTCCAGGCACACATCATACGAAGAGAGGGGTTTGCCTCACCTTTGATAGGGGGGATCTATTTGGGAGAGGGTCGCCTCTTGTTCGTCGGAGATGCGGCTGGACTGATAGACATGTATCGGGGTGTTGGTATGGACAATGCGGCACTGAGCGCCCGATTTGCGGTCAAAGCGATCATTGCTGCGACGAGAAGCGGACGCCCGGCAATTGAATGTTATAAGAGATTGATGAAAGGGTTGATTCGCAAAATAGAGGCCAATGCGAGAAAGCATGCGAAGTTGTATGCCTCCGACGAGAATCTTAAGGCAGGTATAGACCCTAAAGCAATGCTCAAATCGGGGATCCTTATGCCACTGGCCAACTTGGCGAATCTGATCCTCCCGCCAGAAAAGATCATAACCTTGCCACTTTGAGCGCAACGGGGGGGACAAGCGAAAAGTAATAATATACATGAGAAATCGCTCGATCTGTTTTTTGCTTTGACATATATTTTCATCCTGTTAAAATGGGGGCAGTCGACAAAGCCAAAACATCCGTGAGGGTAGGGCGGAAAGCCACGGATCTTTGAATTTTCACAAAGAGAATCCCCATAGGGCTTTTGTTTAGTCGGTGATTTTGAATGGGAACCTGTAGGTAATAACCGGTAGCGAAAGCAACATAAGGGTTCAAAGATAGAAAGATGTTTTTGGTGGGTTTGAAATAGGGGAACTGGAAACCATCAGATAGTAAAGCGGTCAATGGCGCTCTTTCTCGTTTACATAATAATGATTAGATGACACGCAAGGTAACATAGGTACGTTAAGGCAAAGGAGGAGGTGAAGAGGTATGCTCCAGGACTTTGCTAGCATATTGGGTGATTTAAAAAAACAAGAGACTCTTGAGATTACGCAAAAGTGGCTTGCGAGTGGGGAAGATCCCATGGTTATCCTCAATGATGCCCGACGTGGCATAGAGATTGTCGGCCAGCGTATTGCCAGTGGCGAATATTTCCTTCCCGACCTCATTTACTCCGTTGAGATACTGAGACAGGTAACCGAAATGGTTGCGCCAGAGTTAAAGGGGGCAGCGAAAGACAAGAAGCTGGGCAAAGTTATCCTGGGCACGGTGGTCCATGATATCCATAATATCGGCCTGAATATGGTGGACTTTATGCTTGATACGTGTGGTTTTGAGGTTTATAACCTTGGCGTGGATGTCCCGGCGCAGAAGTTTGTTGAAGAGATAAAGACGACTGGTGCCCCTATTGTTGGCCTAAGCGGATTCTTGACACTATCCTTTAACTCCATGAAGGAAACGGTTGACGCGATAAAGGCTGCCGGATTGCGGAATAAGGTAAAGATTATGATTGGCGGCGCGCAGATGAATGATGATATCAGGAAATATGCCGGAGCCGATGCGTTTGGGCGAGACGCCGTGGCGGCGGTTTCTCTGGCTAAACAGTGGATAGGAGGCACATAGAAATGGCGAAAACACCTGAGGAGCTTTACCAGGAAAG
>Ga0209636_10008621_pt1 | contig 10384 bp, 5 predicted proteins | sample DeeMarSWOR152_54_FD_187464 | JGI IMG/M metagenome (GOLD analysis project Ga0209636, IMG submission 187464) | Marine sediment microbial communities from White Oak River estuary, North Carolina - WOR-1-52-54 (SPAdes) (version 2) | ecosystem: Environmental > Aquatic > Marine > Intertidal zone >... | reverse complement strand
GGAACCGGAACGCAAGGCTCTCCGTGCTCGCCCTACTGATAATATTGAGGCTTATGACCTTTACCTGCGCTCGAGTGAACATATTTACAACGGATATCGGATGAATGATATCAACGAATATGAGCAGGGTGTAACACTACTGGAAAAGGCTATCGAGCTAGATTCTGACTTCATCTTTGCCTACGTTTATCTTGCCAATGTCCACTCATATCTCTATCTTGTTGGAATGGACCGTAGTCAGGAACGGCAGGAAAAGGCGAGAGAAGCCATAGATCTATTACTCGAGCTTGGGCCGGATCTACCTGAAACACAATGGGTACTCATGAATTATTATTTTCGTGTACTTAAAGATTATGACCGCGTGCTTGAAATATATGAATCGATAAAGAAAACTAGTCCAAACATCTCGCCTGGGTATTTAGGCTCAATTCATCAAGCCAAAGGTAACTGGCAACAAGCCGCAAAAAACTATGAGGAGGCATTTAGACGCAATCCGCGTGCTGAAGGTCTTGCTCACGATCTGGGGCTTTGTTATGAGCGCATGCGAAAGTTCGAGAAGGCTGAGGAATGGTTTGATCGATCGCTCTCAATCAGAGCGGATAGTATTTGGCCTCAGTTCGGGAAAGTCAGAGTCGCTTACCTCTCCAATGGAGACACAAAAAAGGCCTTAGCTTTACTAGAGAGAGTGCCCTCTCACAAATTCAAAGACTACTGGAGATATATTATTGGAATGCTTGATCGAGACTATGATGAGATGATTATGCATCTTTCATCCTTGTCATACGAATTGGCTGAAGCAAATCATTTCTATTTCCAAAAACATATAGCTCTGGCTTCTGTCTATCATGCAAAGAAGGAATTTGCCCTTATGAGAATCCATGCTGACCAGGCACGTATTTCTTTGGAAAAGCTCAGAGAAGAGCGTCCTCAAGATGCAAGACTTCATTCTTCACTTGGCCTTGCTTATGCCTACCTAGGCCGCAAAGAGGAAGCGGTTCGAGAAGGAAGGCGAGGGGTGAATCTCTATCCAGTATCAAAAGATGCCTACGGCGGAACTCATCATGTGTATCACTTGGCCTGGAATTATACTGTGGTTGGTGAATACGAGGAAGCTCTCGATCAGCTGGAGTTCCTCATGTCTATCGCAGCTGGTGAAGTAGCTACTGTTGCTTTACTGCGGCTAGATCCAAAGTGGGATCCTTTGCGTGAGAATCCTAGGTTTAAGCGGTTAGTGGAAGAGTATTCAAAATAGAAAAGAGACAAAAAACTATAATCATCCCCCGAAATCCTAGAAGAATTTAACAAGATTTGACTCATATCAGATTACTTGTTATTCTGATGTCAGGTAGGAGGAGGAAATAGCGTTCATGGAATGCCCTAAGTGTCATTTTGAAAATCCGGACGAAAGCCTCTTCTGTGGCAACTGTGCAGCGCCGCTTCCTTCCGTGGAGGAAATCTCTGCAATTCCCACCAAGACCCTGGAAAAAGCTCCGGATGAACTAACCAGGGGGACAACCTTTGCCACCAGGTACGAGGTCATAGAAGAGCTGGGGAGCGGAGGTATGGGGAAAGTCTACAGAGTATTTGATAAGAAGATTGAGGAAGAAGTTGCCTTAAAACTCATCAGACCTGAAATTTCTTCGGATAAAAAGACGATAGAACGCTTCAGAAATGAGCTGAAAATCTCCCGCAAGATCTCCCACAGGAATGTCTGTAAGATGTATGACCTTGGTGAAGAGGGAGAGACTCACTACATAACCATGGAATACGTGCCCGGGGAGAGTTTGAAGAGCATGATCGGCATGATGGGGCAGCTAAGTGCGGGACAGGTTATTTTCATTGCTAAGCAAGTGTGCGAGGGATTAGCCGAAGCACACCGGTTAGGTGTGGTGCATCGTGATTTAAAGCCAAGCAACATCATAATTGATAGAGAGGGTAATACCCGTATTATGGATTTTGGGATAGCTCGCTCGCTCAGGGCAGAAGGGATAACGGGTCCTGGGAAGATAATCGGAACACCAGAATATATGTCGCCAGAGCAGGTAGATGGGAAGGAAGTGGACCAGCGTTCTGATATCTACTCTTTAGGAGTCATCCTTTATGAGATGACGACCGGGAGGTTGCCGTTTAAAGGAGATACTCCTTTAAGTATTGCTCTAAAACACAAGACAGAAACACCTAAGGATCCCCGGGAGATAAATATACAAATTCCCGAAGATATGAGCCGGTTGATACTAAGATGTATGAACAAAGATAAGGAGAAGAGGTATCAGGAGGCAAAGGAGCTCCTCTCAGAACTGATCAAGATAGAAGAAAGGGTTTCCACCGTAGAGAGGATTATACCTGCAAGAAGGCCAACACCTATAAAAGAGATAAAAGAAACATTCAGGAAGCCTTGGGCTATGATCGCTGCGCTTATTGCTGTAGTAGTCGTGGTCGCGATAGCTTTTCTGTATTTCAGGAGAGAGGCACCAGTGCCTCCTTCTCCGGGGACAAAAATGCTGGCAATCCTTCCCTTTGAGAATTTAGGGCCTTCTGAAGATGAGTATTTTGCTGATGGATTAACTGAGGAGCTTACCAGCCGCCTGTCAGCCTTGCACGGGCTGGGAGTTATCTCCCGGACCAGCGCCAGACAGTATATAAAGACAGATAAGACAACCCGGCAGATAGGGGAGGAATTAGGTGTTGATTATGTGCTTGAGGGCACAGTGCGCTGGGATCGGAGTGCCGAGGGCAAAGGCAGGGTGCGTGTTACTCCACAGCTTATTAGAGTATCAGACGATACTCACCTCTGGTCTGATAGCTATGACCGCGCCTTAGAAGACATCTTTTCTGTCCAATCCGAGATTGCCGAGCAAGTCGCCAAGCAACTTGATATCGTGGTTCTTGTACCGGAGCGCAAGGCTCTCCATGCCAAGCCTACTGACAATCTTGAAGCTTACGATCTTTTGCTTCGGGCTAATAAGCACTTTGATCTTGGGATGATTAACAGAATTACCAGCGAATTGGATCAGGCTGTTGAATTGCTGAAGAACGCAATCGAGCTCGATCCTGATTTTACGTTTGCCTACATCGGCCTTGCTCATATTCACTCTATAGCATATCATTCCGGAATTGACCGGACCGAGGAGAGAAAGGAAAAAGCAAGGGAAGCAGTGGATAAAATGCTTGAGCTTGATCCAGATTTGCCAGAGGTACAGTTAGCATTAGGACAATACTATTATTATGTACTCCAGGATTATGAGAGGACGATCGAAGTGTTTGAAGGCATTCAAAAAGCTCGCCCCAACCTTGCGCCTTCTTACCTTGGAGCAATCCAGATGCGCCTGGGTAATTGGGAGCAAGCCGCAGAAATTTATGAAAAATCATTTAAACTCAACCCGCGCAGTCCTGGTATAGCCCATTTTCTGGGCCTTATCTACGAGCGGATGCGGAAATACGAGGAGGCTGTGGATTGGTTCGATCGTGCCCTTTCGATTGAAGCGGATTATATCTGGTCTCAATTCGGAAAAGTAAGGGTCTATTATCTCTCGAATGGCGATACGGAAAAAGCTCGGGCTTTATTGGAGACATTGCCCACGCACAAGTTTAATGATTATTGGTGGATTCTTAATGGCATGCTTGAAAGAAACTTTAAGGGAGTGCTAGACCGTCTTGACTCCTTAGCCTATGATGTGGCTGAAGGTGAATATTTTAATTTCTATAAGCACCTTGCTTATGCCATGGTATATCATGCCTTGAATAATCAGTCGTTAATGAAAACCCACGCCGAGGAGGCACGTATCGCCTTAGAAGAAGCCTTAAAAGAACATCCTGAAGATTCAAGAATTCACACTTCCCTCGGTCTTGCTTATGCCTACCTGGGTCGCAAAGAGGAGGCCATTCGAGAAGGGAAGCGGGCGGTGAGCCTCTACCCGCTATCCAGAGATGCCTACGGTGCACCACACTACGTCAATAGCTTAGCCATGATTTATACTGTTGTTGGTGAATACGAGGAGGCCATCAACCAACTGGAATACCTAATGTCTATCGCGTCTGGGGACATCGTATCTATTCCTGTTTTGCGCCTGGATCCGATGTGGGACCCATTGCGCAAGCATCCGAGATTTCAACGCTTGCTCGAAGAGAATTAGCAGAGCGAGAGAAGATAATCACGATTATCTCCCTAATAATGGGTTCTCAGGAATTCATTGAAGCCTTCAAGTGGTTAAGGATTCTTAAATATCATTTAAACGGTGGGAGATAACAACTCAGGTTAAAATAAAGAATTAACAGTGGAGGAGTTGATGGCCAAACGATCAAACGTGATGGATAAATTTGATTTTTTATTAGGGAATTGGAACCTGGAGTATATAGTTCCAAAGAGCGCCTTCAGTGAAAAAGCGACAGGCACCGGGAGCGGAACATTCAAAAGAGCACTGGACAATAGGTATGTTTATTTTGATTACACAGCATCTTTGACAACAGGAAAAAAAACAGAAAAAAAGGCAGGAGCACATGGAATTTTTGCCTGGGATGAAAAAGCGAACGTATACAGATATTGGTGGTTTGAAAGTTCAGGAAATTTCATGGAAGCAACATGTAGTTTCGTTAATAATGAAATTCTGTTTATGAACTGGCATGACACCTTAATAATCCAGACTTTTACCAAAGTCAGTGACAATAAAGTAATCTTGAGAATGGAACATCCCGTAGCTCAAGGGAAGTATGAATTAATATTGGAGGTAATATTCACGAGGAAATAATCCGGATATGCTTTCTAACAAAAATAAAAATCAAATTTTTTTGGAATCACGTTGTCTAAATAATACTAAGCAGAAAATATAAAAATCAGAGTCTTTAACGTGGAGAAAAATATGAGAGCACTATCAAAAGGATCCAAAAGAATTTTTTCTGGCAGATTGCTCGCTCTGTTTTCCATCTTGCTCTTTTTTTCATTCTTGTTAGTAGGATGCAGCAATGGCAAACTCGAGTTAAACAGCGATTGGCGGGACCGCGAGATATCTGTCGATGGCAAAAATGCAGACTGGCTGGGAGCCATGTTGTTTTTTGAAGAAGATAACATATCTGTCGGTTTGCTCAATGATGAGAATTTTTTCTACATCTGCATGATTGCTGAGGACCAGTTTATACGGGCTCAAGTGATGAGGCAGGGATTTACGCTGTGGTTTGATCCGGAGGGTGGCAAGAAAAAGACTTTTGGGATTAAATATCCCCTGGGCATGCAAGCGAGTGATTTGCCAAGGGATATGAGAAGAAATGAGCAGAATCTGGGCAGATCCAGCCAACTCCCCAGGAGACCGATGATTGAATTGGAAATCCTTGGGCCGGGTAAGGATGAAGCGAAAAAGATGCTGATTGAAGAGGCAAAAGGGATCGAAATTAATATAGAATTTTCAAGCGGGATGCTTGTCTATGAACTCAAAGTCCCCCTTATTCAGAGCGAGCAGCACCCTTATGCTATCGGAGCAAAGGCAGGCAGCTCAGTTGGTATAGGACTCGAAACGTCTAAGATGGAAAGGCAAGATGTGAGGAGGGAAATGAGCGGAGCAAGCGGCGGCGGCCAGATGGGCGGAATTAGAGGGGGAGCCGGAGGTAGAGGAATGCCCGGGGGTAGAAGACCTCAAATGCGAAAATCTTTAAAAATCTGGGCCGTTGTCCAACTGGCTTCGAATAATAACGCGATTCAATAATAATTTTCATTTTATATAGCTCGCCTTATTTTGAACGTCTAATCCTAATACAAAAACAATTATTCCAGTGTCATAGCGAGGAGCGAAGAAGATTCCTTCGCTTGTCATTGCGAGCCCCAAAGGGGCGAAGCAATCTCATAAAAAGGTTGAGATTGCCGCGTCGCTGCGCTCCTCGCAATGACAATTTATTGTATGAGATTGCCGCGTCGCTGCGCTCCTCGCAATGACAATTTATTGTATGAGATTGATTCGTTTCGCTCGCAACGAAGGATTGCCGCGTCGCTGCGCTCCTCGCAATGACAATTTATTGTATGAGATTGCCGCGTCGCTGCGCTCCTCGCAATGACATTGCAAAAATATATATTGCGTTTATATTAATACAGGAGTTCAGGGCAATTCGCGGATAATTTCAATTATTTTTGATTCATACCAAAGCTAATCGGATTGATTGGCTGTCGTTGCTTTGAAATATTGGAAGCTAACCGTTATAATAAAACAGCAAATATAAGCAAATTAATCTTCTGAAGAAAGGAGGAAGATTATGGATCAAAGAATTATTGACCTATACGATGATTACGCCAATGGATTACTGGATCGTCGAGAATTCCTCAAGAAATTAGCTGTTCTCGTTGGCAGCACTGCTGCAGCTATCGCTCTCTTGCCTTTAATAGAAAATAAATATGCCCAAGCCCAGGTCGTTCCCAAGGATGATCCCCGCCTGTATGTGGAGGATATTAAATATCCCGGAGAAACAGGCGATGTTCTTGCACATTTTGCGAAGCCTAAAGGAGATACAAAACTACCTGGTGTGATCGTTATCCACGAAAACAGAGGTCTAAATCCCCACACCGAAGACGTTGCCAGGCGCGTCGCGCTGGAGGGTTTCTTAGCTATTGCTCCAGACGCCTTATCACCATTAGGGGGAACTCCAGAAGATGTCAATGAGGCTCGGTCGCTGATGCGAAAGCTTGACAGCCAAGCGACAATTAAAAATTATGTGGCTGCGGTAAAGTACTTAAAGACGCATCCTCTGTCTACAGGAAAGGTAGGCTGCACGGGCTTCTGCTGGGGTGGAGGAGTAACAAACCAGGTTGCCGTAAACTCTCCGGATTTAAAAGCAGCGGTTCCTTTCTATGGCCGACAGCCTGCGCCTGAAGATGTCCCCAAGATTAAAGCCTCTTTACTTCTACATTATGCTGGTCTTGACGAGCGAATTAATAAGGGCATTCCGGAATTCGAAGCAGCTCTAAAGGAGGCATCCGTAGATTACAAGATATACATGTATGAGGGCGCTGGGCACGCCTTTTTTAACGACACAGGTTCCCGATATCATGAGCAAGCGGCCAAGCTTGCCTGGGAACGGACCATTGCCTTCTTTAAGCAGAAACTAAAAACCTGACGTCCAGTCAGTGCTTTGAGGATTTGTGCTGGGAACAATGGTTTCAATTGATCATTTGCCCAGACAGCATTTCTTGTACTTCAAGCCACTGCCGCACGGACACGGGTCATTACGACCCGGTTTGGGACTTGTCCGGGCATCTGTAGCCCGTTCTGGCGGCATTTGCTGATCTAGGTTTTGCTGATGCCATTGTTCGGCCACCTCTGAAACGAATGGTTTATAATAAGTAAAGAAACGTTTATAGCCCGCACACAGGTAGTTCAATCCCGCTTCGCCATCCGGTGTCTGGAGGAAGCGGTTCTTCGGGCACTCCCCATTGCACATAGCCCTGACCTCACATTCCTGGCAATAGAGGGGTAAGGTCTCCAATTTGGCTTCCCCGAATTCTCTCTGTGCTTGACTCTCGAGCAGCTCGACCAGAGGAGTCTCTTTTATATTCCCAAGGCAGTGTTCAGCATCAACGAAGTGGTCACACGAATAGAAGTCTCCGTTGTGTTCGACAACAGGAATATCGCCGCAGGTCGGACGGAAGATACACAGCGAATGCTCTTGATTGAAGGCCGTTCTGGCAGCCTCTTCGAATATCTGCACTTTAATCTGCCCGATATCATGGTCTCTCCACTCGTCGAAGATAGTGCAGAGAAAAACTCCCCAATCTTCAGCCGGCACGGTGATGTGGCTGACGCCCCCTTCGGCGTCTGGCTGTGGCTCGACCATGGGCAGAAAGCTTATGTATTGGGCATTAATCTGCTTGAAGAATCGGTAGACTTCGGTGGGGTGTTGGACATTGTGCTCATTCACCACACACAGAATATCAGTATAAACTCGGTGCTGCTGTAAAAGTTCATACCCCCGCACTGTCTGCTCATGGGTGGGCTTCTTGTCCTTTGTTAGGCGGTATTGGTCATGCATTTCCTGCGGGCCATCCAGGCTAAGCCCGACAGCAAAGCCCTCTGCCGCCAAAAAGCGGCACCAGTCCTCATCGAGGAGGATTCCGTTTGTTTGCATGCCGTTGGCGATGCGCCGGTTAGAAGGCTGATGCTTACGCTGCAGGGCTACAATCTTGCGGAAGTAGTCCAGTCCCAGAACAGTGGGTTCTCCACCATGCCAGGAAAACCTGATTACTTTTTCTGGGGAAGCATCGATGTGCTGGACAATGTACTCCTCCAGGATTTCATCGGACATGCGAAACGACTCGGTGTTTGGATAGAGGTGTTTCTTCTTCAGGTAGTAACAGTAGTGGCAGTCCAGGTTGCAGATGGAGCCAATCGGTTTGGCAAAGACCTGGAATTCACGGGAAGCTTTGACCATTGCTTAATCCTACGGTTCAATCAGTCTTTTTTCTAATTCACATGTTAAAACAAAGAATTCTATTTAAGCAAATCATCATGACTCCTCCCTCCTCTTTTACCATGGAGCTGAAGACAGCCTCAATCTCGGAAAGCCGATCCTGCTCTTCAGGAGGCATGGCCGGCATCTGCTCAAGCACGTTCGAGAGATGAATACCAGCTCCATGGAATGCACCAGAAAATAGTGGCATTTTGATTTCAAATTCACTAGTACTAACGCAATTATTCGAGTGTCATCGCGAGGAGCGAAGAAGATTCCTTCGCTTGTCATTGCGAGCCCCAAAGGGGCGAAGCAATCTCATAAAAAGGTTGAGATTGCCGCGTCGCTTCGCTCCTCGCAATGACAATTTATTGTATGAGATTGCCGCGTCGCTGCGCTCCTCGCAATGACAATTTATTGTATGAGATTGCCGCGTCGCTGCGCTCCTCGCAATGACAATTTATTGTATGAGATTGCCGCGTCGCTTCGCTCCTCGCAATGACAATTTATTGTATGAGATTGCCGCGTCGCTTCGCTCGCAACGACGGATTGCCACGCCCTTTCAGGGCTCGCAATGACACTGTATAAAGTATATATTGCGTTTAAATTAGTATCTGGTATATATCCGGTATATTTATTATTATGCATTGCAAAACGATGTATAGAGATTGGGTTGTAAATCGTCAGAATCTATAATATTCTCCTTTATAAAGTTGACGTGGGGAATATTGGTTCAAATGTCAAGGAGATAGAACAATGGGCAAAGATTATGAAAAAGGCTTGTATTCTCCCGAGTTAATGGAAGAGATCAGGAGCCGGTTTGAGTATGTCGATTGGGATCCTTATTCCGGAAAACGCATTTACCTTGAAGCCGCTTCAGGCTCGCTAAGACCAAAATCAGTTGTCGAGGCGATGGCAAAAGAGACACGCCTGCCTGACCAGCAGGGAAGAGCGAACCCTGGATCCGCTCACTCTGTTGAGGTAACTGCCAATGGGATTGAAGACCTCATGATCTTTTTCGGAGCGAAGTCTGGCCAAACCATACCAGGCTGGAGCAGCAGCCACGTGATATATCGCATTACAAACGCGGTTCTCTCCTCCATCCCAGGAACAAACGTTGTTACAACTGGACTTGACCACGCTTCAGTCCGCAGTGCAGTAACGCAGTTTGCCGACAAGTATGGGAAAGAAGAGCGTATCGCCGAACCCAATCGAGAAACAGGCTCCGTCGAGCCGAATACAATTCTCGGAAAGATTGACAAGGATACCTGTTTTCTCGCTGTCATACACACTTCTAACGTTACCGGTGAAGTATTTGACGTCAAAACAATTGTCGAAGAGGCAAGGAAGATAAAGCCTGATTTGTATATAATGGTCGATGGTGTCCAATACTCGCCATCTGATCTGATTGATGTCGAAGAGATTGGAGCAGATGCCTATGTCATCGCACCCTACAAAAACTATGGCGTCAAGGGATGTGGATATGCTCACGTTTCAGATAGATTGGCAAAGCTCCCGCATTGGAAATATATTTTTAAGCCTGAAACGAGTTGGGACCTGGGCGGTGTGGAGCATCAATCTTACGCGGCCTGGTCAGCTGTTGTAGACTATCTGTGCTGGCTTGGCGGCCATTTCACAGATTCTGCTGACCGGCGCGGCCAGGTTGTAGCTGCAATGCAGAGCATAAAGGCGCATACGACAGGCCTTCTATCTACGCTAATCAACGGCACAGATAAAACTCGTGGCTTCAAGGATATGAAGCATGTCACTGTCTATGGGATGGGAGAGGATCTATCGAGTCGCGCCTGCCTTGTTGGATTTAACCTCGAAGGGATTGAGTCAGCTAAAGGATGTGAACTTTACAAGGGTGAGCAACTCAGACTCCATGCACCTGGGCAAGATCCGTTTTTCGCGGCTATGTTGAAGCAGCTTGGCATATCAAGCTTTATCAGATTATCAGCGT
>Ga0209636_10008620_pt1 | contig 10384 bp, 10 predicted proteins | sample DeeMarSWOR152_54_FD_187464 | JGI IMG/M metagenome (GOLD analysis project Ga0209636, IMG submission 187464) | Marine sediment microbial communities from White Oak River estuary, North Carolina - WOR-1-52-54 (SPAdes) (version 2) | ecosystem: Environmental > Aquatic > Marine > Intertidal zone >... | reverse complement strand
CCAACCTTCAATTCGTCAACCGTCAGAGCAAGTTGATGGATCTGTTGGTCGCTTAGTTGTCCTAGCCGACTGCGGATTTCATCCTGGGAAAAGCCTAGTTTCTCGAGTCTTTCCCTGATCATCTTCGTTTCGAGTATCTTCTGGATCTTCCCAAGATCTCTAGATCTGTCAAGCTGTGAGAGAGCGACGACCTGCGAGGGTGAAAACCCTGCATAAACCCTCGGTACGATGCCCATCACGAACATCGCCATGATCAGGTACCATGAGAGATACTTCATAAACGAATTCCTCATTTTCCCACGCTCCTTTCTCTTTCCTGTCGGCAGATGAACTTTTACGGTGTGTCGGTCTTTTCTGTGGAAAATACTTAAAATGGGTTGCGGCGTCAAGCTGCCAAGGTTTCAGCTAGATATCCTACCATCAACCCCTTTGGGACGGATCTAGACGTATACGAGTTACTACTTCAAGATGAAATACGCTTTTTTGACCTAATCCCGATTATGCAATATTTCTGTCGGAAATAAACAGAATCAGAGGGTAAAATCTGGAAGCAATCGGTAGCGCAAGGGTTGCAGGAAAAGTCACCATGAACATGACGCCATCGCCTAGTGCTGGCTATCCCCTCGAATGTGACAGTTTTGTGACATAAATTGATTTTTTGGCCTCTATCCTTTCTATTGTTTATACACCCAAACCCGAATCATGTCAAATAGTTATGTGTTTTCAATAACTTGCCAAAACCCCCCTGACCCGCTTCGGAAGCAAGAGGGCGGGGGTTCAAATCCCCTCTCCCCGACTCCATTAAGTAGTTGAACTGACAAGCACAAGGCCGCCTGATTAGGACGGCTTTTCTTTTTGTCTGACTCGATTTTTTGTGGATTTTTTGTGAGTTTTTCAGTATTGGCCCATGAAACTTCGGAAAGAAAATGTCTCAGCAATCAAAGTGGAGTACATAGATCGGAAGGACCAGGTGAGGAGGGCGAGGCGGAGGCTGAAGGGCGACCGCCTATCCGGGGAACTGGCCTCTGTCGCCGGCTATGGATTTTTGGCTCCTTATTACAGCGAGGCACCCTAAGTCAAACTGTCTGCCCACTCTTACTCTCAGAATTGGTGAACTGCGCTCTACCAAGACTTTTAGCCTCGGTCATCTCACGTAGCCGTCTCTTCGACTGTCCAAGGGGCCCACATCCCGTATCCGAGGACCAGATCTGCCAGGGTGGCTTCTCCATTCGATCATGCTTCAGCCTCTGTTCACGGGATTGACAAGATATCCCTGATCGCCTCACTTGTGCGATGGGTCTTGAGTGTCTTGAGTGCCTTATTCTCGATCTGGCGAATCCTTTCCCGAGATAGACCAAACCGGTTTCCGATTTCTTCAAGTGTGTAGCCTCTTGGCTCGCCAATGCCGAATCGAAGACGCAGAACCTCTTCTTCTTTTGGCTCCAAAAGGGAGAGAAGCTCCTCCATCTTCTTGCCTAGATCCACCTTTATACAGAGACCATTGAGGTTCAGGTTTGCCTCGCTCTCTATCAAGTCTTCTAGGCTTCGGCCCTCATCGCCCCAAGGATTTTGCAGAGATAAGGGCTCCCGCATCAGATCCATGACCTTTCGAACATCTTCCGCGGACAGCTCTGCCCTTTCGGCAATTTCCTCGGGCAGCGGATCTCTGCCCAACTCGGTGGTAAGCTCACGGGCGGTCTTATCCACTTTTCTCTTTCTCTCCAACATGTGAATGGGAATCCGCACGATCTTCGATGTGTTCGCCAAGGCTCTGGTCATGGCCTGTCTGATCCACCAGTAGGCGTAGGTACTGAACCTAAACCCCTTCCGGTAGTCGTAGCTTGCGGCAGCCCTTATCAGGCCAAGATTTCCCTCCTGAATCAGATCTAACAGAGAAAGACCCCGGTCGACATAGCCTCTGGCGATGCTAAGAACCAGCCTCAGGTTACACTGAATCATTTCCGCCTGCGCCGTCCTGATGTCGGCCTCTGTTCCTCTCAATTCCCCAACCCAGTCTCTGACTCTGTGCTTTTCAGTTTCAGCGCCTGCCTGAAGTTTTTCCAAGCTTTGAATCTTCAGCTTTCCTTGTTGAATCCGCTTGCTCAGTTCATACTCCCTCTCCCGGGTGAGGGGAGGAATCCTGATCATCTCTCTCAGGTATGCCCAGATGATCTCTTCACCAGGCTTGGGCGAATCCTCATGGTGAGCGGCTTCGGCGTTTTCCCCACGAGCACGGGGATTGGAAATCTTCCGTGCCTTCATGAGTCCTCCCCAGTGGGTCGTACCATACTGACCACCTTGAAACCCTTGGGCGACTCCTCCACCTCAAACTCAACTTGTTGACCCAAAAAGAGGGATCCAATCTCCGCTTCTCTCAGAGACGATCCATGGAAATACACTCTGCTTCCGTCATTGTCCTCGATATAGCCATAATTCCGGTCCTCCAACAGGCTTGTTATCGTCCCTTTGCAGATGTGCCGTGACTTGGAACTCTCTTCACCGAGCAATTCCACCCTATAGGGTTTCCCCTTGCCAGCGGCCCAGACTATGTTTCTTAAGGCATTGATGTTTTTTCCTCTTTTTCCTATCAGCATTCCCATGTCTCGCCTCGACACCTTGATCTCCAGAAGTGTGGCGTTAATCCCGCTGATCTCCCTCACATTAACCTGCTCGGGAAAATCCACGAGGGCTCGGACTATCTTTTCCACCAGCTCTTTCATCTGCATAAAGCGCTTAGTGATCCTTCCCCATCCCACTATTGTTCGACAGGCTCACGGCCATCTGGTTTGCTAAGCGTGTTTCGGGGTTTTGGTCTCTCTTCCAGAGAGGCAAGGCATTTCTGCAATAGGGCACGGTCCAGTTCAGAAAGAACAACAAACTGAACCCCAGAAACCATCTGATTGTGGAGGAACCGACTATAAGCTATCCTTCCTCTCGGCCAGATGGAGTTGGCTCCAAGGACCAGTTTGAAATCTAGATGTTCGTCCTTGGGGAGATAATAGCGAGTCTTGATTTTCATGCCTCCCGCTCCCAGATCCAGCGTCAGTGTAAAGAACTGCCTACCCCCGTAACTGTAGGAGGTAATCTTGTGAGCCAGATATCTTGGATGGTTTCTTCTTCGAGGCGAAAGGGATATAAGCCTTCACCCCCGATGTCGAAATATTCTAGCTCATTCTCGGAAGGCCATTGAGGAAAGTGAGGTCTGATGAATCTGAAGATACACTGGCAGAGTTCAGTGGGAGCAATGGCCTACTACTCCATAGGTTACTCCAAGCGAAGGATGCTGTCAAATGCAGTGAGAAGCGGAATATGAAGAATTGGAAGCAGTTGGAATCGCTTCTCTTCCGCTTCGCCTAAGGTTTATGAGCAAAAACATTTGAAGGAAAGTTCAAGGGGATTTAGTCCGCGGTCCGATACCTAAAAGCCCAAAAGTCCGGAAAGTCCAGATTCTTTTATCCTTGACACCCTAACTCTCCTCTGATAGACAATAGTGAGCCCATGCCACTGGATGCGGTTCTGGTGTCGTAAGGGGGGAAAACACTGTCCGCCCCGTGGCACGGGCTCGTCTTTATTATACCTTGTCCAGCAAGCCCTCGCAAACCCAGCCTATTGATTTTCCCTGAAGTTGGAGACAAAACCTAGGTTGTACCATACATGGATGCCAATGACTTTGTCACATAGGTGGGGTCCCCCATTAAGAGGCCCCCTTTCACCTCTGTGGTTGATTAGACGATTCTCAATTTGAAATGGGTGTACGAAGAAGCATCAGGCGCTTGACGTCACCTAAGTCTGAGACCTGAATAGGAAGTGACACGATTAGAACATCGCCGCTTTCGGTGGTTCTGAAGGATACCCCTTCCATTTGCTGCCGTTCAATGACCGAGCTCAGCTGGGAGCAGACGGAGAAGCCTTTAGTTCTTCAGCTTCAGCGATTGTGATGCCAAATGCCTCTATGTCAGGGCATCCATGGATCCGTGAAACAAGCGGAGCTTTTCTTGCAACAACTTGTGTGGTTCCAAAAATAATCTTGAAAAGGTGGATCGACTACCGCTTCGCTTCAACCACTGAAAACTCCAACTCGCCCAAATCGAGATCCCTCTCCTCCATCTCCTGGACGACGCTGACCTTCCAATCTCCGGTTTTGTCTGTTGGGACTTTTTTCCACGTCCTATAACGGGGAGAACCAGAAAGTGAAATAGGCAGGACCTTTCGGACTTTCTCCTTTCTTTTGAATTGCAACAGTATCTCTGCTTTATCCCCAGCGGGTACCAAGAAATTCATCCATAAGAACACCTCTTGTCCTTTGTTGACCTTCCCGCCGGTGATCTCTCGTTTGCACTCATATTTTCGCTCACCCTTTTCGGGGATCTCTTCACAGAGTTTAAAGTCCATCAGGACCGCGCCTTTCCCTTTTCCGTTGTAGTAATAGTCAATTACCTTTCTGGCTTCCTTCGGAGCAGGTCTATCCTGAGCGAGAATCAGAGCTGGAAGACAGATCAGCAAGAAGCCCACTAGGCAAGTCTTTTTCATGATCTCCCCTCCTTGAACCGCCCTATTTGTGCCCAAGCTTCTCGGGCAAGCGCCCAAATGGAGCGGCAATTTCTCTTATGAACTCCTTATGATGTAACTGGTTGCGGCTGTCCCTGAAAAATGCTCCTTTCCCTCACTGAACGAAGTTTCTGACCCGTTCCAGGACTCGGTCGTTCGGATCTCTAAACTCGGCCTAGCGGCCTCAGGCAACAGAGATTCACCCCTTCCGGGACACTTCCTTCGCTCGAGGACAGGCCCCTCACCAAGATGGGGTACCCCAGGAACTCCGTAATGTTCGCTGCAAGGACATTTTTCAGTAGCAACTGACTAGTGGCGCCCCTACTTCTTCCCTCGTTTTTTCCTGGCAGCCGCCAGCCTCTCGCCTAGACCACGCTCCTTGGCCGTCTTTCTCCTTTTTGCACTCAGCGATTTGGCGGTCAGGGCTTGGTTCGCCTTGAGACCGTGTTTTTTCTTGTATTCCTTCGGCGTGAGTCCGTGAGATTTGAGATGGCTTCTCGATAGTTGCTTGAATTCCTTTCCGCACTCAAGGCAGATGACTCTGTTTTGCTGGATTGAGGCCTTAGGTTCGATTGCGACAGCAGCCGCACCTACTGCGGGTATTTCTGTCGCAACGCCCTCTTCCTGATTCTTAATCCTTCTCAAGGATTCATAGGTTTTTGTTAACACCTCACTCAGCTCCCCAGCCGACATCCTTGTCACTCCGGCCTGTGCCGTAACAATATCGGCCGCCATCTCGGTCAACGATTTTGCCATGTCTTTGCCCTCCTTTGGATTTGTTAACAGAGTTACATATCACTAGAGACAGACTTGTTCAAGCCGTTTTATCGATCAAATCAAAAAAAAACTGCCCACATAAGAACTGGGCCAACCAGAACGGTTCATCGGTAAAAAAACAACAATTCAGTGAAAAAGAGTTTTCGGCGACTGCGTTAGGTATAGCCCTCAGTGATTTCAGACGGTTACAAATCTAAGTCTAGCCGCCATGTAGGGCCCAACTAACCGAATGTTTTCGTAGTTGTAAGGGGAAAAAGAGGGAAGTGGGTCATTCATATCTTGCAAAATCCTTTTGCGACGCATAATCTCAAACCATGAAAACCTTTTTCCTGTTGATCTTCTGGAGCCTCTGGTTTCTTAATCATTCCAGTCGTACGGTCTTTTCTCCTTTACTTCCCATCATTGAAGAGGAGCTGACACTCACCTATGCCATGGCTGGAAGCCTGTTCATTTTTTCGTCGGTCGGCTATACCATTGCCCTCATCCTGGGCGGCTCTCTATCACCTCGCGCCGGCTATAAACGGACGATCGTGGCGGGCTATTTCATCGTGAGCATTGCCCATTTTTTCTTGAGGCAGGCACAATCCTACTGGTCCCTGGCCGTCTTTCTCCTTTTTATTGGTATTGGATCGGGAATCTTCATGCCGAGTATGCTTCCCATTGTCACGGCAACCTTTGGCCGCCAGAATTGGGGCAAGGCGATAGCCGCGTTTGACTCTGCCGCACCTTTCAGCATTTTTGCTGTTCCAATCCTGGTGGCCATTTCCCTGCGCTTCTTCTATTGGAGAAGTTTATTCCTCATTCTGAGTGGGGCGTGTCTTGCTGGTCTGATTGTTTTCTGGTTGTTTTCGCCCGACCCCCATGCCCACAGGGAAGAGAGAGTGCGGTTTGTCGACGTGCTCCACCGGAGAGATTTCTGGGTGATGGCTATGCTCTGGAGTTTTGCGTCGGCGGCTAGCGTTGGGGTCTATAACGTGATTCCTCTTTTTCTTGTCAAGGAAAGAAGAATGCCTTTGGAACTGGCAAATACGATCTTCGGAATCTCAAGAGTGGGTGGGCTCTTCGTTCCCCTACTGCCAGGATTTCTGGCTGATCGATATGGAGCTAAAAAGATTCTATTCCTCGCCTTCCTAATAACAGGAATCTCAACAATCATGTTGGCCCTGGCTCGGGACTTCACGCTTCTGATGGCGGTGCTTGTTGTACAGGCCACAGCCTCTGTGGGATTCTTTCCCGTCGGCTTGCTGACCACCTCCAAGCTCACGACCTTCAAGGAGCGAAGCATCTTTCTGGGGGGAACCATGGCCCTCGGGGTCATCGGGGGCGGGCTTACCCCTCTCGGTCTGGGGGCGGTGGCCGACATCTGGAACTTCCAAATTGGCATCCTTGTCTTGGGTATTCTTGCATCTGTTTCCTGTTTACTTGTGAGGAATCTGGAAAGAGAGATAGATTAATAGAGTAACTCGTCCGGATGCTGAATTATCGGAGGAAACAGGGTCGTCCCGTGTTTATAGAATCATTTCATGTTTGCCGTTCGATCAGTTTCGATTTCTGGACCGCTGGCGGTGCATCAAACGCACGAACCATTGTCATTTGTGAATCACTCATGAGGAGACAACTATGAAAAAGATCGATCTACGAAAGGATTTGAAACACCTATACGCACCATCGGCGAAGAAAGTGGAAATTGTCAATGTGCCAGAGCTTAAGTTTGTCATGGTGGACGGTAGGATCGAACCTGGAGAAACCCCTGAGACGTCCCAGGCTTTTCAAGACGCAATCGGTGCACTGTATGGTGCGTCATACACTCTGAAGTTTATGTCGAAACTGCGGGACCAGGATCCAATCGATTACCCAGTAATGGCGCTTGAAGGCCTTTGGTGGAGTGATTTTGGTGAGTTTGATTTCAATAGGAAAGACGAGTGGAAATGGACCGTGATGATTATGCAGCCCGATCATATCACTGAGAAGATGTACGAGGAAGCCCTCAAGCAGTTAAGAGAGAAGAAGGATAACCCGGCCCTATCCAAGGTTCGTTTTGAAAGCTTCCGTGAGGGGCTTTGTATCCAGACCATGCACATTGGACCGTATGCTGAAGAACCACGCACCATTGATGAGATGATGGCTTTTGCTAAAGAGAACGGCTATGCCATTCGAGGAAAGCATCATGAGATCTATTTGGGGGATCCGCGTCGAGCTAAGCCGGAGAGATTGAGGACGATACTAAGACACCCGATAGAGAAGGCCGCTTAGCGACAAATCAGACGGGAATATGTTTCTGACAACTCATTTGAAGACGCACAGGGCCAACCAGAGAATGCAGTAGCCTTCCACACGCTTATGTCCCCCTTCCTGTTGACTTTCGTAAGTTATTGGATATTCTTGTCCTGAGATCCCTCGGAGAAAACCGGTGGAAGTGTTGTTTTACATCGTTCTCCTGGTCCTTTTCATGGGAATTCTTGCCGCTCTGATGATTCCTGTCGCGGTGAGATTCGATTCAACAGAAAAATACGTTGACGTCGAGTGGATGAGCCTCTCCCTGACGAGACTACTGCGCAGGAAGGGACCTAGAAGGCCAAGAGAGAAACCCAAAAAGAAACGGCACATCACCGTCATTCTGCGATTCCTCCTCAGGGACAGATATCTGGCTCTTGAATTCTTTCAAAGAGGCTATGGCTCGGTGACCGAGATGGTGCAGTCCGTTTCCATCCGAGAAATGGAAGCCAATCTATCAACCCCCGATCCGATGTGGAATGGCGTGCTCTCAGGGGTCTTTGCCAATATCGATCTTGAAAATGTGAGTCTCTCGACGAACTTTGAAAACATTAACTCCTTCAAGGGACGGCTTCAGGTTTATCCCTACAAGATTATCAAAGTGGTCACCGGCTTCCTGATCCGGCTTCCTTATCGACGGGTCATCAAGGCCGCCCTATCCACCAAAAAACGGTAACGAAAGGAGCAATCATCATGGCAACTGTCCCAGAAAGTCTCATCAAAACACTGCTGGATGAATTTACCCGCATTGCCAAAACCGAAACTATCATTGGAAAAGAGTTTCAAGCCGGAGAATTCACCCTGATCCCCATCTCAAGGGTGTCTCTCGGCATTGGGGCCGGTGGGGGTTCTGGCAGCGCAAAGGTTGAATCAAAAGGAGAGGGAGGCGCCGGAGGCGGAGGCATCAAAATTGAACCAATAGCGTTTATTGCTATCAGGGGTGGGGAGATTTCCTTCCATGGAATCAAAAAGGGAGGCACCATTGAGACAATTCTCGAGAAATTTCCTGAAATGGCGGAAAAAATCCTAAAAAAGAGAAGCGAAAAAGGGACCAGGGAAAAGAACAAAAATAGATGAGGCCTCGCAGCAGAGCCCCCCTTTCTGTCGGGCGTTCTGCGGGTGTAGAGCAGGGTCTTCGAACCTTGCCAAACCTTGTCATTCCGAAGATCCTTGTGGAAGGCAAGGCAATCACCTGATCATTGGATTCGTTTCTCTCCTCGTTGGCCCAAGATTTGTGAGAAAAAGCATTCTATTGAACGCTCAGGGGAGCTCTTTCCCCAAATCACGGAAGGAAGTGCAGAAGTTTAGAGACTCCAGAGATTCTGGTGATTGACGGGCACGATAGTGCTATGGTAGAGAGACTGTCAAGATATAAGTTTCCTTGTGTGTCCGCTCCTAAATCCCCCTAATAGCCAGGGAGCAAAGAGGTGGAGATTCTTCTCATTCCCCTTTCCTACTTGTTGGGTTCCGTTCCCACAGGGCTTCTTTTGACCAAAGCATTTTCCAAACAGGATCCGCGACAGGTTGGAAGCCAGAATATCGGAGCCACCAATATCTATCGAGCAGCGGGAAAGACCCTGGCCCTCATGACGCTTGTTGGGGATGCCCTGAAGGGATTCATTCCTGTTTCCCTGGCCATGTTGTCGCATTTTTCTGATGTCTGGATTGCCCTTGCCGGGATCGCCACGTTTTTGGGGCACCTCTACCCTGTGTTTCTGGGCTTCAAGGGGGGCAAGGGGGTGGCTACGGCCCTGGGAATCTTCGTCGCCCTCTGCCCAGGAGCAGTAGTGATCGACTTCTTTCTCTTCGCAGGCATTCTTGCCACCTGGAGAATCGTCTCTGTGAGCTCAATGTCTGCCGCATCTTTGATGCCTGTTCTTCTCTGGATGATCACCGGATCTCAGCCCTATCTGATGATGAGCATCTGCGTGGCGGTCCTGATCATCTATCGGCACAAGGCCAATATTCAGAGACTCATATCAGGCCGGGAGAACAGAATCGAACTCCACTTCCGAAAGGGTTCTTGATTCTCGAGCCCCTAAAAGGAACTCCTGTTTCAGGTCATGCCCCTTCATCTCATTATTGACGGCTACAATCTCATTCGTCGGTCTCCGTCCCTGAGCATTCTGGACAGGAAAGACCTGGAGGAAGGAAGAGAGGAACTGATCCGTCGCCTCGTTCTCTACAAGCAAGCTAAAGCCTTACCAATCACCGTGGTATTCGACGGATGGAACAGGGGGAGCCTTTCAGGGTCACGAACAACGGAGTGGGGAATTCGAGTGGTCTTTTCGCGGATGGGCCAGAAGGCAGACGAAGTGATCATCCAGATGGCCAGGGAAATGCGAGAAAAGGCAATGGTGGTGACCTCTGACAGACGCATCCAGCTCGAGGCGCAGCGTCACCACGCCACGGTCATTCTCTCCGAGGATTTCGAAGGCAAAATGGAAATGGCCGCCTACATGAATCAGAAGGGGATCGAGTTAGACGATCTCGATGAACAACAAGACGAGACGAGACGAACAAGGAAAAAGGGGCCTTCCCGGAGACTTCCAAAACAGGTGAGAAAAGCGACACGACGGCTCAAAAAACTCTAGGATCGTCCCTCGACCTACAGCCGATCCAGCCATTCCCCGTATTTTTCATCCCGCCCCCTCACGACATCAAAGAAACGCGCCTGAAGCTTACGGGTAACGGTTCCTGGAGTCTTGTTCCCAACAGATCGATCGTCAACTTCCCGGATGGGAGTAACCTCGGCTGCTGTTCCGGTGAAAAAGGCCTCTTGGGC
>Ga0209636_10008619_pt1 | contig 10386 bp, 7 predicted proteins | sample DeeMarSWOR152_54_FD_187464 | JGI IMG/M metagenome (GOLD analysis project Ga0209636, IMG submission 187464) | Marine sediment microbial communities from White Oak River estuary, North Carolina - WOR-1-52-54 (SPAdes) (version 2) | ecosystem: Environmental > Aquatic > Marine > Intertidal zone >... | reverse complement strand
AGCCCGATATGCCTATGGCTGGCCGCCGAAAAGGCCCCGATGAACTATTTCCCCTATTCATCCCTCTGGAGGCCCATCGTCACATCGCTTCAGGGTTCTCAGGACAACAGCGAACAGGAAACAGCAGAACCCAACACCCTTGACAGTACTCTTCAGACCCTCCCCGTAAAGCAGGGGCTTTTAATGAAATTTATGCCGTCATACGTTCGAGATAGCTGGCAGATACTAAAGCCCGAACAAACCAAACAGGCAAAGCTTAGAGTGTTCCGCTGGTATCGGGTGTTAATACTGCCGATTGCCCTGGCACTCGGATCAATCATTATCAGAGTCATCATCCTAATTTCTAATCGAGTATCGAGTATCGAGCATCGAGCATCGAGAAACTATGACCGATTTGTGTTGCTTTTTGCCGTCTGGTGGCTGCTGGATATGACGTTCGTGTGGATAAGCCCGCGTTCGTACGAGCAATATTATCTGCCGTTAAATGCTTCGGCTGCAATGTTAGGCGGATACCTGATAGCAATTTACCATAACAAAGTAAAGAGCAACGCATACAATCCCAAGTGGGTAGCAGTAGGAATCATCGGGCTTCTGTTGATGATAATTATGTCACAGCATATATTCTTCGGCATCAAAAAGAGCGCTCATACCGGAGCAATCTACCGAAACCGTGCCGGCAATCCTGAAAAAAGAAACGGTTACGCACAGAAGATGAATGAAATTTCCCGGCGTAAATGGCAAAACTACAAAGGCTCCTGGGAGGCCGTCGGTGAGTACATACGAAACAATTCCACACCAAACGACAAAATCTACGTCTGGGGCTGGGTCCCGGGAATTTATGTTGCGGCTCAGAGACTGAGTCCGACGCCGAAAGCATTTGAAGGAACGATGCATACCCTGTCTCCGGAAGTGCTTTCTGAAAGAATCGATGAGATATTAGGTGCGTTCAAGAAGGACCCACCGAAGTTTATAGTTGACAGCCGCAAGGACCACTTCCCGTGGGACAGACCTCCGCTGGAATTATGGCCTCGAACACAGAAAGGATTCCTGCCTGCTGTTCAGGAAATTGTCAGCCAATATGATGAGATGTATGCAAAATTGCTGCGTGAGAAAATCGAGCCCAATGAGGCCCTTCGATACGAGGCGATGAAACCGTTCAGAAAATACGTTATGGAAAACTACACAATCGTTCGGACGTTCGTTAACCCGCATGTTCTTTTCCAGCGCAAGCAAACACCTAAAGCCCCGCTCGACGGCGAAAAAGAGTAAACAAGGATGATTGATGAGGACCTCAAAAAGCAGCAGGAGCTCTACGACAAAGGCTGGAGCAGCGAGCTTGCGGCCGGGAAAGAACAACGCGGCAACCTTGGGACTAACCTGGAATTTCTCACAGAAACCAATCTTCTCAAGCCAAATGACAGGATTTTAGAAATCGGTTGCGGTATCGGCAGTGTGGTCTCTGAGCTTAGCGGGCAGGGATACAATATTACCGGTACGGACATATCGGGCGAAGCAATCGATTACGGCCTTAAAAAATACGGTGATATTAAACTCCAGGTACAGCCGGCCGAAGACTTGCAGTTTGAAGACCAGACATTCGATGTAGTGTTGAGCTTCGATTTATTCGAGCATATTGCGAGGATAGATAAACACATAAGCGAAGTGCATCGTGTCCTTCGAAAAGACGGTTTCTACCTCTTCCAGACGCCAAGCAAATACAGTAATGTGATTTTTGAAACTCTGTACCATAAATCTTTGATATGGCGACGGGCACATCCTTCTCTGCATACACCCGGCCAGTTAAGGCGCCGATTGTCCAAACATGGATTCGAAACACAGTTTGTCAAGATGAATCCTGTCAACGAATTCACCCTGAACAAGTTAAGGAAAAAACTGGGGCCGATAAGCAATATCTTTAAGCATATAAATTTTCGACGTCTGCCTCTTGCCCTGCAGACAAATTTATACGTTATCGCCCACAAAACGGTCAGTAAGTAACTGAAGTTGTGCAAAAGTCTTGTAAGTAATGAAAATACTAATGCTCAATTATGAGTATCCGCCGATTGGGGGCGGAGCAGCTAACGCTCATCGGTGCCTCCTGCAGCAATACGCCGACAAAAGCGATTTGAAGGTCGATGTCTTAACCTCGGCCCCAAAGCCGGGTCTGGTTAAAGAAAGCTTCGCAGATAATGTCACTATTTACAAAGTCGGTCTGCACAAGAAGGAGCTGCATTTCTGGCGGAAGACGGAGGTAATCGAATGGGTCTTCAAAGCCAAATGTCACTACTGCAAACTGCTGCGGGAAAATGATTATGATTTGGCCCACGCATTTTTCGGGTTTCCGACCGGCTGGCTCTGCTATCGAACCGCCGATAAGCTTCCCTACATTATTTCACTGCGGGGTTCCGATGTGCCCGGAGAGCATGCAAGGTTTAAGCTTGATTATAAAATTCTCGGCCCTGTGTTTAAGGTGATTTGGAAAAAGGCCGTCGCTCTTGTGGCGCCCAGCGAGGGTTTGAAGGACCGTGCCCTCAAGTTTCTGCCATCAGTAGAAATTGACGTTATTCCTAACGGTGTTGACCTGGAGCGATTTACCCCTACCGAAACTGCCAAAAAACCACAGATACTGAGACTCCTGACCGTGGGCCGACTGTCCGTTACCAAACGAGTGGAAATCCTGATAGATGCTGTCGAGATTCTACACAGGGAAGGCTGTGAGGTCCATTTCACAATAGCTGGCGGTGGGCAAATGCTGCAGAAACTACAACAAATTGTATCGGGAAAAAACCTCGCTGACATTATCGAGCTCACAGGCAGAATCAATGCTGAAGATATGCCGCAGGTTTATCGGCAAAGTGATATATTTATAACTGCCAGTATGCAGGAAGGGATGAGCAACGCAATGCTCGAGGCGATGGCCTCCGGCCTGCCGATAGTTAGCACCCGCTGCGAGGGTGTGGATGAGTTGATAGCCGACAACGGCCTTGTGGTAGAGAATGCAAACGCCGAGGAAGTTGCCAAAGCGGTAAGAAGAATAGCCGACGACCGGCAGCTTTACAAACAAATGGCCGTCGCAGCGAGAAAGCAGGCCCAAAAGTTTAGCTGGAACAAAGTGGCTTCTCAATATATCGAACTATATCATAAAATATTGAACTGACAAGGACTTCGCAGTGACACCAAAATTGTCGGTAATTATAGCATCTTACAACCATCAGGACTACATTGCCCGGACTCTGGAAAGTCTCGAAAAGCAAACTTTCCAGGATTTTGAAATCATACTGGTTGATGATGGTAGTACCGACAAAACTGTTGAAATAGCCAAAAACTTTCAATCAAAGGCCCAGATTTTTACTCAGGAAAACCAGGGTGTCGTTGCCGCCCGCAATCGGGGTTTAGGTCTGGCAAGGGGCGAATATATTTGTTTCGTAGATAGTGATGATGTAGTGCTGCCCGATAGACTCACCAAACAAGTAGCCGCTCTCGATGGCGACCCGGAACTGGGAATGGTGTTTGCCGATGCCTTGATTATTGATTCGGAAAGCAAAGAAATCGGAAGATTCAGCGATGTGTATCCTGTAGTGCCGGGTGACGTGGCCGAGATGCTTGCTCTGCATTACTGCTTTACTCCAATGATAACCGTAATGGTACGTGCCGAAGTGCTTAGAAGAACGGGGCCTTTTGAAAAGCCGGGACCAATCACCGATTATATGAAGTGGATAGAAGTCGCTCATTTAAGCAAAGTTTACTACGACCCCGAGCCATTGGGCTGCTGGCGAAGGCATCCGGCAAGCACTTCCAAAGGTGCAAATAAAGTCAAAAGCTACGCCAAAACAAGAGCGGCCCTGAAAAGGATTCTGCGGAAATATCCTGGATTAAAAACCAGAGTTGGAAAGAAAATAGTGAAACGCTTTTCAAAGTCTTATTTTCTTACGGGATTTTGGCTCGCTGCCGATGGCAATATCAAGCGGGCAAGAAAATATTATTGCAAGGCGGTTAAAGTATATCCTCGTTCTTTCGAGAGCTGGGCAGGATTGGTTCTGACTTCTCTGCCGGCAAAAAAGGTTGTAATAAAGTTGCATCGTTATATAAGAGCGAAAAAGCTGCCGTGGTAAAGAGTTTTAAATTTAACTTCGTCCCTCGCTTAAAAAAGATATGATTAGAACACAAAAAGTCCCTTGCAATTTATGCAGCAGCACGGAATCAACTTTCCTCTTCGACGCCAGGGACCGTTTACATGGAATCGCAGACACATTCACCTACGTACGGTGCAGGCAATGCGGCCTCGTCTATATGAACCCGCAGGTAGTGCCGGAAGACACAGAAAAACTTTATCCTGCCGATTATGCCCCGCATACCACGACAGGAAAAAGGGCCGGTTCCGGAATCCGTTCTTTGCAAAATAAAATTATGAAAATACCTGTTATTGGACGCTTACTAAAAGGAGTGACTAATGTAAAGATTGTGGATACTATTTATCGCAGACTCAATCAACAAAGCCGAATCCTGGATATCGGCTGTGGCGCCGGCTCATTCCTGAATAGCCTGAGGACCGACAAGGGCTGCGAGGTCTATGGAGTAGATATATCCGAAGCTGCCCTCAGAGAGGCAAAAAGTTCTTTCGGCCTCGATATATTCAAGGGCACTATTACCGAAGCTCCATTTCCGGAGGCCCACTTTGACATAATCACAGCCTGGTGGTATCTGGAGCACATACCCGACCCTCAAACTACAATAGCAAAGATAAGTAGTTTATTGAAAAATAATGGATATTGTATTATCGGTGTCCCCAACTCTGAAAGTTTCAACGCCAGGCACTTCAAAGACAAATGGTATCACCTCGACTGCCCGCGTCATTTGTGTATCTGGACACCTGGCACAATTACAAGGCTGTTAGTCAATCACGGCCTTGCAGTCACAAAGATTATATACGACAAAACTCCATGGGGCCTGCTCGGCTCGTTGCAATATTTATTATATGGAGATAACCTCAATCCCAAATATCGCAACCGGCTCAGGAAATCTTTTTTGTTATGGATGCTTCTTTTGCCGTGGACAATCTTAATGTCTCTACTGAAAAAATCAGATATAATAGTAGTTTATGCAAGAAAAGGAACCGCCGAATCAGCTAATGATACATAACAGCTTGTTTCGAGGTATATTCTTATGACAGAAGAACATTTCTACGACCACTTTCACCAGGACAGTCCCACCGGTATAGGCAGTCGGATTACTGTGGCCTTTTCTAACAAAATCTTTAAATACGTCAAAATAGAGCCGCACCACAGCGTTTTAGAAATAGGACCGGGGCGAGGTGTTTTCGCCGATATTTGTCTTGAAAAAGGTGTCGAATATTTTGCTGTCGAACCCAACGAACAAATGGCGGCTTCTCTTGAGAAAAGAGGGGCCAATATTGTTCGTGCGATGGTCCCTCCGCTGCCCGACCTGGACAAAGAATTTGATGTCGTTGTCATGATTAACGCAATGGAACATATGAACAGTATGCAGGATGCGCTGCAGCTCACCGGGCAAATAAGAGATGTATTAAAGCCGGAAGGCAAGCTCGTAATATGCTCGCCGGATTATTTGAACCTGCGGCACAACTTTTTCAATTGTGATTTCTCTCACAACTATGTAATCACCCGGCGCAGGCTCAGACAGCTCCTGCTCAGTGCCGGCTTCGAGAATATAAAGAGCTGCTACTTGAGCGGCCCGATGACAGGGCTTGTTTGTATTATCGTTTCGGCTTTGGTTTCCCGGCTGCCCTTTGGAATGCTCAATGCGTGGTTCCCGGACAATATAGTCTTTTACAAGCTCTACAAAATACAACTGACCTTTTCAAGAAAGGTGTTGATTCTCGCCGAAAAGCCCGGCTAATCCCGAACAGGACATGACCGACCGCACCAAACAATTCGTCAAACTCCTTATCAGAATTCTAATCACAACCGGATTGCTTATATGGGTCTTTAGCAAAATTGACCTCGAGCAATTCCGACAAACTGCAAAAACGGCAAAGTGGTGGTTCCTGTTCGCCGTTTGGGTGCTGGTCGTAATAATTTTCTGGATTAACTCTATAAAAATGCAGCTTATTTTGAAAAAACAAGACTGTAATGTAAGTATTGCAACCCTCTTCGGCGCCAGCGCGATTACCTTATTTTACAGTATGATTATCCCCGGAATATTAAGCACAGGGGTAAAATGGTATATTCTCAAAAAAGATACCGGAAAGTCAAGCAGCGTCCTCAGCAGTATGTTCTACAACCAGATGTCGATAATAGTTGTTATGATGGTATTCGGACTTGCTGCCTTAATGATTACCAATCCCACATCACTTTTGAATACAGATTCAAACAATCGCTGGTTGCTGCCCGTCGTTAGCGGAATATTATTGGCGGCTATAATACTCATTTCACTTCTGCTGTTGAACGGCAGAACAGGTGGAAAAATTATCAAAGCATTCACGCTTCTGCTAAAGCCTCTTCCGGCAAAAATACACAGGAATGCTCAGAACATACTCGAGCAGCTTGCAATCTTCCAAAGTGTCGGCGGCAAGTTCCACCTGACTATTGCATCTATCACCATAATAGCCAACCTGATCGGAGGTGTGTTGATATACTTCCTCTCTGCTAAAGCGGCTAACATAACCGCACCTGTGGGCGTATTTGTGTGGCTCTGCGCTGTTGTATATATCCTGGGAAGAATCCCGATATCGGTGGCCAACCTCGGCGTCAGAGAGTTTACATTAGTCGGACTTTTAGGCATCTACGGCGTGGAAAAATCCCCGGCCTTGCTGATGTCGATGATATTATTCTCCACTGTAATTCTTATGGCCGCTATCGGCGCAATATATCAACTCTTCTGGGCTTTGACTGCAAAAAATCGAAGTCCTAAAGTGACAGCAAAGCTGTCACTTTAGCTCACTTTAGCTACCGCAGAGGAAACCTGCCGCAGAGTTGTTTCACTTTGTCTCTTACGTCGTTCCTGAGGGATTTATCTATCTCGTATTCCCTATCGCTTATTATCTCTACCTTCCTCAATACTGCATCAATAAACTCAGATGCCCTGTCCATCTCTTCAGCCTCCATCCCATTCTTTGTTACAATAGGCGTGCCCAATCTGATACCGCTGGTACTTAAAGCCGGCCTCTTATTGTAAGGCAGCTTTATCGCATCGACTACTATACTGCAATCTTCCAGGCATCTTTGAGCTATAGCGCCCGTCAAAGCCTCTCTAAAATTCTCCGTACTTATCAGAACCATATGGTTGTCCGTACCCTTCGTCAGCACATCATATCCCAAATCCAGCAAATTACCGGCCAGTCTTTTTGCATTTTCTATGATTTTGAATTGTCTGGTTTTGTATTCATCGGAAAGTGCTTCCTTAAAGAAAACCGCTTTCGCCGCAATATGATTAAAATAAGGCGTCCCCTGTACGCCCGGAAACGTCGCGTCCTGAATATGTTTCCATAACGGCATGTCCCTGCCCGAGGCCTTTGTTTGCAAATCATAGTCCTTGCCCATCAATATCAGCCCGCCCCTCGGGCCGCCCGCCTTGTACGTGCTTGTCGTTGTAAAATGCGCACAATCTACACAAGATGGATGTGCACCGGCTATCACCAGTCCCGCAATATGTGAGATATCCGCCAAAAGATATGCACCCACTTCATCCGCAATCTCTCTGAATCTCTTAAAATCTATCTCTCTAACGTAAGCACTGGCACCACACATAATCAGCCTGGGCCTGACTTTGACCGCTTGCTCTCTGATAGCATCATAGTCCAGAAGAAAACTTGTTTTATCCACAAAATAGTTTTCTATCTTGAAGAACTTCTCAGTAAGCGACCCCAGCCCTCCGTGGGATGGATGTCCCCCCTGGTCCACTCCAAGGCTTAATATTGTATCACCTTTATCCAATATCGCGGCAAAGACGATTTGATTGGCCTGGCTGCCGGAATGCGCCTGGACGTTTGCGTATTGGGCACCGAAGGCCTCTTTGGCCCTGGCCTCGGCCAGTCTTTCCACCTCGTCAACAATCTCGCAGCCCCCATGACATCTGGCCCCGGGAAAACCCTCGCTCGTCTTGTTTTGAACAATTGAGCCAAGGGCCGCCAAAACCGCCCTCGAGCACTGGTTCGCCGCAGCGACAAGTTGAAGCGTGTTTTGCAGCCTTTCGTACTCTTTTATTATTAGCTCATAAACCCGGCTGTCCTGTTCTTTCAGAGAACTGAATATAGCCTTGTGATATCCCTCCGAAGATAATTTTTCCGGCAGCATTTCCAATATCTTCAAATTCCTTTTTCAATCAGCAGGAACGTCCATCCATAATCCGTAACATTCAACTAAAGAAACTCCTGACAATATCATTAAACGTTACGTATAAAATAAGTGTTCCTATAAGCACCCAGCCGGCATAAGCTATAACTCCCTGCACCCGTTCGCTCAGCGCCGAACCCTTGATTTTCTCAACCAACAAAATCACAACCAGTCCTCCGTCAAGGGGCGGTAAAGGCAAAAAGTTAAACACCGCAATTACCGCGCTTATAAGGCCGAGAAAATAGACGTAGTAAACTAATGGCTGCTCGGCAACAATGCGATAGCTGAATGTGATAATACCCACCGGGCCCATAAGATTCTTGGGACTGACAAGTCCCCCAATCAGGCGCTTTAATGTTATGTAGGTCTGGGCGACAAACATGACGGTTCTTCTGTATCCCATCACGACCGCATCAATGGGGCCGCTGGCCTTGTAAAGTCTTTCCAATTTCTCAAATGGAATAAAATCAATTTCAGCAAAAGCTGATTTAACAGTGACGGATGCTTCGTTTGTCTCCACATTTAATACAACGCTACCTGCTATTTCCTCATTGAGCCGATATTCTATCGAGATTCGTTGGCCGCTGTATTTTCTAATTTCCCTGATTACATCGTAAAAGCTCGATACCGGCGTCCCGTCAACTACAGTTATCGCAGCGCCGCTTGGAATTGCCAGCCTTGATGGCCCACCTTCAGCATCGATAGTTTTGGCAACAACCGGATGCTTCTCATCCAGTGCCAGGAAGACCCCGATAGCAACCTTATCCTCATCAGCCTGCCTCTTAGGCTTGACTGTGACAGTAAGAGCCTCTTCTATGCCGTCGCTATTGGCACGCAGAATCCTGACCGGAAGTTCTTTATCTTCGTGCTCCTCAACAACCTCGCGCATCTGCGTATAAGTAGGATTCTCGACATCACCAATCGCAAAAATAACATCATCAGGCCGCAATGAAACCACGTCATCGGCCTTTGGCGCATACTCTTCTGAGACATTGATTATACGCATGCGCGGAACCATAGAGTAAATATGGCTCAGCTCGGACTCGGACTCAATATTCTCTTTGTTGGTAATGCGCCAATTCAAACGAATTTGCGTTCTAACTAATTCGACGTCCCCCACCTCGCCGATTCGCTCAACCTCTAATGTTACTACCGGCGTAAGAGCATTGCGAATCACTTCATCCAGCTCCCAGGAACTATAAACATCCTTGCCATTAGCAGACTTAATTTTATCCCCGGCAAGCAAGCCGGTTTTCGAATACAGGTCGTTAGCGTCATCTTCGGAAAGCCTTCCGATGGTCAGACTCATTGGCAGAAAGACACCAAAAGCTTTCAGCGGCTCGCCGGGCAGTTGTTCGGCCACAAGTGCCAAATCTTCTTCAGAACCATCCTCGTGTCTTACTCTCAGCGGGACCTTTTCATCTCTGCCGGACAAAGCCGCCGCTATCCCGATATTGCTAAAATCGAGGTCATCTTTTTTACCTGCAACCTGAATTATTTCGTCGCCAGCCTTAAGGTCTGCACGCGCCGCCGGTGAATCCGGAATCACACCGCCGACCACAGCTGGTGTCAGATTTATGCCGACAAGGAAGACTATCATAAAGATAATAACGGCGCTGATAATGTTAAAAACAACCCCCGCTGCTAAAACAGCCGCACGAGTACCCGCCGGCTTATTCGCATACGAACGGGGGTCATCGCTGGTCTTAACCGGCCCAGTGTCCTCCTGGCCTAACATTTTAACAAAACCACCAAATGGAATAAGACCGAGCCGATATTCCGTTTCACTTGCCTTGCCCTTGCCGCCGACTGTAAAACTCAATCCACCTTCGCCGGACTCATCGTCTTCTTTGGCGAATATCTTCGGCAGTATCCGAAACCTAAAACCATTTTCGGTCCTCTGAACACCAAACACAGTCGGCGGCATAAAGATTGAAAATGCTTCAACCTTTATGTCGGACAATTTGGCAACAACGAAATGGCCGAACTCGTGAACCAGAACAACCGAACCAAAGCCGAGCATAGTCAGCAGTATGTTGCCGAAAGTATTGATATTTTGGGCAATTAAAAAAACAAC
>Ga0209636_10008618_pt1 | contig 10386 bp, 10 predicted proteins | sample DeeMarSWOR152_54_FD_187464 | JGI IMG/M metagenome (GOLD analysis project Ga0209636, IMG submission 187464) | Marine sediment microbial communities from White Oak River estuary, North Carolina - WOR-1-52-54 (SPAdes) (version 2) | ecosystem: Environmental > Aquatic > Marine > Intertidal zone >... | reverse complement strand
ATAGCCAACTACATATGCCTTACTCTGCATCGTTTATCCCTCCTAAACATATTCCTGTATTAGTTTTCTTTCTTGTCTTAGATACTGCGCATAGCCTATATACTCCTTATCGTTGATCAGCTCTTTGACTGAAGGATAGGTCTCCCTCCTCTTCCTTGACTCTTCTAACAAGTTGGTCGTTTTTAGACCTAATACATCACAGCCAGCCCCGAAACCATATGAGATAAGCAGTATCCTCTCGTTGGGTTTAGCCTGATCCAGAATAGTCCCTAGGCTGAGCAAAGAGGACGCAGAGCCACAATCTCCAATTTCAGTGGCGATTAACCCCCGCTTGATTTGCTGTTCGTTAAACCCTATTCCCCTGCTTACATCGAGAGGCAGCCGGCTGTCAGGCTGGCTGATAGCAACATAAGCGAAGTCATCAGGCTTGCATCCAAACCGTTTCATGTACCCCTCTACCGCTTCCTTGGTGTGTCTTCTATAGCCCCACAAGTACTCTCCATCCTCACTAGCAGCATGTTTTATGTACCGCTCTCCATCCAATCTGAAGAATTCTGGAGTGTGTGTATTATATGAGTATATGCTGTCAATTTCGGCTATGACTTTTTCTTTACCAATCACTAAGGCAGCGGCGCCAGAAGAAGACGAATACTCCAATATATCGTTAGGGGGTACATGACAGCTAAGAGCATCAGACCCTATCCCAAGCGCATACTTGGCCAGCCCAGCATCAACGAAAGCTACACATATTTGAAGAGCTGCTGTTCCTGATTTTGCCGCAAACTGGCAATCGGCACACAGTAACTCTCTGACTGCGGTAAGTGCCTCAGCAATTATGGAAGCCCCAGCCTTCGACGTATATGGATTAGTACATGAACCGAAATAGATAGCATTTAGCTCATCTGCGGAAATTCCAGCACTCTCTAGACTTGCCTTAGCTGCGGCTACAGCCATGGTAATAGAATCTTCATCCCAACGAGTAACAGCTTTTTCAGCCAACCCTCTTCTCTCTTTGATGACGGTAGGTGTATCAACAGGGTTAACCCACACATCCCAAATATCTTCGACCTTTAACCTGAACCTGGGAATATATGCACCGTAGCCAACAATACCAGCCATGTCTATGTTCCTCCTTCTCTATAGATGTCCTCTTTATACAGCGGACAGTGTTCCAAGCTCTTAAGACATATCACCTACCTTCATTAGGTTGAGACTGTTTTGATTTTTGTGCAATTACCCTAAAGAAGCGCAAAGGTATCTTCAGCGATCACTAGCTCCTCGTCTGTAGGGATGACAAATACTTTTACAGGTGACAGAGGTGAGCTTATCTCCATTTCGCTTTGTCCACCTACTGCCTGCTTATTCTTTTTGTGATCGAGTTTTATCCCTAAGAACTCGAGGCAGTCGCATACCTTTAGTCTGTGTAGAGCGGAATTTTCACCAACGCCTCCTGTAAAGACAATAGCATCAACCCCGCCCATGCCTGCTATATACGCTCCAATGTACTTTCGTATTCTATAGCATTCTACCTCAAAAGATAATTTCGCTCTTTCATCGCCTGCCTTCATTGCCTGTAATATCTCACGTCTATCAATGTACTTGCCAGAAATTCCTAGCAATCCGCTTTTTCTATTTAAGATATCTTCCATCTCTTGGCATCCAAGTCTTTCTTTCCCCATTACATATAAAGGGATACCTGGGTCAATATCACCACAACGAGTCCCCATCACCGCGCCTTCCAGAGGGGTAAAGCCCATACTGTGGTCATAAGCTACTCCGCCCTTTACAGCAGTGATACTAACTCCATTTCCTATGTGAAGAGTTATCAAATTTACCTCGTGTGGCTTCTTGCCAAGGAGAACGGTCGCTCTTCTCGAAACATAACGATGTGAAGTCCCATGAAATCCATATTTCCTTATTTGATATTTCTCATACCACTCATACGGTAAACCATAAATAAAGACGTGGGGTGGCATCGTTGTGAAGAAAGCAGTATCAAATATTGCAGCTTGCGTAATATTTGGCATCAATCTCATAACAGCCCTTATCCCTGCGAGATTAGCTGGGTTGTGTAAAGGGGCTAACACGGAGCACTCTTCTATCTTTTTTATGACTTCATCATCAATGGTCACAGGCTTCGTGAACTTTTCGCCCCCATGGACTACGCGATGGCCTACGGCTCTTATTTCTGATAGATCTTTAATAACCCCTCTTTCCATATCAGCTAAGAAGTCAATAATCAATCTAATAGCCGTATCATGGTTTGGACATTCATCGTAGTGGATATATTTTTCGTTATCTAACTTAAAATGTTCAATAAATGATCCACCTACTGTTACCCTGTCTACAATGCCATGGCAAAACTTTATTCTATCCGGCATGTCAAAAAGTGCATATTTGACAGAGGAGCTACCACAATTCAGGGTCATAACTTTCATCTGTAGAAGTTCTCACGAAACCTTACATCATCGCCATAGGGTGATTTACCGCAAAGCGACTCGAGACAATACGCCAACTTTACCTTTCAAACCTTATCAGACCCAGGCTAGTGAATATTACCCAAGCGTACTCCTTTCCCGAAACGCACCTCGCCTTTGCCTTAGCTAGCTTATCCACTATCTCTGTAATACCTAGCCAAATATCTGCTTTCTAAACCTCTCTATTTCGCTAGCCAAATACTGCTCCAGTTCATCGACATTCAATCCTTAGAAGGCTTTGAACATTTGTCCCGGTAGCCATGTAGCTAAAATGGGGAAAACTGTAATTACGATTAGGAGCAGTATCATACAGATGAGAAAGGGCACAACACCTATTATAATATCGCGGAGATACTTTCCCTCCGTGATGCCATGTATAACATAGAGATTCATTCCCACCGGAGGGGTGACTAGCCCCATCTCAATGCATATTGTTAGCATCACGCCCAACCAGATAGGGTCAAAACCTAATGACGTCATTAAGGGATATACCACAGGAACAGTGAGTATAATCATGGATATTGCGTCTATAAAGCATCCTAGTATTAAGTAGAATACGATAATGATGGCCAAAACTACCATCCTATTTATCGCCATAGCGGTAATAAGCTCAGTTAGTTTTACTGGTACCTGTAAAGAGGAAAGGCCCATTGACAGAATTTGAGCTCCTAGTAGAATGAGCATAATCCAGGCACTAATTTTTACCGCGCCCAGTGCAGATTCCTTTACCGTTTGCCAGGTCAATCTTCGGTAAACTGTGACGAGGATTAAAGACCCAGATGCACCGAAGGCCGCTGACTCGGTAGGGGTGGCCACTCCCAAGTAAATGGTACCTAGTACCAAGAAGATAAGCAACAATGTGGGCCATATGTCTCCGATAGCAAATAATGCCGCTCTCCAAGAGAACTTTAACCGTTTGGGCACCAGATGGGGATACCTCACTGAGATTACTCCAATATACGTCATAAAAAACCACGCCAGAATTAAACCCGGAACAATCCCTGCCATAAAGAGCTTGGCTACAGATTGTAGTGTCATTGCTCCATAAAGGATCATAGGTATACTGGGAGGAATGAGAATACCCAGAGTGGCCCCACCAGCAAGGGAGCCGAATAGCAGTTTTCTGTCATAACCCCTTCCCATTTGATCAGCGATGGCTACCACACCGATTGTAGCTGCAGTGGCAAGACTTGACCCAGAGACCGCAGCAAATACAGAGCAGCTCGCTATATTAGTATGTAGCAAGCCCCCAGGTAAAAAACCAACCAACGCAGTGGCTCCTTTATAAAGCCTCTCACTTATCCCGCTACGGAGGAGCAGCTCTCCCATGAATATAAAAAGCGGAACGGCAGTCAATACAAAACTGTTGATAGAGTTAAACGCCAATATCCCGATCATCCCTGGAGTTCCCCCACCTACGAAGACATAAAGCACAATCACGCCTATCACACCTAAAGCTACAGCAATCCACATCCCACTAGCTAGGAGCAGGATTATCCCACCAAAAACCATAATGATAAATAAAAGCGGATTCATAGCTTTATGCCTGTTAGAACCTATCCTTTAAAAAATTCCCTGAGCCTTTTGAATATGAGAACCACTAGTTCTAGGTCAAGAAGGAGCAAACCTACCCACAGGAACGTATAGGGTATCCATAAGGGAGTCCGCATAATAGTCTCAGACTCTTGGCCCGACTGTACTGCCCCCAACCAAAGATCCCAAGCAAACCAGAGATACAGGCTTATCAAGCCTAAAGTCACAAACAAACCTATTATGTCAACGCCATTCCTCTGCTGTCTCGGGAGCCGTCTTACCAAAAAGTCTACATTGATATGGCCTCCCACTCTGGCAACATAACCCAACGCAACATAGCTAATGAATACAAGGAGATAGCCCGAATACTCAGTACCGAACGCTAGAGGTCTATTGAATAAATACCTTAATACGACATCAACTGTAATCATCAATGTCATGACGATTACGCTGATTATCCCCGCGACGACACCAACATGGCCCAAATATGCAATAACCTTATCAAGGAAATGGCCTACTTTTTCCATATAAAAAGTCCTAAAAGGTTATTCCTCTAGGGATAATATTAACTCAGTAGTTTTATAAATTTAGAAATCAATAGTGCATACTTGTTTAATTTCCAGACCCTCTCAAATTCCCATCCAATAACCACAATACCACCTCGCATGCCGTTACTTCGATATCTCTGCAGAGTGTATGTAGTTATGGACACTCAAAGGCCATTGCCCTGTTCCTTGGTGGTTCTATTATAATCCCTTCTTGCAAGTAATGTCCTGTTATTCGCCTCTTTCCTTCTCTGAATTACCTCCAGATGCCTTTCTATTTAAACATCATGGGCGTGACATCACCGAGCTCTTCATTATAGCGTTGGTAGTTGTAATACTCGACAAAGTACTTTATCGCCTCTTCCAGTTCACTGGGCGTTTCATAAGGCAGAAGACTGATTTCTCCTTTGATGCTGCGGTGATACCGCTCAATTTTGCCGTTAGTTTGGGGGTGGCAGGATGAGGCTATGATGTGCCTGATCCCTATAAGCCTTAGATATTCACCAAATTGTCTGAAGGTGATACTCCTTGCCCGCCTTGAAACTAACTATTTCCACGTGCTTGATCAGTCCCTCACGTCTGAGGATACGAAAGACCGTACTCTCCGACACATATAAGCCTTCGGAATCGACAATCCTCAAGGCAAGTTATTGGGGAGATAGCTCCGGCACAGCCGTTTTTTTGAGAACATGCACCTGGAGAGATAGCTCGGCTACCAACTGCTTCAGCTTGGCATTCTCTCGCTTGGTTTCCTGAACCTCAACTCTGGTAGCATCACGCGTCGTATCCTGGGTGAGCCCTTCCTTAGTCCCTTGAATCACGGCTTGCTCCTTTCTTCAAACAATACTCTACTGCTTCAACAGAGTGATAGCAGTTGGAGTTTTGAATGAGTACAGAGGGTTGACAAGCTTCTAGAGGTAAGACTCAATCTACTTCAACACATCTTTAAGTAATCTTACGAAATTACCCCCCAGTATCTTTTTTGTTGCCTCATCAGAATATCCGCGTCTCAATAATTCTTCAGTGATGTATATCATACCTCTCATACTCACCAGTTCTTCAGGCATCATTTCTGCATAGGGGTAATAATATTGGTGAGGATGTAGGATGTACCCATATTTGTCAAACCAACCACCAAATTCCTCCCCTGTCTGGAACGGACAATAATCAATCCCCAAGCCAACGTGGTCAACCCCCGCCACATTCACCAGGTGGTCTAGCATGTCGATGACTTGGCTTAAAGTCGGCCGCGGTCCCGGTTTGTCTGGCCTTTCTCCAAAGGGGCGCTCAAAATTTTGTCCTATGAACCCTCCCTTCTCTGCTATAGCCTTGATCGTTTCATCAGACTTTGCTCTTGGTATGGGAACAAGCGTTGCTGAGCCGGCGTGTGTGAGCGAAATGGGAACTTCTGATGCTTCAGCTGTTTCCCTTGCTGTCTTATCGCTACAGTGGCAGGCGTCTAATAATATTCCCAGCCTATTCATTTCCTTTACGGCTTCTCTACCGAGATCTGTCAACCCTGCATCTACCCGTTCAGCACATCCTGTACCAAGCATAGTTTGCCGACTATACGCAGGCATCGCAATTCTCAATCCCAACTTGTAAAAAATCCTTAGCAAATCTAGATCTCTTTCGAAGGGCATGCATTCTTGCATTCCCAATACTATTGCAACTGTTCCTTCCTTCTTCGCGCTTTCGATATCAGCCGCACTCAAAGCGATTTTCGCCTTTTCTACGCCCTCTACCAGTTTGTAGAACTGGGCGAATTCCGTAATTGCAGCAGGAAGGTCGCTCTCAGTTCCGGCTACTGTGACATGCGCGGCTGTAACTCCACTATCTATCAATACTTTAATGTATTCCCTAACGTCCTCAGTACTTTTCTTACCAAACCAGATTTGTAACGTATCTATTACTATTGCTTCCTTATGAACCCGCCGAGCCTTTTCACTTACTTCTCTAGTCACTGCTACTGGCATATCAACTTCCCTCAATTGCTCATGAGCATGCCGTTCCTGCCAACTACTTTTTTTTGCTCCCATTTCAACCTCCTAAACATATATTTTAATCTCACCACCCAATTGATGCTGCCTGAACACTATTCGATAGCTAGCACCACTTAATAATCCTGCTACCTTACCCCATCCAAATCACCTCCTCTCTAGAAATCTCTCATTGACTTTATGCCTATTTTAGAAATCCCAATAGTACAGCTATTACGACAAAAGGAACAGCCCTATTTTGGATCTTTTAGCTCTTGTCAATATGCTTGTTAACTCCTTTTTCAGTTCGCTTTATAGCCTACCTTGATCTCTGCCGTATTATTTTGAGGCTAACATAATGTAAAAATTTTTACGTCTCCCACCGATAAAAGACTTCAAGAAACATATCAAAGCAAGGACATGCGCGTCGGACATTTTGTCTAACTAGCTATAGTGATCAGATCAAACCATTTTTATGCCGGCTTTGACTCCAGTCATGATTCTACTATGGTATAGGCTTTTGTACTAAAAGCTCGTTGTTATAGGCAAATACACCTGGAACACCGCCTGTGTGCATGAAGATGATGGTATCTCCAGAATTAAACCTGCCCTGATGGATTAAGTCTATTAATCCGGACATAGCCTTCCCAGTGTATACTGGATCAAGAATAATTCCTTCAGTCTGAGCTACCAATCTAATAGCTTCAATGCATTGCGTTGTGGGTACACCATAACCATTTCCCATGTATTCATCATAAATCGTTACATCTTCGGGCATAAGGGTCACATCCATGTCCAAAAGCTTGGCTGTCTCGTTAGCCATGTCTGCAGTCGAGTGTGTTATCCTTTCCTTCTTAAAGCCGATGTTAACGCCGACTACATGAAATGGTGCTTCGAAGTACTTAGCACCTAGGAGAAGCCCAGCCATGGTACCGCCGGTGCCCACAGTTACAAATACATGCTGAGCTGTTAGCCTCTTCTCCTTCAATTGCTCGCATATCTCCGAAGCCGCTTTGACATAGCCTACGGTTCCCAAGGGCGTAAATGCGCCCACAGGCACCACGTACGGTTTGCGACCCTTACTACGGAGCGCAGCAACCAGTTTTTCTATTTTATCTTGGACAACAGATTGGTCAGCGACCCCTCCTTTAACTAGCTCGACTTCCGCACCAAAAGTGGTATCAAGAAGGAGATTCCCTTGATTCTCAGTGTGAGCGCCGCTAAAAAGAACCAAGATGACCTCCATGCCAAGTTTGCAACCGGCAGCAGCAGTCAGGCAAGCATGATTCGACTGCGAACCCCCAGTAGTGATAATGACATCAGCACTCTTTCGTTTAGCTTCAGCCATCACAAACTCAAGTTTACGAGTCTTGTTGCCTCCTAGGGCAAGGCCGGTTAGATCGTCTCGCTTAATGAATATCCTGGGACCGCCTAATGTAGCCGTTAGACGTCGAGCTTCCTGCAACGGCGTAGGTAGGCTTGCCAAGGTTAAGCGAGGCAGTTTTTCCATCAACATCGTGCGTACACATCCTTCATATCCCCGATAATACGTTACCAGTTAGTCATGTCACCTTGTATAATACCCTGAAACAATTTTTATGCTTCCACCGTCACTATTGAGACTTTACCCATTGATTATGGAATGCATCCACCCTTTCGACCAACTCTGCTGCCGGCGGTCCAACACGTTTTGCCCACTCATCCCAAATCGGCCTACACATCTCCCGCAAGCTCTCTGCCAGAGTACTAGGCATCGCTCCGATCACCAAACCTTCCTTCGCCATTCTCTGAACAAGAGTAATTCCCCACTCCTCGTCAAAGTACTTCTGGAGTTTTGGCTTCTCTTGGGCCATCGCCTTCATCACAGCATCTTGAAGGTCAGGGGATAGCTCGTTCCAAGCGTCCTTGTTCACCCCAAAATAATGCATCCCGCTTACGTAATTAGCATGGGTTATGTACGGAGCCATCGCGGTCCATCCAAAGTTGATGGCAGCATCGATGGCTGTGGTCCACCCATCGACAGTTCCTCTTTGCAAGGCGGTGGTAACCTCACCAACCGGTATAGTTACAGGAACAGCTTGAAGCAAGCTAATCATTTCGCTTTGCTCCCCACCAGCTGCCCTTATTTTCAGGCCTTTTAGAGATTCAAGGCTAGTAACCAGCCTATCCTTCGTACCAATGCCATAGTTGACACTTTGGAAATAGACTATTGGAACCGTGTTCCACTCATCCAGCAGGCCCTCGTAGATTGTATGGCGTACGTCTTCCATGTTGGGATCCTCCATCAAGTCAGCAAACTCCCCGGGATGGGGAAGTATAAAAGGAAGCTCTAGCAAGCCAGATAAGGGAAGCGCGCTCATGCTTACCCAAGGCATTTGCCGGCACATCTCAAACCCTTGCCGCTCGCGCAGAGCAGACACCAAGTCCGGGAAGAAGAAGGGGTGTTGACCCGCTTCTAATATAGTTATTTTTATTCGTCCTCCAGTCGCCTCTTCGATAGCATCGAGTGCGGGCCGTTCCCAAGGCTGTGCTATAAGGGGCGCACACTCAATAAAAGTCCACTCATGCACTTTCCCAGTCGGCGCAGCTGCCGGTGCTGGTGCTGCCGGTGCTGGTACTGTCGGTGCTGGTGGTGCCGGTGCTGGTGGTGCCGGTGCTGGTGGTGCCGGTTCGGCACAACCAAAAACCAACCCACTAAGAAGGATAATAGCTAAAGGAACCAATAGAAACTTCTTCACTACTTTGTACCTCCTGTATAAACTATAGATAGAACATATTTCTTCTTCATTAAAATCATATTAAATCACTATTGACCTCCTTTATCTTCGTAAAGAACGTAAATATTCTTTAGTGCTATTTTCCCCCATTGTAAACCTAGATATGACGGATTGTCAAGTATTTTGTAAATATAATTAAAATATTTTAATGATTTTTATTGCTTTATTGGCAAATATACATTAAAATGATATATAGCATATAAAAGGGGGTGTATTGATGGAAAATAACAGCCGGCAGGGAATTACTTCGTACAAGGCACTTAAAATATCCAAAGATGATAAATTCTTTCTCAATAGATTAGGGATAATAGCTGACGGTATAGCCGCGGCATTCGGAACCAACTGCGAAGTAGTCCTTCACTCTTTGGAAGATCCGTCACATTCGATTATCAAGATAGTAAACGGTCATGTTACAGGAAGGCAGGTAGGTTTTCCTCTTACGGACCTTGCAGTTGATATCTTAGGGAAGAGTGATTTATTAGAAAGCGACGTGATTGGCAGCTACCTTAACAAAACAGATGATGGACGGCTATTGAAGTCGGTCACTACGGTGCTTAGGAACGCCTCTGGGCGTGCCATTGGTTTTATGTGTATAAATATCGATTTGTCGGTTCCTATGTGGGATTTCCTTAGAGGGTTTTTAGTGTCTGAAGAAGGACTTGCCATAGAGAATGTTGTTGAACGTTTCCCATCCGATGTAGATGAATTGATAAGCAAAACAACGGAAGAAGTAATGAAAAATATAAGTATGCAGAGAGAAATGTCCCCTTCTGAGAAGAATAAATTGATTGTACAGGAGTTGTTCATGAAGGGGATGTTTAACATCAAAGGAGTAGTTGATATAGTTGCCAAGGAGATGGGTATATCGAGATATTCCGTATACAACTATATTAGGGAAGCAAAACTCCAGATTGGGAAATAAGTGTAACCCTAACGAGGAGAAAGCAGTCATTGAATAAAGCATATTAAGAGATTAATTTAGTTTATTCTGGTGGATTATATTCAATAGGTAGTACATCTTAACGAGGCCTAGTATAGTTTACATATAGAATTAGCGTCTTGCGTTATAGATAAG
>Ga0209636_10008617_pt1 | contig 10386 bp, 7 predicted proteins | sample DeeMarSWOR152_54_FD_187464 | JGI IMG/M metagenome (GOLD analysis project Ga0209636, IMG submission 187464) | Marine sediment microbial communities from White Oak River estuary, North Carolina - WOR-1-52-54 (SPAdes) (version 2) | ecosystem: Environmental > Aquatic > Marine > Intertidal zone >... | reverse complement strand
GTCCGACCGCGCCGCTTGCCTTGAGCCGTTCTCTCTTGCTGGACGTGGGTTGACGCGAAATACAGCTGGGCAGGCGTCCTTCCGAAGTGTGTGCTCTGTCCATTACCGCCCCCCCTCTCTGTGTGCTAGTCGGACCGCTTAAATCGAAGGAGCCCCACTGGGTTGGAGATCCTCGGAGCATCATCAAGTTCGTGCCGCCTTCCCAATCCGTCCCTAGCCTGACTCGTATTCGCGCGCAGCTTCGACCTACCAAGTAACCAGCGAACAAGGCCGGGGAGCGCCTCATCAGAGCACCTCACCGGCCCGTTCGCCTGTCGGAGGTCGGTTACGTTGCCACCGACCTCAGGGCGCGCGGCAGCTCTGTGTGCATGGGCCGCCTACTTGGGCACGAAGTAGCGTATCTCATCTATGTCCAGGTAGGCGCCGCCCGGCCAGTCCCAGCTGCTTGGCCCGTAGTAGTGCGGTTTACCGATCACGCGTGAGCCGTCACCGGAGACGAAAACGAGCCCGTACTCTGGGCGCGATGGGTCGTCGCCCAGCCACTCGAGAACTTTCACGCCGTCCCACCAATATTCCAGTCGGCCCTTGCCGTTACCGCAAGCACCGGAACCACCCGATTTCGTCCAGCTGATGGTGAAGCGGTGCCATTCGCCATCATTCCAGTGCTCAATGCTGGGGAGCGTGCCCCAATTTCGGTTCTGCTTGTAGCCCCACCAGGCTTGCGGTGCTCCGCACTGCACGGCGTCCCGATTGAACTCGATGCCCAAGCCATCGTAAGGATCTTGTGCTTCGCTGGGATCGAGCGCGGGATAGGGCCAGTTGTCGGCGTCCCAATAGGTTCGGGTTATCTGCGGATGCGGCGAAGGACCTGCACTGCCCTGGCCCAGGACCCAGCGTCCGTCATCGTCGCCGACCTTGAAGACCGTTACCTTGCCTGTGTAGTAAGTGCCGGTGTTTCGGATCCACATCGTCATGATGACGACGTTGGGGTCCTGGCCTTGGAGCTCGTCGTCGTTCGCCCACATCTCAGTCCCGTACTCGCCCCCTGCTTGGAAATTATGGCGCATGTAGCGACTGCCGTTGCGTCCACCATTGTTCAGTGACCAGTGTGCCCACGAGTTGTTCGCCGACCATGGGTGCGCGCCAGCCCCTTGCCTCATCTCCGCTAAGCTGGCGTATGAGCTGAAGTCGTCGAACCACAGAGAGTTGTGAGCCGCCGGATCGAATACGGGCTCATCCGCACCCGGTGGTGGCGGCGGTGGCGCGTTTACAACTGTGATGCTGGCCGAAGCGGTCTGTCCGTCACACGTCGCGCTGACTGTTGCTGTGCCAACGGACACGCCGGTCACGACCCCGTCTGCGTTCACCGTCGCCACCTGCCGGTTAGAGCTCGACCAAGTGATAGCGCGCCCCGTGAGTGGGTTCCCCGACGCGTCCAGCGGGGTGGCCGTTAGCTGGACTGTTGTTCCGACCGTGATGTTCGCTGACTTCGGACTAATGTCGATCGAGGCTACGGGAGGGGGTTCATCGGCAAGGACTGTGATGGCGGCTGAGTCGATCAGGTCGTGGCACATAGCGCTGACGGCAGCTGACCCGACGGACTCGCCGGTGACGACTCCGCTTCCGTCCACACTCGCGACCTGGGCATCGGAGCTCGACCACGTGATCGTGCAGACTGTGAGCAGATTTCCCGCCTCGCTCTCGGGCGTGGCCGCGAGCCGGACTAGACCACCCACGGCTATGGTCGCAGCCTTGGGACTGACCTCGAACGAGGTGACCGCTCGCTCTTCGGCCATCGTCGGGAAACCGAGATACTCACACCCTCCCAGCAAGGCCATGACGGCCAGTCCGACCGCGCCGCTTGCCTTGAGCCGTTCTCTCTTGCTGGACGTGGGTTGACGCGAAATACAGCTGGGCAGGCGTCCTTCCGAAGTGTGTGCTCTGTCCATTGCCGCCCCTCTCTGTGTGGTAGTCGGACAACCGACCTCTGCTCTCAGCAAGCGGAGGAACGGCGGGACGCGGCCACACGCATCGACCGGGGCGGGAGAGAGCTGTGAATTGTGCAAGCGTTCCAAAACGGCGGAGCGGCAAGTCCTATTCCATTGTCGAACCTCTTTCAGGGCATGGACTTAGCTCGCCCGGCCAGGTGGCTGGGCCTGCAGATTGATTCCGTCGACGCCACTTTTTTCATTGCGACGCCGTTGGGTAGGGCCATTGGCGTAACATGGCCTCTTACTCGGGCAAGCAGGTCATGTCGCAGGGCGAACAGCGGGACTCTGTCGAGAGACGAGCCGGCGAGCCTCGTGGCAGGACGCGGTGGCGCTTGGAAGGGGCCTTCACTGCAGCGTCACCAAGGGCGGCATGAGGATCGGCTAACGTGACTCCCGGTCGGCTGCCCGATTCGTGTCAGACATGAGGAGCTCCTCATAAACCTGCAGGTAACGTGTGGCCGTCGCTCGGAGCTGGAATTTCTCCTTGACGCGCTGACGGGCTGCTGCTCCCATCGTGTCGCGTAACTGCCGGTTTCGGAGGAGAGCCAAGACCTTGTCGGCGAAGGCGGGCGCGTCACGTGGGGGCACCAGATAGCCTGTCTCACCGTCGACCACGACCTCTGGGTTGCCACCCACATCTGTCACGACAACGGGGAGACCATGCTTCATGGATTCCAGCAGGGTAATGGAGAGGCCCTCCGAAAGTGAGGTTAGGACCGACAGGTCCATCGCGTGGTAGAAGCGCTCGATATCGGCACGGAAGCCGGCGAAAGTGATTTGGCTCTCCAACCCCAGTGCCTTCGCTTTCTCCCTCAACATCAGCTCTTCCCTACCGGTCCCCAGAATAACGAATCGAACCGATCGAACGGACCGGAGGATCAGGGGAATAGCATCGAGGAAATAAGACACCCCTTTGATCGGTCGGTTCAGATTCGACACCATGCCGACCAGAAGAGCGTCGTCGGGGACGCCCAGCTCGCGTCGTGCGGAGAATCGATCCGGAGGGCCGTTTGACAGTGGCTCGACCCCGTTATGGACTACCAAAACCCGCGCCGGGTCGATGTGTTCCTTCTCAAGAACGACCTTCCGTATGGCCTCCGAGACACATATAACTCGATCCGGCAAGGAGCAACTGCGTCGTAAGAGCGCGTAGTTATACTTGTTCCAGTCATAGCCCTCATCCTCACGGTTCTCGACCAGCCACCGGATCATCCCCAGCCTTTTGAGGACCCTGCCGTACATGATGGACCAAAAGAAGTAGCAGTGCACAACGTCGGGGGGGCGTGTCTTGATGTGTCGCGCGATGCGTGAGAGACGGGTTGGCTGGGCAAGTGGGAATCGATCGAGCCCGCCAGTCGGAGGAACGTACTTTACCGGTACATTGGGGACCAGACGCGATGTCAAGGGAGCCTCGCATATGATTTCCGGCTGCCAGCGCGCCTTGTCCCAGTAGTTCATCATTGCGAGGAGGTGATCCCCTGTGCCTCCGCCCAGATCGCTTGTTAGAAGGAGAATCCGGCGGACACATTGAGTCCTAGCCATCTGCACGTCTCGCTTGGCTGCCCGCTCGATCTGAGAGCGTCCCCCCGAACCTGCGTTTCTTACACCGCCGGGTTTCCCTGACGCCGGTGCCCACAGTTACCCTGCGGCTGGGAGCGCGGCGTCGAGCCTCGGGACCAGTACACGTGCCGTCTGAATCGCGAGTTCGAACGCGCGCTCCTCGGTTTCCACGATTGGGACCACCACCCTCACTAGCGCCTCGTCAGTTCGCTTCCTAAGGGCTGCGTCTCGCAGTAGCTCCCACTTCACTGTGTACTCGTTTGCCTCGACCCGGCCGCGTCCTTGATACCAGTAGAGCACGAGGGCACGCGCACGGTTTCCCTGCAGCACGTAGCGGTTGACCTTGACCAGTCCGATTTCCGTCGGTATGCGAACCCGCTCTGAAGAGAGCGGCTCCCAGCCGGAGCCTGGCATGCAGTTCTTTGGCGTGTGAATCGTCTTGCCCTGGCGCTGGCTATCGTAGTACCCGACGTAGACGGAGAACCAGGCGGGCCATTGTGTCGAGTCGGATGCCTCATAGGAGCGCAATACATACTCCGTCACGCCGGTTGCTCGAAGCTCATCTTCCGCCAGTGGAAGATCGAACCCGTGGTAGCCCGCGATCTCCGTCGGGACCGACTCGTCCAGAGGAGCTCGGAGCGCTAGACGGCGCTGTGTAGGCAAGCCGATCGTAAAGACGATGCCAAACGCCAAGAGCGCGGCCGGGGTCCAGCGAGCCATGACCTCTTTCATCTACGTGCCCGCATCCGTTGTTCGAGCTTCCTGAAGGCAGTGGCAATAAGTATGAGGCAGAAAAGCGCAGCCACGAAAAGCCCCCAGCCTTGGCTGTAGTGCATGACGCCCTCAGCAAGACGTGGGTCGACGTAGAAGGTCAGGTAGCCGGTAAGAAAGATGCGGATCCCATTCAGGAGCATTGCCAGAGGGATTGCCGCTGCAGCCAACAGCACCCGACTCCAGGCTGCACTTAGCCAGAGACCTCCCACCAAGAGCCCCAATGAAAGCAACGCGGAGAGAGAGCGGAGCCCGCTGCAGGCTTCTGTGACGAACAATGTGTGCCCCGGCAGCCGAATCACGTTCCCGGACATTTGCACCGGTACGTATCGCGCGTCCAGGAGCCCAGCGCCTATCTGCGATGCTTCTAGCTGAAGAGGGAATGCCAGCGTTTCCGTTACAACGGCAGGCAGGGGGACCGAAAGCACCAGCAGGAGAGCCGGTAGCCACCAGCGCTGTAGTTGGCGCAGGCCGAAAGCGAAGATCACCAGCGCGGCCGCGGCTACTAGCAAGGACATCCGCATGGTGAATAGCTCGGCGGCAACCCCGGATAGGTAACGGATGAGCACCGCGCCGGCCAGGATGACGGTTCCCAGGACCGGTTGCCGCCGGGCGTCGGCGCCAACCCCACCTCGCCAGGCCAGGACGATGGCTAGGGGAGCGAGAACCAGGCCGTGGCCTGCCTCTGGGTCGCTCCACCAGTCCCTGAGCAACGTGACTAGCGGTTGCCAGAAGAGAACAAGAAACGCCAGCCCGGTGAAGAACAGAGGGGCCAGCGTTTTCCAATCGAGCTGTGAGCGTCGAAGCGCTACCGCGGTTCTCCTCAGCCTACCAGGCTCCTTTCTTGAAGACAACCACCGGGACTGTGCGAAGCATGATTCTCAGATCCTCGCCAACGGACTGTCGCTCAATGTACTCCAGGTCCATTTGGACCTTTTTCCGCACGTCATCAACCGAGAGGTCATAGTGATGATTGACCTGAGCCCAACCGGTGATGCCAGGGCGGACACGCTGCCGATCTTCGTACCGATCAATCTCCTCGCGCAGGCGGGCGTAGATGCCCGGTTGCTCCGGGCGCGGCCCCACAACATTCATATCGCCGCGCAGCACGTTGATCAACTGGGGAAGCTCATCCAGCCGGTACTTCCGGAGGATCCGGCCCAGAGACGTCGCGCGCGGGTCGTCGGGTTGCGCCCAGACCTGGTCGCCGTTGCCGGCTTCAGCCCGCATCGTGCGGAATTTGTACATGCCGAAAAGCTTCCCGCCCTTATCCGAGCGCCGGCGACAATCGGGCCTGGGGCACCTTCCGTTTCGGCGGTTGAAGCCCACGCGCTCGTTCACAAAGAGCACAGGACCCGCAGAGGTCAGCTTGATCGCCACGGCTATGAGCAGCATCAGCGGGGTGGCCACCAGCAGTAGCACAACCGCTGCGCCCACGTTCAAGAGACGGCGGACGGACTCCCGGACCGGGGCCGGAAAGGCCTGCTCAGCTGCGGCGCGGCTGGGCGCGGCAGACAGATGGTCCCTTGGTTTCCCGCGGTCGAGCAGCAGCCCCGGCGCGCCGGTTTCGTACCCTTCGGGCGAGGCTCTTGAGGCTCCCATTCCCTCCTGCCCTTGGGGGAAGCTGGCGGGCCAAGGAGATCCCCCCAAAGTGCTGGCGCGTCCAGATTCTAGCCGGTCAAAGCAGGCTCGAGTGGTGCAAGGGACGTGCGGGACGCGCCGAGGGCTTGGTGTACCGTAACTCTAGCGCAACAAAGAGGTTAAGGTGTTGAGCCGGGGCGTGATGGACGGGTGCCACGTGGCGGTGCATCGCCTTTTGTAGGGTGAGCGCCACAAGGTAAAAAGAGGTGGGCGACTACACGAAGTGGCTGGCTGGTGGGAGTACGAGCCGGAACCAGAAGCGGGTCCCCCAACCCTGCTGTGTCTCCAGCTCAAGCCTTGAGCCCATGGCTTCAACTAGCCGCCGGCAGATGGTGAGCCCGAGCCCGGTGCCCGAGAACGTGTAACCGCGATCCTCTCGGCGGAAGGGCTGGTAGAGCGTGGTCATCGCTTTCGGGTTGACCCCTCTACCGGTGTCGCGCACCGAGAACTCCAACTCCGTCCGTCCGGTGGACGTGGCCGCGATCTCGACGCATCCCTGGTCGGTGAACTTGAGGGCATTCGTCGTCAGGTTGAGGAGCACGCGGCTCAACGCGAGCGGGTACCCGAGGCGCCGGTCGGTGGCCTCGCTCGTGAAGCGCAACTCTAGCCCCTTCTCTTCGGCCATGGGGCGGACGATGTGGAGGACCGACTCCAGAATGTCCCGGATGGAGAAAGGCGATGGCTCGCGCTTGGCTAGGCGGTCACCCCCGTGGGCCAGCTCGACTACGTCGCTGGCCGTAGAGCTCAGTGCGAGGGCGGCGCTGTAGATGAGGCCCAGCTGCCGACGCTGGACTTCGTTGACCGCGCCACTGTGCCCGTCGCGCAACGCTTCCGCCAGGGTCAGGATCGAGGTCAGTGGAGACCGCAAGTCGTGCGCGATCTCGGACACCAGCTCCAGGGCCTCGAGCTCGGAGGGCAGCGTGGCGCGGGGATCTGCGTCACCCTGCTCCTTGCCGCCGCTCTGGTCTTGGTGAGGCGACGAGCTTCGTGGAGCTTTCGTCTTCATTCGGAGCTTAGGCACCGCTCTGGCTCAACAGGGCCTCTCGCTGCAGGTCGTGCTTCTCCATGAGCCTGTAGATCGTGGTTCGATCTATGGCGGCGATGCGAGCTGCCTTTGACATGTTTCCGCCGGCCCGGCTAACCACCCAGGAGAGGTACCGCTTCTCGAACTCGGCGGTCACGCGGTCCCGGGCGCTGTGGTACGGCTCGTCCAACCACTCGAAGCTGAAGGGTGTGACGCTGGCTGTCGTCTTAGCGTCCTGAATCGAGGGTATATCCTCTGGTGTAATTTCGGCTTCGGGCTCCAAGAAGACGACGGCGTGCTCGACGGCGTTCTGCAACTCGCGCACGTTGCCGGGCCAGGGCCGCGCCTGTAGCGCCCGGGCTGCAGCGGGAGTCAGCCGCGGCGGCGGCGCGCCCCGATTCCGGTGGCGCTTCCAGTAGTGCAGCAGGAAGTGCTCGGCCAAGATCGGGATATCCTCCGGCCGTTCGCGCAGCGGCGGAACACGGATCGGCACGACGCGCAGACGGAAGTATAGGTCTTGCCGGAGCTTACCAGACTCCACGGCCTCGTCTGGGTCTCGATTTGTCGCAGCGATGAACCGGACGTCCACAACCGCGTCCGTCTTGGTGCTCCCCACGCGCCGCACCACGCCGTCCTGGATAACCCGTAGCAGCTTGGCCTGGATAGCCTGCGACATCTCGGTGATCTCGTCCAAGAACATCGCGCCGCCGTCGGCGATCTCTAGCAGGCCGGGCTTGTCGCGCACCGCACCTGTGAACGATCCCTTGCAGTGCCCGAACATCTCGGACTCTAGCAGGGTCTCGGGCAGGGCGGCGCAGTTGATTGGCACCATCATCTTCCTCGACCGCCGGCTGTGGCAGTGGATGAACTGGGCGATCAGCTCTTTACCGCTGCCGCTCTCGCCCGTGATGAAGACCGAGGCGTCCGTCGGGGCCACCTTGCTTGCCACCTCCACGATCCTGCGGAACGCGGGCGAGGCGCCCAAGACCCTGATCTTCTCGCTATTGCCGTGCTGGCTGTCTATGGTTCGCTGCAGTTCTTGGGTCTCCCGGGCGCCAAGGACTGCATGTGCCGCCCGCCCGATCAGGACCTGGAGCTGGGAGGCGGAGAACGGCTTCGGGAGGTAGTCCCAAGCGCCGGCCTTGATCGCCTCCATGCTCGATTCGACGCTCGGCTTGCCCGTGATGACTATGGGGATTAGATCCGGGTTCGCCTCGAGGCCGGCGGTCAGGAGATCCATCCCCGACACGTCGGTCATGAACAGGTCGACCAGGGCGACATCGAAGCACCGGCGGCGCAACAGGTCAAGCGCCTCCTGTCCGCGGGCCGACACGGTCACGTCGTGACCCTGGAGCTCGAGGATGTTGGCGCAGCTCTCGCGCAGCGTGTGGTCGTCGTCGATGACGATGACTCTGAGCTGTGCGGGCATTTCGCCCTGGAACGGATCGGTGGGCAGAGGTCCGTCGGTCGGACCCGCTTGGTCGTGGACTTCGTCGACACGTTTGCCGGACAGGGTACGGGCCATCGGGGGAGCCTCCGATTGCTCTGCTGAACACCGCGTCACCGTGGCGGGGTAGCGACGGGTGGCTGAGTTATCGTGTCGGCCGTACCACGCTGCACGGATTAGGCCGACAACTCATGCGGTGAAACCAACCCCGGATCAAACCTGAAGCCAGCGGGAACGCCAGTTTACAACGCCCGGTCGGGCTTGTCAAGCAGGCCTAGCTGGAGTGTTTGACAACCGAGGGCGGTAGACGTAGGGCTTCTGCAACAGGCGAGTGGCCTCTGAGGAATTGGGTGTCGCACTGCCGCATCACAAGGCCGGTGGCAGGGGCCTGGCTTGGCCCCGGATTGGGATCATGTGCTAGGTGGCTAGAGGGGGAGTGGCGTACGGGCGCCTGTCAGGAGACCGGGGCGGCGTCGCGGTATTGGTATTGCCACAGTTTACGTTGTTCGGGCATTGGCCCTGTGCGAATCCCTTTTTGGACCCCGTAAAGAGCTCTGAGAACCGATGGATCCCGGCCACAGGTCAGACAACGTTCCCGCGGCTCCTGGACGGCGCTCGGTCGACCCGGTACACTCGGCCGGTCCCGGAGCACCCTTGTCGACTGATCTCCGCGTGGAGCCGCATCTGGCGGCGGAGGGTTTCAACTGGCGCCGCTATCTGGCGGTTGTGTGGCGGTACAAGTGGCTGGTCGTGCTGGGGACGACCGTTGGGACGGTCGCGGGCGTTGCTGCGACGCGGTTCATCGAGCCGACGTACGAGGCTGAGACGACCATCTGGGTCGAGACGACCAGCCAGACGGATACACGCCGGGGCCCAATCCAGTCATCTGAGCTGCTGCAATCATCTGCCTGGGTGGATCTCCTGAAGTCGTATGTCGTGCTGGATCACGTGGTTCGGGACATGCAGCTGTACCTCAAAGTCGACTCGCACGGCGATTCGGCAACCCTCGCCGGTTTTGCCCTTAGGGAGCGTTTCCTCCCTGGGGAGTATCGTCTCCGGATGTCTGACGACGGGGGTGTGGTCGAGCTGCTGGGCCGGGGCGAACGGCTTATTCAGGCGGCGCCGGTGGGCGATTCGTTGGGGCAGCCTGTGGGGTTTGCCTGGGCGCCGTCGCCTGTGGCCTTGCCGCCGGGCGCCAGCATCCAGTTCCAGGTGGTGAATCCCCGCGACGTTGCGACCCGTTTGGGTGAGAGAATCAGAACCTCGATGGACCTGAACGGCAACTTTCTCCATGTGCGGCTCATCGGCTCGGATCCAGAGAAGAGCGCTGCGATCCTGAATGCCGTCGCTGAGCGGTATGTGGAGGTGGCCGCCGAGCTCAAGGGTGCCAAGCTCGAGGAGCTGAAGCAGATTCTCAACGACCAGCTTGAGTACGCCTGGCAGAGCCTTGAGCAGACCGAGTCAGCACTGGAGAACTTCCGGGTGCAGACCATCACGCTGCCTTCGCAGCCGGCCTCGCCGGTAACGCCGGGCCTTGAGCTCACCCGCGACCCAGCCTTCGCCAACTTCTTCAGCCTCAAAGTCGAGGAAGAGCAGCTGCGCAGGGACCGGGAGGCCCTGGAGAGGGTTCTGCTTCAAGCCGCCGACTCGGGTGTGTCGGTGGAAGCGCTGGAAGTGATACCGGCGGTGCGCGGCTCCTCCGAGCTCATCGCCGCCATGGACGAGCTGACCACCAGGCGCGCGGAGCTACGTGCCCTCCAGCACCGCTACAGCGACGACTACCCCAGCGTGCGCGACTTGGCGACCCAGATCCGATCACTCGAGCGAGGTACGATTCTGACTCTGGTCTCGGAGCTTAGGGGCGAACTGACAGACCGTGAGGCTGAGTTGCAGGGGCTGATCGCCTCTGCTTCCGGTGAGTTGAGCGAGATTCCGCCGCGCGCCATCGAGGA
>Ga0209636_10008616_pt1 | contig 10387 bp, 9 predicted proteins | sample DeeMarSWOR152_54_FD_187464 | JGI IMG/M metagenome (GOLD analysis project Ga0209636, IMG submission 187464) | Marine sediment microbial communities from White Oak River estuary, North Carolina - WOR-1-52-54 (SPAdes) (version 2) | ecosystem: Environmental > Aquatic > Marine > Intertidal zone >... | reverse complement strand
AGGCGTTCCTGTATGACTTTGGGCTTGTCGTCTTCTCTTTGGTAGAGGTCGCCGCCGCATTTGTCGCATATGTTGTCTTTTTTGGGTTTCAGCGTTAACTTGTTGTATATGGTTCCGCATGTTTTGCAGATGATTCTGTTTGACAGACGTGTGATTATAATTTCGTCTGGGACATTTATGTTTATGATGAGATCAATCTTTGAGATGGTGTCTAAGGCTTCGGCTTGTTTTATGGTTCTGGGAAAACCGTCTAGCATGAAACCTTTCTCGCAGTCGGGGTTGTTCAATCTTTTTGCTAGGAGCTCGGTGATGATTTTGTCGGGAACTAGTTCGCCTTTGTCGCTGTATTTTCTTATTGTTTTTCCAAGTTCTGTTTGCGCTTTTATTTCGTCTCGAACAATGTCGCCGGTGGATATGTGTGGGATTCCGAGGATTGTGGTTAGTCTTGAGGCGTATGTTCCTTTGCCGCTGCCTGGGGGTCCTAGTAGGACGATTTTCATGGTTGATTCGCCTGGGCTAGGTTTTTGTTTTTGGTTCTGTTTTGAATGTTTCAGTGAATTTGACGTTGGTTGTTTTTGGGAAGAATTTTTGGATGTCCATGGCTATTCCTCTCTTTGCGACTTGGATTCCTTCTAGGTAGAAGGCTTCTTCAGGCATTTCTATGTTGACTGTTTTTCCTTGGGTGGTGAATTTGAATTTGTTTTCTTCTACTGCTGGTATTCTGCGGTGAATTAGAGCCGCTGTTTTTTGTTTTCTTGTTCTGAGTTTCTCTTGAACAGTTACTTCGTAGACTAGGGTTTTTCCAGCTAGTGGTGGGTTGAAATCTAGTAGAACTCGTCCGGCGCCGATGGTTCGTATGGTGGCCATTTTTCCGTTGTATTCAATGCGCATTCCAATGGTGGGGGTTATTCCTTTGGCTGTTATGTGTCTTAGTGAGACGCGTTTGACTTTTTCGGGGTCTCTTGGTCCGAAGGCTTTTTCTGGTGGTATTTCGACTACGGTGGTTTTGTCGATTTCCATTGTTGTTAGGCTTTCATCTAATGTTTTGAGGACCCATCCTTCTCCGATTACTATTAGTTTTGGTTCGTAGATTTCGCCTTCTTTGTGTAGGCGTTCTTTTTTGGCTGTTTCTTCTATGGTTGTGTCGAATACCTCGTTTGTTTCTTTTACTTTTCCTACATGGTCTATGAGTATGAAGTTTCCTTTTTGTAAAGCCATGATTTGTCATCCTTGGATGTTTTGCAAACTAAGTTTTCAGCTTCAATAAAAGCTTTCGCTCACAAAAACCAGAAATTCTGGGAGTGGGCAACTTCTAGGAGGTGGAAAGTGAAGGTTGGCATGTTTTCTATCTTTCGCTGAAAAAGAAAGCGTGTGTGGGATTTTTCCTAGAAAGTTTAATTAGAACGTGGATATTAATTAGAGATTCATAAAGCATATCTGTGAGTTGAATGGAAATTTCGGTGATTGAAAATGTTCTCTCTTAAAAAGAAAAAAGAAGAAACGGATACAAAAGTTAAGGATGTGAGACTCTTGAAGTCGGAAGTTAAGGAAATCTTGAGGACTGTGCCTCGGGATAAGGCTTTTTATTTTTATGAAGCGTTGGGGAAGCCTACTGGGCACGTTGCTACTGGTTTGGTTGATTTTCGTAATAAGGTGAACACTGTTCCGTCGTCATGTTTGGCTTTTCATTTGAGGCGGAAGGATTTTGAGAATTGGGTTAGGGACGTTATGGGGGATTCTGAGCTGGCGAAGAGAATCAGTGAGATTGATTCTAGCGGGTTTTATGTGAGAATGAAGTTGTATGCAGTGGTAGATACGCGGATTAATGAGTTGCAGGAGATGTTGTCAACGTCGTCTGTTGTTTCTGAAGATGTTTTTGCTTCTTCACGGCTCTCTGAAGCTGAGTGAGACTTGCTGCTAATCGCTTGGTATTAGTCTTTGGACGAGAAACCAGTAAACAAATAGATCTCCTTCTTGAATTACTGCAGGAATCCTTTTTTGCGTTTTTTAACTTCTTGATAATCTATTGACGTATTGGAAAAGCAGTATTGACTCTTTTGTAGATAACAATTCGTTTTCTGCCTTTGGAGATATTCCTTTGAGAATTTAATTCCTGCCGTATGTCTTCTAAGAAAACACTAGAATCCCTTTTCTTCTGCAAGAGTCTAATCTCTCTTACTCTCCTACGAGTACAGATGGCTCCTCATACAAGGAAAAGGTTACACTGAAGATAGAACCTCTACACATAATAATGGACAAGACACTATTTTAGGCTTATTATAAGGAAAAGAGATGCAAACAAGGAACTTTACGAATGGATAATCCAGATTGTGTCTACATCCATTCAAAGCTTTCTTGCTTAATCTGAAAAATGCAGATTGACCCCAGAACTTTATAATAAACACTTTGGATATTATTAATTAGCTTATCTGAAATCAATCGTGATGGTAACAATGAACAAACAAGAAATCAACAAATTAGTTAAAAGGAAGGAAAAGCTCAACGAATTAAATGGAAAGACTTGGACACGACATTCAATCAGCATATGGGACATTATTAAAACACCTGAAGAAAATAGACTAAGACATCCCGCAATGTTTCCCGCTGAATTGTGTAAAAGGCTAATCGAGATCTACACCAAAAAAGGGGATGTTGTTTTAGATCCTTTTATGGGAAGTGGTAGTGCAATCATTAAGGCTAGAGACATGGAAAGAAAAGGAATAGGCTTTGATGTTAATCCTGATTTTGTAGATTTAACCAAAAATAGATTGTCTCAGCGAAAATTAGTTCAACTTGATTTTGAGGAACCAGATATTTATTGTGAGGATGCAACTAATCTTCTTAGATTTTTAGAACCAAATTCAGTTGACTTTGTAGTAACATCACCTCCATATTGGAATATCCACACTAGAAAAAGAACTGCCGATTACAAGAAACCCAGACCTTACTCAACACTTGAAAGAGATATTGGGAACATCACAGACTTTAATGAATTTATGATCGAACTGAAATCTATTTTCCAGAAGGTTCATACAGCCTTAAAACATGGAAATAAATGCGTTGTCATTGTAATGGATATTCGCCAAGGCTCTAGATTCCTCCCTTTTCATATGAGCATATCTGATATGATGAAGGAAATTGGTTTTGTTCTTGAAGATATAATAATTTGGGATAGAAGGAAAGAATACAGTAATTTACGACCCTTGGGATATCCATACGTTTTCATAGTGAACAAAATTCACGAGTACATTCTAATATTCAGGAAAAATAGAGTTGAAGAAATTGGGGAAACTGTTTCTTGATTACCTTGATCCAGATGTAGCATACTTCATTGGATTAGTCACTGCTAGAGGAGAAATATCCGACAGTGGAAGAGTGAAAAGAATCACTGTAGAATTTCCTTTCAGAAACTTGAAAGTAGAAGGAATAAAGAAAAGAATCACTCAGAAAGATCAGATACTTTTGAGTCTAGATCGTGCTGTAAAACGAGTCAATGAACTTGCAGACGTTAGCATCAGGAAGGAGGAAAGTGAACGTTCGGTGTATTTGATAATTGAGACATTGAAAAACATTATGTTTCTGAGAAACACAAAAATGCTAATGAAAGGAAGAAGCTCATATTATGAATTTGAAGTACCAGATCAGATTTTTCAATCTGACGACTCAATCAAGAAGGAATTCATTCGAGGATTTGCAGATGTAGCTGGATCTGCAAGATGGGCAAATAGAAATAGATGGAAAAAATGTAGAGTTTACCTAGATGTTCTCAACAGTCCTTCAAACTGGCGTTTACCAATTCAAATTTGTTACCTACTACAGGATCATTTAGGAATTCCAGTTGATGTAATACAATGGGGGCATCCGAATACCTTGTAGATCTACAAATGCTTCAGATCACAAGGATTTTCTGTTAGACTATGTGATACCTAGAATGGAGAAAACGACTGGTGAGAAAATTGAAATTCATGGGGATGACTGGGGGGCTTATAGCTTTAATATCCAGATTAGAAGTGATTTCTTTCTCAGATTGCTTGAAACCTTTGAATTCCAAGAAGGTGAAGTAAGCAGATTTGCTGGAGTGCCATATGAAATTTTCAATGCAAACGACGAAGCAAAGAGGGATTTTTTGAAGGGGATAGGAGACTGTTGTGGTGAAGTAGATCGATATCTTGACGGGAGAGCGAGAGTCGTCCTTAGATTCTTAAATGAAAATGTACGGATTATAGAAGATGTAGTTGAATTACTAGTAAGATTGGCAGTCGATATTTTTGATGTGAACTTATCGCCTCCTTCTAAACATCGCCAGGAGTTATCTAGTAAAATAGATGAATTGACGAATAGTCTAACATCTAGGTACTTGGTGAACGTCACAGGAAGACAGGAGCGGGTTGGAAGAGATAACATGATAAGAATGTGGGGTGAAGAATATTACCAAAAAATAGGCTTTTATCATCCCTTGAGACATGGTAAGCTCCTAAAATACCTGTAAGAACTAGCTGTGCTGTAAGGCATAATGAAGTTGAAAGTGTGGTCATGAAGATGACTGAGGTTGAAGCCTACCAGCTTGGCATCACAAAAGACTAACCCGAGGTTTTCAACATGTCAACCGCACACCTATATATAAGGGGGGTCTCAAAAAAGACTCAAAGGCGCACGATGGAATCATACTTATTTTAGTTTTGGTTTTCTTTTGTGGATTTGTTTTCTACCCTCACAACAGGCGTAGAGATAAACACAGAATTCGGAATAAACACAACATCACAACCCTCAGTCTCTACCACAGTAGACCTAATCCCAATCTTAACCACTCTTCCAAGATATTCCTTACCACCAACACGAACCTGAATAACATCCCCAACCTCAAAAGCCTTCTCACCCAAAACCATAACCCCAGAAACCAAATTCTGAATAATAGTACTAGTCGCAAAACTAATCGCAATACTAAACGCACCCAAACCCAAAAGAAGCGACATCATATCCACACCCAAAACACCAACAATAACAAGCAACCCAACAACATAAACCACATACTTAGAAACACGAACAATCCCCCGCTCAATCCCCTCAGGAAAAGGCGTCCTCTCAAAAACCCCACCAAGAACCCTAGACACAACCTTCGCCACAATATAGGTAAAAGCCAAAGTCACGACAACCTTAACAACCTCAATCAACATCCCCATCTGTTCTGAACTTAACTGCGCAATAGACACCCATCAAACACCCCTTTCTCCAAGCAACCAACGCTCTTTCAAAAAGATTCTAACGTCATATAGAATCCTATCGCGCAACAACCTCACAACCCACACATTCCCCACGATTCAACAAGCGAAACGCCTTCACGAATCCAAAATACAGATTCTGCTTTCTGAAACCAAATATTTACTAATCAACACCATTAAAAGCAGGCGCAAACAATTGAAAACCCATGACAATACTAGCAACCAAACCCTATCCAAACCTCCCTTAACAAGCACAAAAAAACCACACGAAAACATAAACCCCTCAGAAAGCATTTCCCGAGAAAACAGAAAAGAAGCAGCAAGCAAACCACTATTCTTAACCCGATACGAATAAACCCGCAACAAACAACCAACTGAAAAAACTATCGCAGCTTCGAACACAATTCTCCAGTTCTCCTACTCAAACCCCACACCACTTCACACTCCCAAAATACACTCCATTTTTATCTCACACCGCAAAATACCTTAATAAACTAAACAGTCACACCTTCGGGTAGTCAAGAAAATGAAAAAGCAAGAAGCCATCCTTCAAATCCTCGGAATGCACTGCCCAGCATGCGCACAACGAATCGAAAACAATCTATCAAAACTCAACGGAATCATAGAAGCCAAAGTAAACTACGTATCCAAAGAAGCCATTGTAAGATTCAACTCAGACAAAACCAACATCGACAAAATCAAAGAAACCATTAAGAAAACCGGATACGAAGCCATAGAGCAAATAGAAGGCATCGCTGAAAAACGTAAAAAAGCAACAAAAAGAAAGTTACTGCTCTTCTTTATCGGACTTGCCCTAACAATTCCAATCGTCGCCATCACATATTTCCCAAGTTTCCCCGAAAAAAACCTTCTACTGTTAGCTCTAACAACTCCCGTCCAATTTATCGTAGGCTGGCACTTCTACAAAGGCGCATACAACTCACTAAAGAACAAATTCGCAGACATGAACGTACTAGTCGCCTTAAGCGCTTCAGCCGCATACTCCTATTCACTGTACTCAACAATCTTCAATGACGCCTCAGTCTTCTACGAAGCCTCAGCAGTCGTAATCACCACCATAACTCTCGGCATGCTATTAGAAGAGATGGCTGTCCAAAAAACCGGAGAAACAATAAAAAAACTCATGGAACTTCAACCCAAAACCGCCATTGTAGTGCAGAATGGAAATGAAAGAGAAATACCAGTTGAAAAAGTTAAGGTCAACGACATTGTAATCATCAAACCCGGAGAAAAAATCCCTGTTGACGGCGTTGTAATCAGTGGGCACTCATTCATAGACGAATCAATGATAACAGGCGAATCCATTCCAGTTGAAAAAAACGTCGGAGACACCGTTTACAGCGGAACAGTCAACGAAGCAGGCACTCTAAAGTTTAGAGCAACCAAAGTAGGAAAGGAAACAACCCTGGCACAAATCGTAAAACTAACCCGCGAAGTACAAACAAGCAAAGCGCCAATCCAAAGAATCGCAGACAAAGTCGTCAACCTCTTTGTTCCTATAGTTATCATAATTGCTGCTGCAGCATTTACAATCTGGTTCTCCTTCCTACAAAACGAAACACTAGCCCTAACCACACTCGTCTCTATCCTAGTAATAGCCTGCCCATGCGCCTTAGGCATAGCAACACCAGCCGCAATCATGATCGGCGTCGGCAAAGGAGCAGAAAACGGAATTCTAATAAAAAACAGTGCAGTACTAGAAGTTGTAAAAGAACTTGACACCGTCGTCTTCGACAAAACCGGCACACTAACCAAAGGCAAGCTAGAAGTCACAGACATCATCACAGAAGACAAACAATCCTTCCTAAAGATCGCCGCTGTTGCCGAGAAAAGATCTGAACATCCAGTCGGCAAAGCAATCATTAAAAAAGCCGAAAGTGAAGGAATTACCGTTCCTGAACCAGATTCTTTTGAAGCCTTACCTGGACTTGGCGTAGCAGCAAAGTTCAAACGCAACAAAATCCTGCTTGGAAACCGCGCATTAATGAGAAACCATAAGGTGATAATAGAGAAGTTAGAAGACAACATTGAAAAACTGGAAAAAGAAGGCAAAACCACATTAATCGTAGCTATTGACGGAAAAGCCGTTGGACTGCTAGCTGTTTCAGACACCATTAAAGAACACTCCAAAAACGCCGTGAAAACACTTCAGGAGACGGGATTAAAAGTCGTCATGCTCACAGGCGACACAAAAAGAACAGCCGAAGCCATCGCAAAGCAGCTAGGCATCAATGAAGTCTTAGCCGAGGTTCTTCCAGCTGAAAAAGTTGAAGAAATAAGAAAACTGCAGAATAAAGGAAGATTTGTTGCCATGGTAGGTGATGGAATAAACGATGCACCAGCTATTACACAGGCAAATGTAGGGATTGCCATCGGCGGCGGAACAGACATCGCCATGGAAGCCGGAGACATAGTCCTAGTCAAAGATAACCCACAAGATGTAGCAGTCAGCATTAAGCTAAGCAAGAAAACACTACAGAAAATAAAGCAAAACCTGTTTTGGGCGTTCTTCTACAACATGCTAACAATTCCTTTAGCCGCAGGCATTCTCTATCCATCCCTAGGCATTTTAGTTAGACCTGAAATCGCAGCCGCAACAATGATACTCAGCGACATCACAGTTGTCGGAAACTCAATGCTGCTAAAAAGATGGAAGCCCTAAAGGCGTCATGCAGTAAAAAGCTCTCCAATCATTTCAGAAAAAAATTGCAAGGTTAACCTTAAAAGCGATGCTAGCGAAGATAAAATCCAGAGAATCTTTCAACTAACTCGCAAAAACTGTCCTGTTGGAAAACTTTTCGAACAGGCTGGTGTGAAAATAAGTTATAATCTAAAGCACATAAAAGATTAACATATCAATAATTTGGGTGAAAAAAATGAACCCCAAAGCATTACATAAAATAAGTTATGGCTTGTATATCGTAGCCTCCAGAAAAGAGGATAGTATTAACGGTCAGATTTGCAATACCGTTTTTCAGGTAACATCTGAACCAGCAAAAATAGTGATAAGTATTAACAAGCTGAACTTTACTCATGAATTTATCCAAGAAAGCAACGTCTTTACTGTTTCGATTCTTTCAAAAGATACCCCATTAAAGTTCATAGGTCATTTCGGATTCAAATCCGGAAGGGACACTGACAAATTCAAAGGAATAAATTACAAACTTGGCAGAACTGGTGCACCAATAGTTTTGGATAATGCAGTTGCATATTTAGAGGCTGGAGTGACTAATGAAGTTGATGCAGGCACACACACCATTTTCATCGGCAAAGTGGTCGACGCCGAAATTCTAACCGATGAGGAACCCATGACCTATGCATATTACCATATAATAAAGAGATGGGCAACTCCTAAGACAGCCCCAACTTACATAAAAGGAGAAAAACAAAAAGAGGGTGAGAGAACGACCAAATACAGATGTACTGTTTGCGGGTATATATACGACCCGGAAAAAGGAGACCCGGAGTCTGGAATAAAACCAGGAACTCCGTTTGAAGAACTGCCGGATGACTGGGTCTGCCCAATTTGTGGAGCAACAAAAGATCAGTTTGAAAAGGTAGAATAAAATGAAACCGAGAAAATTAACAGCAGACGTTTACTGGGTTGGAGCAATCGATTGGGACAGGCGACTTTTCGATGAACTTATTCCACTTCCCGACGGGACAAGCTACAATGCTTATCTAGTCAAGAGCAGTGAAAAAACGGCTTTGATAGACACTGTCGACCCAACTATGACAGGCGCGCTGATAGATAATCTAAATCAGCTAGATGTTAAAAAAATAGATTATGTTATTGCAAACCATGCAGAACAAGACCATTCAGGAACACTACCTCAAATGCTGAAGCTGTATCCAAATGCCAGAGTTGTTGCGACTCCTAAATGCAAAAATCTGCTCATGGAGTTACTTCTTATCCCTGAAAACAGGATTATGACCGTGGAAGACGGGGAAACCCTATCGCTGGGGAATAAATCATTGGAGTTTATCCATGCTCCTTGGGTTCATTGGCCAGAGACCATGCTCACCTATCTGAGGGAAGACAAAATACTCTTTCCATGCGATTTGTTCGGTTCTCATTTTGCAACATCGAATTTGTATGTAACGGATGAAGTAACAGTTTACGAGGCGGCTAAGAGATATTATGCTGAAATCATGATGCCGTTTAGAATGGTAATTCAGAAGAATTTAGAGAAAATAAGAGATTTGCAAATAAATGTGATAGCGCCAAGCCATGGACCCATCTATGACAAGCCAGAAGTCATACTTGAAGCATACAAGGATTGGGTTTACGCCCAGCCTAGAAACATTGTTGTATTGCCCTACATCTCTATGCACGGCAGCACTAAGAAGATGGTGGAATATTTTGTTGGTGCTTTGATTGAAAGAGGCATAACCGTGAAACAGTTTAATCTAGCTAAAACGGATATTGGAAAATTAGCAATGGCCTTAGTAGATGCAGCCACAATCGTAATAGGATCACCCACGGTCTTAGTTGGACCGCATCCAAATGTTGTTTATGCGGTGTATCTTGCAAATGCTTTAAGGCCGAAACTGAAGTTTGCATCAATAATTGGGTCCTACGGCTGGGGTGGAAGAATGATTGAACAGATCACGGGGATGCTGTCTAACCTAAAGGTTGAGTTGCTCGAACCTGTTGTCATAAAAGGATTTCCGAAGGAAGAAGATTTCAGGTCGTTGGACAGGTTAGCTGATAAAATTTTATATATGCACCGAGAACACAACCTAATCAACTGAAAGAGGAGGTGGAAGAATGGGAACAAAAGGAAGAGAAATAGTCGGCATGGATATAAGCAAGCTTTTGAAGTTGCTCAACAAGGCGTTTGCAGATGAGTGGTTAGCTTACTACCAATATTGGGTAGGAGCAAAGGTAGCCAAAGGTCTTATGCGAGGGCCAGTGGTTGCTGAGCTTGAAGAACATGCCGGAGATGAGCTTAAACATGCGGGAATGCTTACGGAAAGGATAATACAGCTTGGCGGTATACCTATCCTAAAGCCTGACGATTGGTATAAGATGACGAATTGTGGATACGAGGCTCCAGAAGACCCTAACGTAAGAGCTGTGTTGAAACAGAATATAAAAGGCGAGCAGTGTGCAATCGATGTTTATACAAGTTTGCTTGAGACGG
>Ga0209636_10008615_pt1 | contig 10387 bp, 7 predicted proteins | sample DeeMarSWOR152_54_FD_187464 | JGI IMG/M metagenome (GOLD analysis project Ga0209636, IMG submission 187464) | Marine sediment microbial communities from White Oak River estuary, North Carolina - WOR-1-52-54 (SPAdes) (version 2) | ecosystem: Environmental > Aquatic > Marine > Intertidal zone >... | reverse complement strand
TGTCTGAAAATCTGGTCTGTGCCATGCTTGAGGCCCGGCATGAAAAAGTTGTAAAAGCATTGGGCAGCCATGTTTGTGGTTGACCTTAACCAGTTTAGTCTGGGCTGGAATGTATTTAACATCCCCGAGGCTTCTACAGATGATGGGCATAGTTTTACTTCAAGAATAATCAACAGTAGCAACTCCAAACATAATAAGACCCACCCTATCCATGGTTAGCAGCAGTAGTGTAGCTGCTATCTAGAACACTTCAGCTTTTTACGTACAATCCTTCGTGGTCATGCTTTTCGGGATAAATAGATACCTTTTTTCAGGGATATTTAGTTCAAGACTTTGACTATATGACGACAGTATTAATTTTGTCAAGCACTTTTATCGTTCAACTCTGCTTGAGTTACAGGCTCGAATTTCTGTTAAAGTACCATTATTCTCCAGATTTTGTCAAGTCAGTGAACAAAAAGGTAACGGGTCAATTTGAAATCTCTAGGGTTGACAGCGCTTCTCGTAGGTGACCATAATAAATAGCAATAAACAATGTTTGTATATGGAGGTAAACCGATGGCCAGGCTTTTTGGATGGGCAGGCACAATTCTGTTGGTTGATTTAAGCAAAGGTAAAATAGAGACAGAAGAGCTTTCTCAAGAATTTGCCAGAAAATATCTGGGAACAAATGGATTTAATGCAGTCAGGCTTTTCGAGTTGGTGAAACCCGGGATTGATGCTCTCAGTCCAGAGAACGTCATTTTTTTTGGCATAGGGCCTCTTGCCGCGACAAAAGCTGCGGGTGCCGGGCGAGTTACAATAATGGCGAAATCACCGTTGACCGATGCGATTGGACATTCCAGCATGGGGGGATTTTTCGGCACAGAGCTAAAACGTGCTGGATATGATCAGATTATTATATCCGGTAAGGCAGAGCACCCGGTCTATCTACAAATACACGATGATGAGGTAGAAATCAAGGATGCTGCACATCTGTGGGGCAAAACAACCCTGGAAACAGACAACATGATAAAGGAGGAGCTGGGAGACCCTCATATTCCAGTTTTGAGTATAGGACAGGCAGGTGAAAATCTGGTAAGGTTTGCCTGTGTGAGACAAAAGGCTGCTACCGCTGGCAGAACGGGAATGGGGGCTGTAATGGGCTCGAAAAATCTCAAAGCAATTACAGCCAGGGGTTCAAAACAGGTAGCTATTGCCAGACCTGAGGAATTTACCCAGATTTACAGGCACCTCGCCCAGAGCGCGCTTACGGAATCTGGTTCCAGTAATTCTTTTATGCATACGATTGGCACCCCCGGACTTATGGAGGTATTCTTCTCCCCTGGAATGCCATCGGAAGGTGGTGCCGGGGTACTGAATTTTCAAACAAATGTTTTCCCCGGCTGGGAAAAGATATCAGGCACGGCACTTAAAAAAGAATTCAACAAAAACATGACAACCTGCCCCAACTGTCCCATTGCCTGTAAAATTTCCTATACTGTGGATTCGGGTGAGTTTGCCGGAACTCACGACGAGAGTATAGAATATGGTCTCACTGGTTGCTTGGGACCTGGATGCGGTATCGATAATCTGCCAGCCATATTGAAAATCAATGAACTATTCAGTAATTACGGAATTGATGACGCGAGTGGCGCAATGATGATGGCCTGGGCTATGGACTGCTATGACAAAGGTATATTAACCGATTCAGACTTCGACGGTTTACCCTTGAAGTTTGGCGATTACAAGGCAGTAATAGAGATGACACACAAAATGGCTAAGCGACAGGGCTTTGGCAATATACTGGCAGAGGGAGAAAAAAGAGCGCCAGAGATAGTGGGAAGAGGCTCAGAGAAGCTTATGTATCATTGTAAAGGCAGCCATTTTCAGGCTGAGGACCCAAGGGCACGTAAGGCAGACGGCCTTCAACACCATACTTCTCCAAGAGGTGCAGACCACCTGACGGCGGACATTAGCCGTATGACTTCTATTCTGATGACGACGGAGTCAGGGAAGGCATTGCGGGAAGACCCTGAGACAATGAACCATCGTTCTTACAAAAACAAGGCGTTAGTAGTAAAAGGATGCGAGGATGTTACCGCTGCTATTAATGCGCTTGGCATCTGTATTCGCCCGGCATCGTCGGTGCCTTTTGAAGTTTTAGCCCAGATGATATCCGCTGAGACGGGAATAGACTTCAGTGAGGCGGATTTACTTGAGATCGGGGAGCGAATCTTTAATGTTATGAAGGCATTCAATTCTCGCGAAGGGATGACAAGAAAGGATGACTATTCGTCTGTCCCTGAGAAGTGGGCAGAGGAACCTATTTCCGACGGTCCATTTAAAGGTGAAACGCTTGAATTGGATCCAATGTTGGATGAGTATTACGAGAGCAGGGGCTGGGATGTGAAAACGGGGCTACAAACCCGAAAGAAGTTGGAGCAATTGGGACTGAGCCATATCGTTGAAGAACTGGAAAAGGCCGGCGGACTAGCCTGAACAACGGGCCACAGATACAATTAACCCGCCCTGTCTGGGTATCGAGATCCTGCTTTGCCAAAAGTTACCCTTTTCTTACATTTTTAGGTAGCTTTCCACCTTCAAGTCTGCTCAGATTCATGCTACAGGGCGGTCAGCAAGCGACCTCAATTGTGATTTACGCGCCTCCCTTTTCTTAGCTATTATCTGAAAAACTCTCGGGACATCCGCCATTAGAGATTTTGACTGTTCGGCTGCGTCTGAATAAAATTTGATAATCTTATCTTCGATTTCCAAAGCCTTGTCTAGGATATCATTATAGTTTGCCTCTTTTGGCATCGTGGTGTTGAAGGTGTAGTTGTCTGGGTCTATATTGAAAGCGTAACCGCCCTCGATAGCATCAGTGATAACTCCGTAGTATGTTCTCTCAATTTGAACTATGTTCTTTTTGTTATCTTTGGCAAAAGAGAGAAAAGTCTCGGCATCTTTAGTATAGCGCTGAGCCAGTTCCTCGTAGAGCACCGCTGAGTCGTTTTCAAGCTTCCTGGCTAAAGAGATGCCCTCAGACGCTGTATGTAATATCATCTATAATTTTATCCCCCTTTTAAAACCACCTTTGAATAACAACTTTGCTTTCAGTGAAGAAGCGAACTGCTTCCTGCCCCTGGGTGTGGAGTATTCCGAAGAACGAATCTTTCATACCACTAAATGGGAAGAAAGCCATGGGCGCAACTATACCAATATTTATGCCGACATTGCCGCTGGTGATACTGTACTGAAACTCTCTGGCACTTTTGCCGTCTGTTGTAAAGATAGAGTTGCCATTACCGAATGGGTTATTATTGCTAATCTCTATCGCTTCATTCAGGTTTTTCACCCGCATGACAGACATGACTGGCCCAAAAATTTCCTCGGAACCTATTTTCATATCCGGTGTAGCATCCTCGAAGATGGTTGGCCCAAGAAAGCAAGTGTCGGGATAGTCGCCATCAACCTTTACTGTTCTGCCATCCAGCCTTAGTTTTGCTCCTTCTTTTATGCCGCTTTCTATGTATCTCAGGATGTTTTCTTTTTTCGCTTTATCGCGTACCGGCCCCATTTGCACTGATTCATCAAGCCCGTAACCAATCTTTATTCTGGAGGTCTGGTCAACAACCTTATCCATAAAATCATTGTAGAATTTGTCGCTAGCACCAACAAAGACGGCATTGGCTGCCGATAAGCACCGCTGGCCAGTATTACCGAAAAATGAAGTCATCATAGCCGCCACAGTTCTGTCTACATCGCAGTCAGGCATAATAGTCATGAAGTTCTTGGCACCGCATTGAGCAACAACCCTTTTGCCTGTCTCACCACATCTCTTGTAGACGACATCTCTTCCGGTAGGAGTTGACCCGACAAAGGTTATGCCGACAATGTCGGGATTGTCCAGCATACCATTCACCACAGTTCTTCCCCCGTTGACCACGTTCCAGACACCCGGCGGGAAACCAGCTTCTTCTACCAGCTCGGCCAGCCTCATCTGGCTGTTAGGGACTTCACTTGATGGCTTGATGACGACACAATTTCCGGTGGCTACAGCATATGGTGCAGACCAGAGCGGAATCATCCAGGGGAAGTTGAAAGGACCTATTACACCGAAAACTCCCAGAGGCGTTGGAATTACCCACTCATCTATGCCAGAGGCGATTTCCTCCGAATAGTATCCCTGCATTAAAGTGGGAATGCCGCAGGCAACCTCAATGTTTTCGATTCCACGCCTTGTCTCTCCTCTGGATTCATCTATAGTCTTGCCATGCTCTTGTGTCTGGATTCGGCTGACTTCCTCAAAATTCTCTTCCACTAGCTCTTTCAATCGGAAGAGATACCTTGCCCTGGCAACCGGCGGTGTTGCTCTCCAATCGGGAAAAGCCTCCTTGGCAGCTTCTACAGCAGAATCCAGCTCTGTTTTGGTCGAGATTGGGACTCTGGCAATCGTCTGGTATTTAGCCGGGTTTACCACGTCTACAATTTCGCCCTTGGATTCTACCCATTCTCCATTTATATAGTTTCTGATGGTCTTGACCTCTTTTATCGGTTCTTCCAGTAGAGCCATAATTAAGCAGTCCTACCTCCTTTCAATTGACAAGGTCTCTTAAACAATATTCTTCTGCCAGCTATCTGGTGATTATTTTTTCGGTTCGTCTAATGTCGAATAGTACGCATCCCCAAGGTCATTAGGGTTAAAAACTTCTTTAATCTTCTGCTGGTAGCGATATATAGACGACATCGGTGATGCTGAGAATAGCTTCCGAATTTGCTCTCTGGGGAGTGCGTAGCCGTCACTCCCTCTTGCATGAGCGAACCTTCTCTCCATTCCGGAACCCATATTGTGTTCCGCAGCGTACTTGTACGTCGCTTCATGGAATTCGAACGCACCTTCCGACGATTTCTTATCGTAAGGGTCCCAGCAGGTGAAGCACTCCCAGGTAACACCGCCTCCACCTCCCGAGCCTCCTATGGAACCCATCATACAGTCTCCTCCGGCAGCTACGATGGTGTCGTAGGTGTCTTCCCAATCCTTCTTGAATTTTGCTGCCTCTTCGACGCACTTTATCCCACGGTCAGGAGGTCCTCCAAATCCTCCAAAGCAACCGTCATAGCTTCCCGTATAGACCATGTTTAGATTCTTGTGCCCCATTTTAAGAAAATACAGAAGCGACCAGTTGCGCAGAACGGGGTCATCCTTCATGACCTCTACCTTCCAGCCTCCGGTATCAGCCAGTATCTTGTCTAAGGCTTTGTCCTGCCATTCGATATCCCTTGGAGTCATGCCCACCAGTACAAACTGGAAATCGCGCTGCATCTCCTTGGTTATTTTTTGTGCTTCCGGGTCCTCCAGTATTTCATCAATGTCACCGAGTGTCTTTGTGGGGTCAGTAAGTACCTTTATCATACCAAACTTCAGGTCTCTGCCAAACATGTTGAACTGTCTATGGGCGGCATATCCAATCCCGGTATCCCAAATCCTGTAAGCGGCATCAGCCCAGCCCTGCCAAGTTGAGAAGGCTAGGGTGTACACCCTGAAGTTGTCCGGCAGCATAGCCTGGTAGGCTGGTATGGTTCCTTCAACGGGGATATGTGTAGGTCCGGGCCACGGGTATAGCTTGACGGCGCATTTAGTGGATACGCCCATCGTCCCCATAGTCCCCATACCGCCTCTCGCTAAAGCCCTTACGCTTGGTCCGGGACCTTCGCCATAGAACCAGCCAATACCGGAACCTAAGGTTCCCGTCCTCATGAGGTCACCATTGGGCATGACCCATTCCAGTCCCAGCATGTTATCACCATGAGAACCCATAAAGAGGCCGCTGGGCCCGAATCCTGCATACCCTGTAGCACTGGCAAGGATAGAACAGCTGGTGCCAGACCCTGCAATGTGCGTATTCAACCCCACTTTCATTGCTTCAGCCTGTAGTGTAGCGGCAATGACACGCGGCTCGATGATGGCAAACATGTTCTTCTCGTCTATCTCGAGGATGCGGTCCATCCGCCTCATGTCCAGTTGCAGGACGTTATCAAATGAAGGAAACCCCATGCCCGACCAGAAGCTGGCACAGGCTTTATATTTTATCCTGTATTTATTGCAGATTTTGACTATGGCCTGGACCTCTTCCGTACTTCCCGGCAGTACAACCGCTGCTCCCTGGGGCGTGTACACACCGTAAAAGGGACCTAGGTGATTGGAGGTGGCTACCATTGGATAAGAATATGAGTCCAGCAGTGCTGGATCATCGGAGATGTAGTCCGGGCCAACAATGTCTTCTAATGCTTGATATTGTTCTCTCAATAGTGCCATGTCTCAATTCCTCCTTTGCTAAATAGCCTGTTGTACAAGCTCGACGACGTCAAATACTTTCATTCCATCACCCATGGTGTTGATGGCATCAATGAAGTTCCTCTCACACCAAGGGCAGGCGCTTACTATTGCCTCGGCGCCTGTGGTCTTTGCCTCTTCTATCCTCTCTGTAGCCGTCCAGTTAGAGAATTCAGGATACGCTTCTCTTACCCCTCCACCAGCGCCACAGCACCAGGCATATTCTCTGATTCTTTCCATCTCAACCAGCTCTATACCGGGGATACTCTTGAGTACATCCCGCGGTGGGTCGTAAATGCCCCAGGCTCCATTGTATCTGGGCTTCCGGGGCTCATATACCACTATCTGATTTCTGATTTTCTTCTCCTTACCGTCCCAGGGCAAATACGGCTCACCCTGTCTTCCCAGATGACAGGGGTCATGGTAGGTGATAGTCATAGGAATAGTCTTGGTGAGTTTGAGTTTGCCCTCTTTGATGAGCTGGTCAATATACTCCACTGTGTGGAGAACCTCAAAATTGGAACCGACCCTGTTGGGGTAAAGGCGCTTGAAGGCGTAGTAGCAATCTGAGCAAGAGGTGACCACTTTCTTCACACCAGCCTTGGTCCAGGCTTCAATATTACTTTCGGCACTCCTAGTAAATTCTTCCCGGTACCCCATCTGGAAAACCCGGCCACCACAACAGCCTTCTTCTTCTCCCATGATGCCGATATCAACGCCGGCATTCTTAAGCAGGGTTACTGCTGTCCTGGCTACTTTTTGTAGCTCCTCATCATAGCTATAGTGGCATCCGGCGTGAAAGACAACTTCGGCCTTATCTGTAGTCAGACGCTTCACATCCAGTCCTTCAGCCCATTTACCCCTTTCAGCTTTGGGCTTTAGCATCGTGTTATGCTCTTTGCTGAGACTGTTAATAACCTCCGTATGCTGGGGAAGGACCTGACCGTCCTCAACCAGTGTAGCTCGCAACTGGAGTATTGTCTCCAGGGGTTCGAGGTTGTAGCGACACACTTTGCAGGAAACGTCACAGCTCCCACAGGTTTGACACTTGTAAACTATGTCCAGAACCTTATCGGTATAAGTACTTCTACCCTTCAGGAGTGATAGGGCAACACCAAGTCTTCCACGCGCAGAGTAACTTAAAAACCGGTTATACGAAATGCTGGGGCAACCTTTGGCGAACCGCCAGCTCTTCATCTGGTCAAACGGAATCCACTCGCAATAGGTGCATTGACTGCACCTTTCCATCTCAGTCTGATAATCTACTAGTGGCACTTCTCCAAACCTCCTTTGTTGTTCAATATTTAGTTAAAAGCAGAGCTTACCGGGATTCATTACATAATTGGGGTCGAATATTTCTTTGATTTTCTTCAATACAATGGTAGCCTGCGCGTCTCTGTTGTATGCCATATTTGCCCAGATGCCATAAGGTCGGGAGTAGAACGCCCCCTGCCTTAGTAGCTCTTCACTGGCTTTGGTGAAGAGCTCCTTCATCTTGACTACCTCCGCACTATTATTGGGGTCGTAAGGAAGGCTGAATTCGCAATGGCAACTGGCGCCCTGGTGCACCGGCTGAATGTAGACTCCTATATCTGATATAGGGTATTTGTATTGTTCTGCCAATGAGTACATTACCTTCACGAATTCCGGCGTCTTATCGAGTGTGGTAATGAAAAAGATGTCCTGGCAACCCCCCTTATGACCGAGTTTCCAGTAGGGCTCCTTAGACGGGTTTAGTATTGCTTCCTGCATCTGGCCTTTTCTTGCCCCAGGGATTGCCGGTACAAGGCTTAGGCCGAATTTCTGGGCTATATCACTGATGTCTTTCTCTTGAAAATCAACGCTTTCTTCGGGAAGCGTATCACGGCCACCTATGCCCACCAGTACAACCCAGGGTGGCAGTTTTTCCATCAGCGCCTCGATTTGATCAGCTCCGCTCCCGAGGATGGATGCCAGACTCCAACTGTTTAATATCAGAAGCTGATCACCAAATCTGAAACGAAGGACGCCATAAAGAAAATCGATCAGGTTATCGAGTCTAGAGGATGGCACGAAGAACAGCTTGTGAATCTTGGGCAATATCTGACATCTCACCATTCCCATGATAGCAATACCCATGCTCCCCTGTGCGGCAGCAACAATCCTGTTGAAATCTACCTGACCCCCTCCGGGAGGCAAAGTGTCACCGTTTCCCCAGGTCACCTGGACGCCTCGCAACGGCTCGAGAGTTGTCCACAGGTACTTCGGTATCAATGTTGGCTGCCTTTCCAGAAGACTAGCTACCACCGATTTGTTAGCCCGTGGTAGTAATGGCGTCGGGATCATTAAGCCTTCTTTGGCTAGTTCCTGCTGCAATTGAGGGTAGGTTACACCTGGCTCAATCTGAGCCGACCTGTTTCTGCGGTCAATGCCTATGATTCGCTTCATTCCGCTAAGGTCTACTATGACTGCCTCTGGGACACTTGGTACAGTATCACCATTGAAGTGTGGCGGGCCGGAGCTCACTGGCACCAGCGGTGTGCTTGTCTCGTTGGCCCACTTCACCACTCCTTGCACTTCTTCCGCATTTTTTGGCTTTACCACAAACCGGGGCTTTATAGGCAGGGAGAAGCTCTGATCCTGTGAGTAAGCTTCCAATGTCTCCGGTTCATCCAGAACGTTTGTTTCACCAACTATCCCTGCCAGCTCTTCCTTTTTACCAGTCATTTCTTTTTGTGCTCCTTTCAGACCATTTTGAAAAGCCTTCAGCTTACGGCTTTAGTTTTCACGCTTTTAAACCCTTTTCCTCGTCTTCACCAAGTACGTGAGAAAAATAATCAAATAACTCGAGATGCCAGCTTATCCTGTTGTTAAAGTGCTAAACTGCTCACAAGCAACAAGGAAGTCGCAATAATATAATAATAAGGAAATTATAATGATGACTAAACCGCTCTAAACTATTAGCTCTCTGCTTTAAAACCTTAAAAGGGGACAGGCGGCCAGTGATAATTTCATCACCGAATTTCTAAACAGCCGCGTCAGCACGGGAGTATACACCTTTTTCAAGCGGTTGTCAACAGTGCCCCTAATCAGCTGACTCACGAACGGAGACAGATCATTGAAGCAAATACCGCAGTGACGGCGACAAGTCCCAGGCTAAACACCGAGCTTCTCAAGGCCGAAGGTAAAGCCCCAGAAATCTATCTCATCGGTACGGGCAAGTAAGAGCCCGGTTGTATAATAAATACCACTGGTAATGGCTACTGCGTTGCTGAGGCTGTTTAAACCATAAATGAGCCGCCGTCGACACCGATGGTCTGTCCCGTAATATCGCTGGCAACATCCGAGACCAAAAAGGCTACCATGTTGGCTACATCCTGTGTTGTGGTCATTCTCCTCACTGGTATACCTGCAACCATACGCTCCACACGCTCAGGAGATCTAATCAGAAAGTTAGTCTGTACCGAACCGGGGGCTATTCCGTTTACATTGATTCCCGAGGGTCCCAGTTCCTTCGCTATTGACTTGGTAAAGCCTATGATTCCGGCCTTAGCCGCAACGTAAGAAGCGATGCTGGGCACTCCCATTCTGGCAGCGACTGACGCAAAATTGATAATCTTACCATATTTATTCTCAATCATACTGGGGACGACAGCCCTTGTACAGTTCATCGTCCCTATAAGGCTAACGTTTATATCCTGCATACAGGCTTCTTCTTTCATAAGGTGAAAAAGCTCTTCTCCAGCGGTTGAGCCTGCAGTATTAACCAATATATCTATCCTGCCAAATTCCTTCAGCGCTGCCTTTACCATTTCGCCAACCTCGGCACTTTTAGCTACATTTGCTTTGAGAGCAATAGCCTTGCGCCCTAAAGCTTTGACTTCGTCGGCAGTTGTTTCCGCGCCGGGGAGGTCTATATCACATGAAATTATGTCACACCCCTCCCCCGCTAGCATCAGTGCTATCGCCTTTCCAATACCTATCTGGCTCGCAGTACCGGTTATAAGTGCTATCTTCCCTTTGAGATTTAGATCCATTACTTCCTCCTTTTATTCTTTGGATATGTATTTTTTAAGTATATCTTAACCTCAC
>Ga0209636_10008614_pt1 | contig 10388 bp, 10 predicted proteins | sample DeeMarSWOR152_54_FD_187464 | JGI IMG/M metagenome (GOLD analysis project Ga0209636, IMG submission 187464) | Marine sediment microbial communities from White Oak River estuary, North Carolina - WOR-1-52-54 (SPAdes) (version 2) | ecosystem: Environmental > Aquatic > Marine > Intertidal zone >... | reverse complement strand
CTCGATGGGATCTTCCACGGTAATGATGTTCTTATCAGGGGAATTGATCCTTGTAAGGGCAGCGTAGAGGGTTGTGGTCTTACCGCTTCCGGTCGGGCCAGTCAGCAGAATGATCCCATGGGGGCCATGGATCAGTCTATTAAAGATCTTCAACTTGTCAGTCGAAAACCCGATATCCTCCAGCTTCAACAGGACGCTGGTTTTATCCAAGAGCCTCATTACGATACGTTCCCCATGGGCAGTCGGGATGACGGAGACCCGGATATCGATGTCCTTCCCGGCAATAGTGACCCGAATTCGGCCGTCCTGGGGGAGTCGTTTTTCGGCGATGTTCAAACCGGCCATGATCTTCACCCGGGAGGTGATGCTCGGTTGGATTTGCTTGGGAGGGTTCAGCACATTATAGAGGATTCCATCGACGCGGTAGCGAACGACCAGATCCCTTTCGAATGGCTCAATGTGGATATCACTTGCCCTCTGCTTGACGGCCTGAAAGAGCGTCGAATTTACCAGACGAATCACCGGAGCTTCATCGGATGCATCGAGGAGATCGGTGGGCTCTTCTAAAGCGCTGGTAATGATATCAAGGCTGTTCTCGTCGAAGTCCTCGATGATTTGCTGGGCCGTATTGGAATCCCGATCGTACACCTGATTGATGGAATCGATGATAGCCCGGGGTGGCATGACCACGGGTTTAATTTCCTGATTCAAGAGAATCCTGACGTCGTCCAAAGGATAGATATCCAGGGGATTTGAAGTGGCCACCAAAATCCCATCTACATCATGTTTGATGGGTAAGATTCCGTGTTTCTTTGCGAAGTGAATGGGCAGGGCCGAGCAGAGCTCCGGCTCAACGTCTTCAACCGCAACATCTTTGAGAAAGGGGATTCCCATCTGGAGGCTCAGGGCATATAAGACCTGAGATTCCCTGGCATACCCCAACTTCACTAGGATATCCCCGAGCCTCCCCCCCTTCTCCTCTTGGATGCTCAGACCCTCCTCTAACTGTTCTTGCTCTAAGGCCGAAATCTTGAGAAGAATTTCTCCCAGAGGTTTATCCCTCAACTCTTGTGCCTCGGCCTTGGATAGCATAGACCACGTTTCCCCGCCATCATCGGTTTTCTGCAACGGGGTGTACTTCTCTTCAGAACTCGAGGGGGGGGATTCCATTTCATCTTCGGTTTCAAGAGCAAATTCCGGATTAAGGGGAGCTGTTTCCTCGATTCCGCCTTCCTCGGCTGGCCTTGGGGCGTTGTGAGGGGCGTCCTCGATCCACCTCTCAATCAGTTTTTTAATCCTCTTTTTGGATCCCTTGTTAAATCCAGGCCCTTCCGTTTTATTCAATTTCCATAATCTCCTTGGCCAATTGATGGTAATCGTAGGCGCCCATAGACCGAGGTTCATACTCCAGGATGGAGATTCCCCTTCGGATGGCTTCATTCAATCTGGTATTCTTACGAATGATGGTCCTCAAAAGGAGTTCGCCGAAAGCCGATTGTATCTTTTCCCTCACGATCCATGATTCCCGCAGGTTTCGCTCGAAAAGGGTTAACAGGAGATAGACCTTAATCTCCAAGGAGAGGTTCTCCATCAGGGTTCCGATCGTCTCCATGATCCTTTCGATTCCATACAACGATAAAATGGAGGATTGGACGGGGATAATAACCATACGGCTTGCAACCAAGGCGTTGATGGTCAGCAGCCCAATGGCTGGAGGGCAGTCAATGATGATGTATTCATAGAGATGCTTTATCGACTGCAGTTTGTCGACGAGCTTGGTCGTTCGATGGGAATCGGTGATCAACTCCGTTTCCAGGCCTGCCAGATCTATATTAGCGGGGAGGATATCTAAATTGGGCTTTATGGGAAGGATGGTATCCGTGAGGTTTCGAGCTCCGTCTGAAAGGGTATCATAGATGGATTTATCCAGGTTTTCGACATCGATGCCCAAACCAAGGCCGCAATGGCCTTGGGGGTCAAGATCCATTAAGAGAGTTCTCTTCTTATACGCGGCCAGGAAGGTGGAGAGGTTGATGGCGGTGACGGTTTTACCCACTCCTCCCTTGAGATTGCAGATGCTGATTACTCTCCCCTTCTTTCCCCCCTTCTGCTCCTCGATCTGGTATAACCAATCCCTAAGAATTCGAATCTGGTCATCTATGTGGTCGGGTTTTTCCTGTATCTTTTCTTTCACTATTCCATATTCCTACATTTCGTACTGGGGCTTATCCCCGAACTTGAGCTACTCTGACCCATCCTCCCCCCCGGGGGTTGGATTTTCGAGATACCGATCTATATCAATACCTTCCTCTTTCCTCTTTCCGGATTTACTCTCCTCCTGGAACTTTTTGATCTCATCCTTCTTTTCTTCATAGAAGCCCTCCAGGTCTTTGGCGCTGCGGATAATATGGGGGGTAATGACGAGGAGCAGATTGGTCTTGCCGCCCGTATGTTTGCTTACCTTGAACAAGCTGCCCATCAAGGGTATGTCTCCCAAAAAAGGGACCTTTTTGACGGATTCATCCACGGAATCGCTGATGAGACCACCCAGGACTATCGGCTGATGGTCCTTCACGACGACGGTGGTTTTCGCCGACCTCTTACTGGTTACCAGGTCTGTCGCTCCCGCGATGGGTGTCTCCAAGACATTGGAGATCTCCTGGTAGATTTCGAGCCTAACGAAATCTCCTTCGCTGATCTGGGGGGTAAGACGAAGGGTTAATCCCACATCTTTGCGTTCTATTTCCTCCACGGGAAACCCGCTTGCCGTTGCCGTAGTCCTCACCTTAAAGGGTACGTTTCTGGCGACGACGATTTCCGCCTCTTGGTTATCCATGGTCAGCAGGTGGGGAGTTGAGAGAATGTTAACGTCGGAATCGGTCTGGAGTGCACGGATCAATGCAGCGATATTCAAGAACGTATTTCCCGCAAAGGAGATCGTTCCGTCGGCCGCCCCGAGAATGATTCCCGTCAAATCGAATGGGTTGGTCCGGGCCTGATTGATATCCCCAAAGCTCGTCCCTCCGAAAAACTTGGCTGTGGTATCCCGGAAACTCTTATCATATTCGACAGCGGAATACTGAAATTCAATGCCCAGTTCCCTGGCCTTATCCATGCTGATCTCCATGATGAGCCCTTCCACGAAGACCTGCAGGCGCCTGATGTCCAACTTTTCAATGACGCCACGTAAAACCTCATAGTCCTGTGGGGAGGCCGTGATGACCAGGGAATTGGTCGACTTATCCGGTGTGATTATCACCTCCCCGGCAAACTCGACCCCAGCCTTGGGTTCCTTGCTGGGTTTGGCCTTTGAGGTTATTTCCGTCAACACCTTGGCTATCTCCTCCGCGTCGGCATTCCTTAAATAGTAGACGTTGATTTTCCCCTTCCCCTTTGGGGCGGGAATATCCAGATCATGGATGACATTCTTGATAGTAGCGGTATCATCCGCATTGGCCACAAGAACAATGGAATTGGTTCGTTCATCGGGGATGATCTTGATGATCCTTTTCCCGACCGCGGGAGCAGTACCGGGTCGAGGCCTTCGAGCGGGGGTTACGGTTGGAGCCGTTGTCTTCTCCTCGAAAATGGTTTTCAATTCCGTCGCCAAGGTCTTCGCATCGGCGTATTCCAGGGAGAAGACTGATAGTTCTTCCTGAAAGCCCTCGATATCGAGCTCCTGGATGATGGTTAAGATCTTTTTGATGTTAGAGGCTACATCGGTGAGGATGATATCATTGGTATACGCATATGATACGAGGCTGCTTTCCTTTGAGACCAATGGCTTAATCACCGTGAGGAGGCTGTCGCCATCGATGAACTTGAGATGGATGATCCGTGTAATGATCCGGTCCTCGCTCAGAAGGCCCCCTCGGTTCGGAGAGATTGCCTCGATCCCCTTCTCCTTGGCATCCCTGGAGGGGATAATCTTAATTGCCTTACCAGCGGGGACAGTGGTGTACCCCTCGACCTCCAAGATGGACTCGAACATCCGGTAAGCCTCTTCGATGGTGATCTTCGTGGGGGAGATGACCGTTACCTTTCCCTTGACCTTGCTGTCCACCACGAAATTTTTCCCCGTCAACTCGCTGATGAATTTGATGACGGCGAGTATATCGGCATCATGGAAATCGATGGAGATTCGCTCCTCTCCCCTTTGGGCCCATGGTGATGGGATGATGACCAAGAGAACCAGGAGAAGAATGATCATGGGCCCCCATAACCTCGATCTCAGCCAATGTGTATTCATATATCCCCACTCCTTTTGTGAGAGGGTTGTCTTTGAACCATACATTCGCTATTTAATCTCATAACTGAGGGTCCTGCCCCTTCCTCCCCGAACGATCTCTACGGTGATGAGCGGCTCATTTCTCACCTGCTCGTAGACTTCGAAGGCCTTTTCAGGTGAGTCGATTTCAATTCCATTGACCCGTTTGATGATATCCCCGTCTCGAAGCCCACCCTGGTGTATGAGGCTTCCCCTCTTTATGGAAAGCAGCTTGAAGCCATCCGGTTCGCCATCCTTAAAATTGGGCACTATTCGGACCTGGGTGAGGAGCTGGTTCATATTCTCGAAGGCATCCTTCAGGTCTTCTTGGGGAATGTGATATCGACTCGCTGATAGCCTTTTGATCCCCGCGCCTTCCGGAATTGTTCCCCTTTGGGGAAGGATACTCCTTGCCCTTTCCTCTGTCTTCGCCTCGGTCCCCTCATACACTTCGAGGACCTCTTGCTTACCGTCCCTTTCCAGGTATACCTTGTTTCTCGATACGGCGATCAACTTGGCCTCTCCCAAAATTAACTCGCCTACATGGTAGAGGTCCTGTTTCCTCGTTTTGATGTCCTCGATGATAGCGAGGGAATCGCCCTTTTCCCGGTGTATGGTTCCCCTTAACCTCACCTCGAGGGGTGTTTTTTCCAGGGCCTCTTCCTTAATCACTACCTTTTTTGACTCGCCAGCGGTTTTTTTTGCCGCCACCTTTTCCTTTGCTGAATGGAATAGATCCCGCTCGTGGATGACCGCATAATGTGATGGGGCCCTCTTTTCCTCCTTTTTGGTCTCGCTGTTAGGTTTCCTTTCGGAGACTGGGGGAGGGAGACGAAGGTTTTGATCGATGATTCCATTAACGATATCGGCCCCTACGAAGGCGAGGGCGACGCCACATAGGAGATAGAAAATCCAAAAATATCGCCTGAACATCAATACCACCTTTCCCAAAAGAGTTGAAATTTCTTATACTTAAAGCAAAAAACTATCAGAAAAAGGTATCCATGTCAACATAATTTGCCGACAGTTTGCCTCTCGAGCCTTTCACCATTCCTCCAGAAATTCCTCGAGGCTCAGTATCCTCAACAGGGGATAGAGCGCGAAATCTCGGTAAAGATCCAGAGCGGCCTGATGCACTTCCTTCTTATGGGCCGCGCAACAGTCCTCGATGATAATGGAATGAAAATCATGGCTCAATGCATCCATGGCCGTCATGAGGACACAGACATGGGTTGCGATCCCGGCCACAACAACCGTATCTACCATTAAAGTCCGTAGGGTCTGGTCCAGATCGGTCTTGAAGAAGGCGCTAAAGCGCCGTTTTTGCAGGATCATTTCCGTCGGGAGGGGGTTTAAATCCCCCATAACCTCAGCCCCTTTCGTTCCCCTCAGGGAGTGGGGCTTCATCCTTCCACGGAAGATGAAATCCCCCTCCAGGAAGCTGTCACAGGCAAAAATGATGGGCCAAGCGCTCCTTCTCCCATGGTCCAAGAGCCTCTTCATGTTGGGAATAATATTCAAGGCTTCCGACGTAATGGAGAGATGGGAATTCTTCTTGAAATTGTCCTTCAACATATCGACCACGATGATGGCTGGGTTCATATGAGCTCCTCATCCAATCGAAAGACCCTTTTCGCGTTTTTTGAGGTGATTCGGGCCACTTCATCGAAGGAGAGTCCCTTCACCTCGGCCAGTTTCAAGGCGGTGATCTTCACATAGGCGGGTTCATTCCTCTTCCCGCGAAAGGGCATTGGGGTTAAAAAGGGGCAATCCGTTTCAACCAAGATTCGATCAAGGGGAATCCTCTTGATAACCTCCCTGAGTTCGGAGCTGTTCTTGAAGGTGATGGTTCCGGGTATCGACAGAGAGAAACCCATGTCCATGAAGGACCTGGCCATATCGTAGTCCCCGGAGAAGCAGTGAAATACCCCCCCGACCTCCCCAGCCTCCTCTTCTTTCAGGATTGTCAGGACCTCCTTTTGAGCATCGCGGGCATGGACCACGATAGGAAGGCCCAATTCCTTGGCGAGATCGATCTGCTGCCGAAATCTCGCCATCTGGACATCCTTTGGCGATAAGTTCCTGAAGAAATCGAGGCCGATCTCCCCAATAGCCTTCACCTTTCCATCCTGAGAAAGGGCCTTGAGATCCGCAAAGGTTCCTTTATCGACATCCTTTGCATTGTGGGGGTGGATTCCAATGATGGCGAACACTCGTTCATTCCCTCTTGCGATCTCAACGGCCTTGCGGCAATCCCTGATATCCGTGCCCACGGTAAATATGAGGTCGACTTCCGCGTCCATGGCCCTTCGGATCACCTCATATCGATCCCTATCGTACTGTGGCATCCCGAGATGGGCATGCGAATCAATGAGCATTGCCTTGACCTCACCTCTCAGGGGGCTTAAGCCGAAACACCATCGGTGAGAAGATCGTCAATTCCCTCTTCATAGGATCTGGCGCTCGAAAATGGATATCCCGTTCTCGAAGGCGAAAGCCCCCTCTCCACGGGGTGATTGTGAATGTGGTTCAGCCGCTGTTTCAGAGAGGCATCGTCGTCCAAGATTGCATTGAAGAAACTCTTCTGCCACACGGGACCCTTCCATGGACTCATCATCTTCCACTTTCGCCCGAAAGCACCTTTGATCTTCTGAATAATGGGCGAGACGCTCATATTCTGGGGCGTTCTCATCAAGAGATGAATGTGATCTTCCATCACCACATAGCCGAGAAGTTGAAACTTCAATTGGGGTTTATAGTACCGCAACGTATGGAGGAAAAAGCTGCAGGCCTTTGGGTTCCTGAATAGAGGCCTCTTCCCATGTACGTTAAACGTGATGAAAAAGGTCTTCTCCGTGTTTGGAGATAAGGTCATTTCAGCACGGGAAACGTAGTCCTTGAGTATCGATTGTTATAGGATTTTAACTAGTTATAAAATTTTCGAGCTAGCTTTCCTCCTTTGAGCCTATGAAAAAAGGGGATATCCCCCTCGTGAGATGGGCCCCCTTCTAGGCTATTGGAGGTATTGAGCGTTTGTCACGACCATCCAAATCAGGGACAGAAAGAGGACAAATAACCAAAACCAAGCCATTCTTCTTCCTCCGGAAATGGATAGATTTTTACGGTTTTTTCCAATTGTCGAGTCTAGTCTCAAAAAATAGCAAAAATCATACCAAGTAGGAAATGGAGGAATTTCGCCCTGCGGAATATCGTAACCTTTTGAAATAATAAGAGAAAGTTTGCATTGCATGAGTAATGAGGGGTCTCTAGAGATCTTTCGAATTTTGCCATTTTTCGCAAAAATTGTTCCCTTTCGTGTATTTTTTTCCTATTTGCCGGTGATACCAACCGTGTAGTTAGGTTCCGCATACTCGATATGAGGGTGTTTATTCAATGCATCCACGATACCCCCAACCGTTGAGCCGGCGGGGATTTTGAACCGATAGACTCCTATCCTTTCGATCCGTTTCATGAGCGATAAGCCGTAGGCCTCTCGGATCGCCTCGATCTCTTCCCCTGTCAGGCCAGCCTTAAATTTAACCAGTACTTCCCCCGGAAGGAACTGCTGTTGTTTCTGTCCGCGCTCCTTCTCGCAGCCATCTGGGTTGCGGGATATATCCCTCTGGAGATGGAAGGAGGTTTCCTGTTTTCCCCTGTCGGGCATCTCCGCAATGGCAGGTCCACATAGCAAGAGGATGGAAATGGCGATAATCCCGTATTGAGGCATAGGCATCCTCTGTTTGGGAAAAGCGAGTACGGTTGGTACTGTACATCATTTATCGCTTTTGTCAATGGTTCATGGCGCTCGATTGATTCCGTAGGTACTTGACAAGCGTTATGTGAATATGGCATATCGAATAGGGAGGTGGATAAGACGATGATTGAAGTGAGATCGAAGGTCTGGTTTACTATTGGGGACAATCCTATTATGGGCAAGGGGCGCAGGGACTTACTGGCATATATCAATCGTTTTGGGTCAATCTCAGCGGCATCCAGGGAGATGGGGATCTCCTACCGAAAAGCATGGTCGTCCATTCAGGTAATGGAAGAATACCTGGGAAGGAGGCTTATTATGCGCGCCAGGGGAGGACGGGGTGGAGGAGCTGCCTTCCTGACCGAAGTAGCCAAGGACCTGATCGCCACATATGACAGAGTCGTAGGGGGCGTTTCTGATTTCGTCGATCATCGCCTCAAGGACGTGGTGAAGGTACAGAAGGAGTTCCATTGAGACTTCCCATCGTTGTTTCGTTTCTCTTTTTCCTATCGAGTTCACCTTCCGTTTCCGGTAAAACCGTAATTGCCTTTGTTGGCTCCGCCAGCATGCCGGCTACCAAGGAGGCAGCGGTCGTTTTCGAGAAGGAGACGGGGATTCATGTTGAGCTCCATTTCGGCGGTTCAGGCTCCATGCTTTCACAGATGATCCTATCCAGAAGGGGAGATATCTATTTCCCAGGGTCCCATGACTACATGGCCAAGGCCATTGAGAGGAAGGCGGTGGGCACCAATTCCGTTAGGAGGATAGCCTACCTCATTCCCGCTATCAACGTGCCAAGGTCAAATCCAAAATCTATCGAAGGGCTGGATGACTTGGGAAGGCCGGGAGTGAGGTTGGCTATCGCCAATCCACATTCTGTCTGTGTAGGCCTCTATGCGGTGGAGATCCTGGAAAAAAGCGGCTTGAAGGAGAGGATAAAGCCCAACATCAAGGCGTATGTGGAGAGTTGCTCAAGAACCGCTCATATCGTCGCACTCAAGAACGTCGACGCCGTGATCGGCTGGAGGGTTTTTGAACGGTGGAACCCCAAGCGTATCCTAACAATTCCCCTGAAACCGAAGGAGATCCCTAGGATTGCCTCTATTCCCATCGCTCTTTCAGCCTTCTCCCACAATCCTCAGGATGCCCAGCGATTCATCCATTTTCTGGAGTCAGATGCGGGAAGGGATATTCTCCGTAAATGGGGTTATGTCGTCAGCGAAGCCGAGGTAAGGAGGTTTGCCCCCCAGGCTGAGATTGGGGGTCGTTACGAAGTTCCCTCTGATTGGTAGGTCTGATTGGTAGGAATGATGGAGAAGAGATTCACGTTGGTGAGGGGAAATAGGCTTTTTAGAGTGGTGACCTTGGGCTGCTTGATCGCCTTGATGGCCTTTTTTCTGCTCACCATTCTGAGCTTGGCCCTTTATGTGGATTGGAAGATCCTTCTCCCCACCCTCGTATCCCGGGAGATCCTTTTCTCCATCAAACTGAGCCTTTTCACGGCCACTATTGCCGCTGGCCTGGCAATGGCATTTGCCATCCCGGCCAGTTATGCCTTATCAAAGACGGAATTCTGGGGTAAGAATATGGTGGATACCCTCCTGGATATCCCCATCGTTGTATCACCCGTGGCCTTTGGTTCGGCGCTGCTGATCCTTTTTAATACCACGTTGGGGACATTCATCGAAACGCATTTTCTCCAGTTCGTCTTCGAGGTTCCTGGGATTATTCTGGCTCAGTTTGGCGTCGCTACGGCTTTGGCTATCCGACTGATGAAATCCACATTCGACAACATCGGCCAGAGATATGAAATTGTAGCCAGAACCTTGGGGTGCGGCGTTTGGAGGGCCTTCTTTAAAGTCACCCTCCCCGTTGCAAAGAACGGGGTCATCGCCGCGGGGATCCTCGCCTGGGCACGAGCCATTGGTGAATATGGGGCTACCGTGACCCTTGCGGGAGCGACTCAGATGAAGACTGAAACCCTGCCCATCGCTATCTACTTGAATATCGCTTCGGCGGAGGTGGACAGAGCGGTGGCGGTCACCTTTATCTTGATCGGCCTATCCGCTGCCTCTCTCATCGCTTTGAGGAGAATGACGGGAAGAGGGTATTCGCTTTAGATCGCATCGGGGGAATGCTTTCATGGAGATTCGAGGCGTTTCCGTTAAAGTTGGGGAATTTGCCCTTGAGGGGATTGACCTTACCGTAGATGAAGGGGAGTACTTCATCCTCTTGGGGCCCACAGGCGTAGGGAAGACCATTTTGCTCGAGACGGTGGCGGGAATTCATCGGGTTGCCCAGGGCCGGATTTGGATCGATTCGCAAGAAGTCACCCACATACCACCGGAAGAGCGGCGGATCAGCTAT
>Ga0209636_10008612_pt1 | contig 10389 bp, 10 predicted proteins | sample DeeMarSWOR152_54_FD_187464 | JGI IMG/M metagenome (GOLD analysis project Ga0209636, IMG submission 187464) | Marine sediment microbial communities from White Oak River estuary, North Carolina - WOR-1-52-54 (SPAdes) (version 2) | ecosystem: Environmental > Aquatic > Marine > Intertidal zone >... | reverse complement strand
AGGGGCCTACACCCATGCCACAATGAATGTGGTCTACTGCGTAGTATCCCTTTTTGAACTAGCGCGCCTGAAGCACCTGATCTTCTCCATCGACCCAAAGGCCTTCATTATCATCAACGAAACCATGGAGGTGATCGGGAAGGGGTTCGAGCCAATGAGAAAACCTTAGACGGTCCAACCATAGATTGATGACCCAAATCAAAAGAATCGGCAGGGATCAGCGGTTAGCGGATGGAGGGATCTAAACACGCGGGTGGTTTGTGATCCGGCCACCATATCAATTAGCACGTAACTGGACGAGCTCATCCCAGAGATAATCCTCAATGGGGATGCCGGATTTCTGCCTTCTCCTCATTTCCAAATATTCGGGCTCCCCAGGAGCCAGAACGGAGGTAAAGCCCTCCGCAGGAGGTACCCGGTGGAGCTCATTCGCCATCTGTCTCACCCGTGAAAGAAAAGATTCTTTGCCTGGGTAGCGTCGGTAATCGATGACTCCCACTAAGTGACAAAGCCCTCTCTTTTTCTCATAATCACCGTACATAAGGGGAATGTGTGGCCCGAAGTTACCACCCATGAGAATCCCGGTTAGGATATCGATAACCACTCCCAGCCCATAGCCCTTTGGTCCACCGCTCGGCGTGAAATATACTGCTTCATGGGGATTCGTGGTCGGCTTTCCCTCCTTGTCAACTGCCCACGTAGTCGGAATCTCCTTGTTCTCCGATCGTGCCTTGTAAATATGTCCTGCAGCAACCGTACTTGTCGCCATGTCAAGAACCAATGCTGGCTCAGTACTCGAGGGAATTCCGAAGCACAACGGATTTGTACCACAGAAGGGCTTCCGTCCGCCGTACGGAATTACTCCTGAATCCGTTTGAGTCATGACGATCCCGATCAGGCCTACCTCAATCGCCTGAAAGGCGAAGAATGAAAGCGCACCACAGTGATTGCTATTTCCAATTCCCACCAGACTGAGGCCGTAGTTTCTTGCAGTCTCAATGGCGTGCGACATGGCGTGCCACACGGAAACCTGACCCAGGCCGTTGTCACCATCGACGAAAGCCGTCACTTTCCCGGTACGTTCCAGCAAGGACCGGGGGGTGGGGTTCGTTGAGCCTGCTTCCAATCGCTGGACATAGTTTCCCACTCGCATCACACCATGGGAATCCACCCCGCGCAAGTTCGCGTGAACCAGGGACTTCGACACGATCAGGCTATCGTCTTTCGGGACACCTCGCCTTTGAAATATCTCCGAGACCAAGCCGGTCAGTTCCTCTGCCATCATGGTTTTCATGGGAATTTCTCCTTCATCGGTCGGAAGCCCTCGGAGAGATCTCTTTAACGATTCACTATTGAAGCAACGCACATACCATTCAATTCCTCTTCGAGGGATTACCCTTAACCAAAATCGGGATCAACGGTCGGCGCCGAGGCTCTCTCTGCCTTGTTTCTGCCGGCAAGAACCCATACGTACTTGGCTGGATACTGGGGCGCCGAGATGCAAGGGTGGTAACCCTCGCTAACGATCACAGCATCTCCTTCCCGAACGACTCCGCAAAAAGCGGGATTTTCAATATCTTCGTACACCAATTGAATCCCAAACGCAGGCGAGGGCATATCATAGTAAATGTAGATTTCCTCCAATGCTGACCGATGCTCATGAGGTGGCCAACTAGACCAATTCCCGGGCCTGATGCGTGCGAAGCCAAATAAAATGCGCGACGCCTCAAACTCCGGGCCAAAATGAACATAGCTATCGCGAAAAGTGCTGTTCTGGGGATCCCCTTTAGCCCTATGACGGACTGCATCTTTTTCAATTTCAGAAAAAAGAGAGAATGCCGGATCCCTGTCAATCTCTGATAGTGCAGATCCCTCAACCAATTCAGCACCTTCGGAACTTTCAATACTGCACTCACATCCTCGGGGGACATAGAGGGCATCTTGAAAGCCCATTTGATAGGCATTCGAACCCACCCTCGCAAGGGATCTCCCCCTCACGCACATAATCACCATCTCACGTTCCGGAGAGAAAATCCTTACTTCTCGGGACGCGGGGGTGAGCGAAATACGAGCGTAGCTCAGGTATTTCAGGGGGCTATTCGAGCGGTGAATAATTTCCTGTCTGCCTTCGAATCGTGGTGGATGCCGATAGACCAATTTCATGATTACCCTTTCCTTGAAAAAGGTTTTGTGGTGGTTACTCTTCATTCTTTCCTATGCATTTCGTCACATCAGAAGGGAAGGAAAGAACAAGGATACCACTGGAACGTATGTTATCAAGAGAAGAAGCCCTATCATGAGCATGATAAAAGGTATGTCAGCTCGCGCCACCTCAAGGATATCCAAGTTTGCGAGAGCGCTCGTCACGAAAAGACAGGTCCCCAGTGGCGGTGTCTGTTGACCAATGCCTATGTTGAAGATGACGATCATTCCGAAATGAACCAGACTCACATCCAAGCGTTGGACAAGGGGCAGGAGGATGGGGATCACCACAAGGATAATCGGAGTCCCGTGCATGAATGTCCCAAGGAGAATGAGGAATGCATCAATCATCAGCAAAATGACCCACCGTGTCGTCGATATCGAGAGGATAAACTCGGCCAACTGCACGGGGACTCTTGAATACGAGAGAATCCATCCAACCAGAGCACCGAATCCGATGATGATCATGATCGTAGCGGTCGTGACGACTGTCTGGTACGTAGCCTCCCATAGCCTTTTCCAACTCATGGAACGGTAGATAAAAACGCTGACGATCATTCCATAGATCACCGCGATGCCGGCGGATTCCGTGGGGGTACAGACTCCGCCGATGATCGACCCCAGGATGATCACCGGCATGATGAGAGCCCAGAACCCATCTTTGATCGCCTTCAAGGCCTGGCGTACGCTGAACTGGCCTTCTACTGGATAGTCCTTCCTCACCGAAATAATGTAGGCGATCACCATCTGGCTCAGGCCGACGAGTATTCCGGGCACCATGCCCGCAATAAACAGTTCTCCCACCGAGACTTCTGAAACGACGGCATAGAGTATCATCGCAATGCTGGGAGGAATAATGATCCCGATCGTAGCGGACGCGGCTGTAACTGCAGCTGAGAAGTCGGGTTTATATCCTTTTTTAACCATGCCCGGTATGAGAACAGAGCCCAGAGCCGAAGTGTCTGCAACCGCCGATCCAGAGATACCCCCGAAGAACATGCTCGCGACAATATTCACCATCGCGAGCCCTCCCCTGATATGACCAACGAGGGCGCTGGCACAATCGATCAATCGTTTCGCTATTCCACCTACATTCATGATCGCCCCTGCATAGATAAAGAGGGGCAAGGCCAACATGGGAAAAGAGTCCGTGCCGGCGAACGTCTTCTGGACGATAATCATAAGGGGGATATTCCCCTTGCAGAGGAGGAAAATCAACGAAGAAAGTCCCATGGCGAAAGCGAGGGGGATTCGGATGATCAAAAAGAGGCCTAACGAGACAAAGAAAAGGAACAGAGCCATGGCATCCTTCTCTACTCGACTTCGTTCGATTCGTCTTTCTTCGTGGTGTTAAAAAGGGTCTGAAGTATGAACAAAATCCCCCCAATGGGCATGACCATGTAGATTATGCCCAGGGGAATGAGCAGCAGGGGACTGGAATCGGAAAAAAACCTCACTGCGTATTGGATCCCCAAGATCGTAAACACAACGAACATCGTTATGGTTAATGCGTCCCCGGCGAATTTTACAAGGGGTCGCACTTTTGATGGAAGCAGGTCAAAAAACACCTTGATTCCTAAATGCTTGTCCTCTTTGGCTGCCAGATAGGTCCCCAAGAACGTCATCCAAATCAGCAGATACCTGAGAAGTTCCTCGCTCCAACCGTGGGCCTGACCAATGATATATCGAAAGAACACCTCGGCGAAGACCAGGATTGACGCGAAAACCAGCATCAGGGATGTCAACGTCTTGAACGAAGTGAATAGGAATCGCTCCAGAGTTCTCAAAACGGGTCATCCCTCCTTGCTTGCCCGTGTGAGGAGGGCCCGGAAATCCCCAAGGTCCCCACGGAGACATTCCGGGCCCTGCCTTTTAGAATAATCAACTGCCTGAGGAGATCCGCTTCGGAAGATCTCCAAACTTCTTGCCTTCCTTCTCCCAAATAGGCTCGACGGCTTTCATAAAGCTCTTCTTGTCGATATCGTTCACCTTCATGCCTTTTTCCTTCAGCTTGGCCACGTAGTTCTGACTCTCATCATCAGAGAGCTTCCGCGCCGTCACCTGAGACTTCGCTGCCGCCTTGAGAATCGCGTTTTGATGCTTTTGGGGAATCTTCTTCCACGACCCCTCGCGGATGAGCAGATAACCAGGAGTAAAGACGTGGTTGGAGAGCGAGAGGTATTGTGCGACTTCATAGAACTTGTTGGAGACTATTGTACCGAGGGGTTGTTCGCAACCGTCCAGTACGCCCTGCTTCAGGGCCAAATACAGCTCGCTCAGGCTGGTAACCGACACAGAGGCGCCGAAGGATTCGAAGATCTTGATTCGCAGCCGGTTGTTCGGCGTTCTCAGTTTGAGTCCCTTGAGATCTGCCGGCACGACGATTGGCCTCTTGCTATTGACTATCTGACGAAAACCCAACTCCCAGTATGCAAGGAGCCTTACGCCTTTCTTCATAAACAGTCCCGCCATTTCTTTCCCGATGGGCCCATCCAGTATCTTCCGGGCAGAGGTTTCGTCCGCAAAGAGGTAGGGAAGATCGAAAACCTCAAACATCGGCTCCAGACGACCAATTTTTGAGGCTTGAACCGTGATATCGACTGTCCCCACCTGGATCGCCTCTATTAATTCTTCCGCGTTTCCCAGCTGAGCTGAAAAGTACAGTTCTACCTTCACCTCACCATTGGTCATCGCTTCCACATCCTTCGCGAACTGAGCTGAGGCTGGGTAGAACTTATGCTTTGGGTTCTCCACGGCCCCATACTTCAGGATGATGGGACCAGCGAAGGTCGTACTGAAAACCGTTTGCACCAATACCAAAGCACATGCCAGAAATGCGATAGTGAAAATTCTCTTTTTCATCGTATCCCTCCGTTTGGTTTTGATCTGTTACTGCCAACTCAACACAGCCATATCCTTTTCAAGAGCAGCCGCTCTTCCATCGCTGACTGGGCATCACCTCCTTACATCATGTGTGTTCCCGCGTTGACCCGGCATCACCTCCTTAGATCCCTGTGTCACTCCATTTTCACAAGGCAGTTCTCCGCTGCCGATTTAAAGGCGGCGTCAATCGTTTCCACCACCTTCAAGACCTCTTTTCCACTGGCCATGGGCTCACGGCCTTCCTTGATCGCCGTTACAAACTCCCGCAGCTGCACCGTGAAGTTACTCGGCTCCTGCGGACCGGACATGATCACATCCCCATTGAAAGAGAGCTCTGTTTCGTCATTCATGTACAGAGTCCCCTTCTCTCCGACGATGTATCGTTCGTAAACCGAGTTCTTCTTGGAATCCCAGATCTTCCCCGTTACTTCCTCCCGGGTGTGCGTCGGTATGACCCTGCAGTTCCAGGAAAGGTGAACAAAACCCATCTCCCCCTGATCAAACCCCATGAGGATCATCGCCTCGTCCTCGCCCTCCCAGTTCGGGTTGATGGAGGCCATTCGAGCACTTACCGTCTGGGGTCGCTTGTCAAATATCCAGAGGACATAATCCACCAAGTGGGCTCCCCAAAAAGGCATAATCCTTCCGCCTGACTTCTTGATGTCTGGACGCCAGGTTGAAGGATGATCTTCCACACGATGTGAGAAATTCCATTCGTTGACGGAGACGATTTTCCCGAGCTTTCCCTCCATCACCATTTCCTTAGACTTGAGGACCGCATCGTAGAACCTCCGGCTCTGCCCGATCATGAGGGTTACCCCGTTTTCCTCTGCAGCCCGGATCATGTTCAGGGCTTGTTCGATGTTAAGAGCCATCGGCTTCTCGCAAAGGATATGCTTTCCGGCCTTGGCGGCAGCAACTGCGGCACTTTCATGAATATAATGCGGCAAACAGAGGACTACAGCCCCGATCTCGGGATCCGCGAGCATCTTCTCGTAAGACGTGTAGACTTTTTTCGCACCCCATTGTCCCGCGGCCTTCGCGGCATTCTCTCTATTACGAGACATGATCGCCAGCAAATGAACGGAATCCTCCAGGTTTCTCATGGCCGGAAGATGCGACGAAGCCACCCGACCCACTCCGACAAGGCAGATGTTTAATTTGTCTTTCATGATACCGTTCTCCTTATCAGGTGTCCGAACGAAGGGGGCTACCGCCCAACCGTTTCCATCAGTCTCTGAACTTCACGGAGGCAGTGCGCGGCCAATTCCCTTCCCTGGAGCATTTCGGGATCCTTGCCGCTGGTTGACTCAACCGTCAGATACCCGTCGTACCCGACAGACCTGAGTGCGGCGACAACGTGATACCAATCGAGGCCTCCCTGGTTGATAAGGCGATCTGCGAAATATCGTTCCTCCCTGGGGCTCTTCTGCGGTTGAACGGGAATAAATCGGCCCGCGTGGGGGACGAAGGCCTCGAACTCGAAAGCGTAGGGGTAGGAATCACCCAGCAGCGCCACGAGATCTTTGACATGGACATTGACGATTGCTTTCGCCAATGCCTCGATCGCCCGAATCCCGTAGTCGGTAGGGACTTGATAGAGATTGTAGGGATCGAACACAAGCCCGACATTGTCACGTCCGATCATCTCGAGCAGCTTTAGGGCGTTCTCCTTTGTATCGCAGAGAGTCCCGTGATGCATCTCCATGTAGATTGAAACGCCAAATTCCCGTGCTCGGTCGGCAGTTCTGGCAAGCCACTCGCTATCTGTTTTCCAGTGCGATTCATCTGCCTCAAAGGGCGGCAGCCTGCTTGGATTAACCCGCACATGGGGGCATTGTAGCTTCTGCGCAAGCCCGAAGAAGTTGACAGCACGTTCCAACTCTTTCTCGCGCTCCTGATGGTTCTCCCGTAAGGCATAACACCCTAACCAGGTGGACAGGCATATGGGGAATACGTTCCATCGATTGAGGTCATCCCGAATCTGGGTGAGGAGGGATTCCTCTGCAATCCCGTCCAGCAGGGGTCCCATGCCCCGGAGTTCAACCCCGTGATATCCCGTTTCTCCCGCAACCTGAATATGCGTGAGTATGTCATCGCCAAACATGGCTCCGGATAATGCGATCTTCTTCATCCTGTCGCCCCCTTCATAGGATCCTCTTCTGTGGATTGATTAACACCTCGTCGTCACCGAACGCCCTTTCTCTCTGCCTATTCGCCTTCCTCTGGCCATGTTCTCTTTTCTCAACGCGCATGAAACAGGATCTTAAATTGATTCTCATGCGGATTGCCGGCGATCTCAAAGGCCGCCTGGCCCTCCGCCAGGGAAAACTCATGAGTTATCACCTTTTCCAGCTCCGCGGCTTCTTCCTCGGCCATCATGTCGACAGCCGTCTGAAAATCCCGGTTTGTCGCGACTCGGGATGTCAAGAACGTCAGCTCCTTGAAAACCGCATTTCTCACATCGATTCGAGGTGGTTCTTTATGTGCACCCACGAGCATGACTTTACCGTGAGGCCTTGTGAGCTGAACGACCTTTCCAATCGTGTCGGCAACTCCCGCGACCTCAAACACAATATCCGCACCGTTGCCATCCGTTCTCTCCGATACAAACCCAACTAAATCGGTTTCGGCACCATGAATAACCTCAAACCCCAAGTCCCGTGCCCGACTGATCCTGAATTCGTTCACTTCCGAGAGATATACCTTCTGAATTCCACTCTTCCTGAGGAGAAACGCGAGCAGCAAGCCAATGGGGCCACATCCCAAGACGACGGCCACATCCCCTAACTGAGGTTGCATTCGGTTGAGAATGTGAACGCCGACGGCCAGGGGTTCGATCAGGGCCCCTCGCCTCAGGGGAACAGTATCCTTGAGTGGAAAGACCTGTTCGTAAGGAACGGTCACGTATTCTGCAAATCCCCCGTCTCTATCGACTCCGATCACCCTGAGCGACCTGCATACATGGGGATAACCCTCCCGGCAGGGTCGGCAAAGCCCGCAGGACAGGTAGGGCATGATCGCAACCCTCTGTCCCATTTTCAAATCTCCGTCGAAAACTCCTTTGATTTCAACGATCGTTCCTGAGAATTCATGGCCCAGGACGAGAGGTGGTCGTGCTCGGGGGTGTTTTCCGGAGAGAATGTTAAGATCCGTGCCGCAAATTCCCCCAAAGGCCACCCGAATCAGCGCCTCACCGTCTTCCGGAGAAGGGATTGGCGTGTGTCGAGAACTAACCTTCCCTTCCCCCTCATAGACGATCGCGTTCATCTGAGCATTTCCCATACAGCCTTCCCCTCGATTTCGTGCTTTCTACTCGGCTGATGACTTTTCGCCCACCATCTCCTTAACCAATACGACCGCCCGCTCCGGATTGAAAATGCTGCAGCGGCAGCACCGAGTCAAGACCTCCACCGCCTCCTCGGGTTTTTTCTTTTTCGAACTCACCTCCCCGATCTCCCTTTCAGCCAAGCGGGGTGAAATCATCGAATGCCCACACATATTGGTAATCTCGAGGATTTTCGTTTGGGGAAGTTTCTCTTTTTTCCCCCAGATCCCCAGCGAATGTTCCAGGGTGTGAGGTCGTAACCCCGCATTCCGACAGCACTTCTCCACCTCCGAAAGTACCCCGGAGACCACGATGGAAAGCCCCAGGTCCGCCTTCTTAAGATCCTTGAGGACATCTTCCACCTGCTTCGGCGTCGTAAAGACGCCATGCGGAACCGAAGAAATATTAAAGGAATCCATTATCTGCGAGACCGAGGCAATACTGCGGCTTCCCGCCATCACTTCCCCGTAATTGACGGGTTTGTGCTTCAGAATGATCTCGAAATACTCCCTGAGCTTGGGGATGCTTCCCTCTTCGTTGAATCCCTTCGCGGTCATCGCCATTACGACGAAATCCTTCTCTAAGGTCTCCAGGGACCCTAACCTATGCAGCGTGTGCGTCATGGTGCTCCCTCCTCAGCCAGGGGACGTCCCAAGCCCACGTTTGTCTTCCCCGCCAGGGATGGGCTTATCCCCACTTCCGCCAGTATCTCCATGGCTTTACTCTTAGTCGCCTCCTCATTCAGATAGATCAAATCGAGGCTGAAAACCGTTTCCAGTTCGTCAGCCGCGGAGAGAATGGTTTTCAAAATGCCCCTCAAACCATCCAGAGGGGCTACAAATTCAAGGATGGCTGACAGCACCCTCTCATCAAGGATGTCCCTGTCAATTTCGCCCGTATTCTGGTTGATCAGCTTCGTCAGGGGATTCTTTTCTTCAAGCTTGACCCCCGCCTTGGCCAGGACCGAAGACATCTTCTCAACATCACGAAAGCTCGCTCCTACCGAGGGCCTTCCGAGCTCGATACCCAACCCTACCTGGCCCGCCTTGAATCGTCCTGTGACGTCATTGGTCTTCATCTCCTCCGTTCCGCGGCCTGTTACTTTGGTGTCCTTCTTAATCAGTGTGGGGTCGCTAAACACCCTTCTGATGACTCTTGGCCATGATAGTTCCTCCCAGACAAAGGCCTCGCCGGGGCAATCGATTTCTCGATAACAGACCCCGCATTCGACACACGCGTCCCTATCGATGGCTGCCCATTCTCCTTGAATTGAGATAGCACCGACCGGACAATAATCTATGCACGCCTCGCATCCGACGCATTTCGATTCATCGATGATCATTGGTCTCTCCTTATTCCATTGATCTGACGCACAGTATCCCGTGCACTGGCCCGAAGTCCACTTGGTTACCCGCGTAACGAGGAACCCGTTACTCTGCCGTGATGACCTCCCATATCCCCTTCAAATACCCAATGGACCGACTTGCGATGGTTTGGGGATCGGGGTCATACTCAAAAACTTCAACGGACGCGTACCCCGGGTAGTTAATTTCCTTCAGTGCCTTAAGAACAGGGGAGAACAAAACACGGCCAAATCCAGGGCCCCTCCCGTTAAGATCATTCAGGTGGACATGGCCCAGGTGGCCGGAATGGAAGACTCTCTTGATTACGTGCGGCAGCTCTTCTGTCTCATTTGACAGCGTGTGGCGACAATCCAGGGTGATCTTGAAATGGGGGTTTGCGATTTCTTCCACCACTTTGACAGCCTCTTCCACTGTGTTGACGAAGTTCGTTTCAACCCGCCTCAATGGCTCGAGACAATACAAAACATCCCTCTGTTCGGCCGTCCGTGCACAAATCCGGAAGGTCTCGAGGGCGTTTTCCCAGGCCTCCGCCGGATTCCAGCCCTTTTCAACCATCCTTTGGGTGCCTGACCCATGCGCCAGGAGCCTCCCTCCGAGATCCGCGCAAAGGTG
>Ga0209636_10008611_pt1 | contig 10389 bp, 6 predicted proteins | sample DeeMarSWOR152_54_FD_187464 | JGI IMG/M metagenome (GOLD analysis project Ga0209636, IMG submission 187464) | Marine sediment microbial communities from White Oak River estuary, North Carolina - WOR-1-52-54 (SPAdes) (version 2) | ecosystem: Environmental > Aquatic > Marine > Intertidal zone >... | reverse complement strand
CTTCCCAGGAAAACATGTTAGAATTTGAAAATTTGCTATTCTCAGCCAGTTCAAATCTCAGGAAACCGTGGGAACCTTTTATGTCATCAGCTATAAGGGTGTCGGATTGACCCAGTCTGGCCTGCAATATGATTGAATTTTCAGCAGGCTCACCTGAAATTAAATAATGAAGTATAAGGTTGTCAAAATCATTTACCGATTTTTGCTGGCAACAAGAAAGCAATGTAAATAAAAATAAGAATCTGATTAAATTGGTCATATTTGCGATTATTAATATTCATGAATAACATTTTGTAAGATCTCATAATAAGCAAAAGTTCATTTTATTATTTTGGAAGTCTTACTCTGTGAAATACAAAGCATTGATGAAGTTAATATTCTACAGGGTGTCAGCCTTTCTCGGTGCCTTTGCGTGAAAAACTAGTTGTTTAACAGTCCCTTAATTTAAATCCTTATGAATTGTTGGCATCTGAACGTTTACCTGGCTCTTCCATTGATCAAGTAATGTTTTCAATTCTTCCAGCTTGTCAGGCATTTCATCAGACAAATCATGTTCTTCTGAAATATCATTTTCAAGATCATATAATTCAAAAGCTCCATCCTGTCCTGTCAGTGATTTTTCATACCATTCGATCAGTTTATAGTGTTCCTTTCTCATGGCAGCTCCAGGGACCATTCCTGATCCCACGTGATAATGAGGATAATGCCAGTACATTTTATCACGCTTCCCCCGGCCATTACCCAGTAAAACATTATCGAATGGAATACCATCTGTATTTTTCTGAATATTCTTTATGGTCAGCAGGTTTGTTAGCGTGGGCAACAGGTCATTGGACGCAACAATATCATCAGAAACACTTCCTGCTTCAATCAATCCGGGCAGTCTTATGATCAGGGGAACTCTGACTCCGCCTTCATACAACCAACCCTTGCCGCTGCGAAGTGGCGTTTGTTTTGCATATGATTCTTTGCTGCCATTATCCGAAAAGAAAACAATAATTGTGTTTTTATCAAGTTCAAGTTCAGTCAGCTTATTAAGTATCCGTCCAATACTTTTATCCAGAGTCTCGATCATGGCACCAATAACCGGGTTGTTTTCAGGTTTACCAGCATCTTTTTTTTGCTCATACTTTTCTATGAGTGATTTCCTTTCCATCAGGGGATCGTGAATGGAATTGTGAGATACAAACAGAAAGAAAGGATCATTTTGATGCCGGTTCAAAAAATCAATTGCTGCATCCGTGATTGAATCCACATTGTGTGCATCATTTTCAGGATCCGAAAACTGGTCAGGTTTGTAAGTTACAATACATTTATCAAATCCCTGTTTATCCGGATTATAAGGCAGGCTTTCAGGTGGTTTTTTCTCCGGGCTCAGGTGCCATTTGCCGTATAGAGCTGTATGGTAACCTTGGTCATGCAAGATCTCAGCAATTGTAACCTCTTCAAGTGGCAGTAATTTCTGCCAGTCAGGTTGGGTAAGCATATAATCTGTCCTGTTATTGCCGGCTATAAAATCTGTCAGGTGAAGACGCGCAGGATATTTCCCTGTCATAATTGAAGCCCTTGTCGGTGAACAAACTGCACAGGCTGCATATGCATTGGTAAACCGCATCCCTTCTGATGCAAGCCTGTCAAGATTAGGCGTTTCGTAATAATCACTACCGTAGCACCCCAGTTGTGGCCAGCCCAGATCATCGGCAAGTATGAAGACAATATTCAGTTTAGTTTTTACTGGCTGTTTATTACAGGAATGGCAACCTATTATGACCAGGGCTAAACATATGTATGCAAAGAATCTCATAGTCTGATCAATGCTGTTAACCAACCGGCGCTATGAGGGATCCAGTCTTCATCGGTAAATGAAAACGGGCCGTCGTTCTGTTTGGTCGGGTCGATATCAAACCTGAATTGAGTACCAGCAGAGAATCCATTGCAAATAACACCACGCGTATTGAACCATGTACCGGCCCAGCGGTTGCCGATGTTGCAAATCATGCTGCTGGGTAATGCCAGGCCTTCCGGCACATCAGTACTGAAAATCACCGCCTGTTTCAGGTTTTCCTGTGTAATCCCGGCATTTAAGCCGGCCAGCCATTGTATATTGCCATAGGCAATCTCCTTTAATAATGGTTGATCTAATAATTTGGATAATTCCAATGCAAGCGCAGCAGTATATCCGTATATAGTATTTGTTCCATGAAATGGTCCGGCAAACCATACAGGGCCTTCGTTCCCAAAAATACCCAACGGAATAATCATAAAGGGATTGCTGGTGCAAACAGGGATCAGATATCCTTTAGCAAACTTCTCAAGAGTCTCTTTCCATTTACCGGCATCTTCATGTTCAGGCCATAATTGGAGCATCTCGATGAAAGGCATTAAATAATTCGGATATATTCCTCCGATATCGGCACCGAATTTATTATCAACAATACCATGACACCATGATTTTTCTGAATGTTCCATGCTTCCAAATTCAAAGAAATGACCCCAAAACCCATTTTCCGGTTTATTTTCAGGAATCTGGCGTTCCATAACCTGGCGTGCAAAATTGATACATTCTTCTGTTGAACTATTCCCCTCTAATTCCCATTTTTCCAATGCCGCCCAGCACATTGCTATCAGGTCGCGTGTCATCCATTCATCCTTGGGTATTCTGGTATCAGGAAGTAGTGCTCTTTGCCTCAGGCTCATTCCAAAATCACCCATGGGTTTAGCTTGATTCATCAACCAGTCTAAACCCAAATCAGCAACCTGTGCATAACGTTTTTTCCTCTCCATGTATTGATCCGGAAGTATTCTGGCAGTCTTAAATAAAGCTATCACAGCCTTAACAACATCCTGGGGAAGAATATCATGTTCATGACCAAGCAAATCATGTGACATTGAGCCTTTTGGATAACCCAGCTCATGTGCTTTCTCCTGGGTCATAACCAGGTAATTACAACCAATGATTAATTGTGTGTAGATCCTTTCTTTAAATTTCATATCGAATCGATCCGCACACACCTCAAGTAATTCTGTTAAAGCAATGATCATCGCACTTTGAGCAGGGCTTTCCACCCATAAGGTTCCTGCATCCTGCCATCCGGCACCAACCTTTGTAAAATGTCTCCTTCGTTCCAGCATATCGACCGAAGAATAAAGAATTGTTTTATTCCAGAGAATATTTTCAGCAACCTGAAGTCCACGGCTGTAAAAAACAATCTCTCCATTATTATTAACCTCAATTTCCCACTCACCAGACTCATTTATATCCCTGAACTCAGCTACCCACCAGTGGCTTTTCCAGATTTCCCCCCAGTAAGATAATCCTGATTCATAATTCTTTTCATTGCCGGTTGCTATTAGCTTGCAAAGAGCCTTTTGTGAAAGCAATTCCTTTTTTGGTAATCTTATCACAATTCGGACAGGCCTCCCTTTTTCATAGCCAACTTGTGAATAAAGTAGGCCGGCGACACCGTCAGAGGTTTGATAATCCTTACCATGAAAAAATGGAAATTTTTCTTCACGGTAAACCCGGCCAGAAGAGCTATTCGTACAGGCTGTTATTGAACTGCCCGCCATGGCTGTGACAGCCAGAGTAGTTGACTTCAGAAAATTACGCCTTGATTGTTGATGATTGTTGTTCACAATTTCTGGATTTTATAGTTATATGATATCGAATTATGGTGTGACAAAATAGCCAGGTAATTGAATTATATTATTTACAGAGCTTATACTGCAGTACAGCTCTGCAAAAATTTAAACAAACAATGCGTATGGTTTAGATTATTTCCTATTCACCACTCCTTATACCAATAATTCTCCCCTTTGTGTTTATTAGTTAAATATTCATAATGACTATTATCCGCACCTGTTCCGATAACCAGTGAAGGAGGTAATTTCCCCAGAGCATTTTTGGTGCTGTCCATTTTATGAAGCATTTCATCCAATTTTCCCGGCATCTGTTCTGCAAGATTATGTTGTTCGCCCGGATCATCTTTAAGGTTCACCAGGAGTATGGGATGAGGAGGTACAGCCTTTTTTGTGCGGGCACCTTTGTAACCTTCAAAAGGAAGTTTTACTTTCCATTCTCCTTCCCGGTAACATTGCAAATCGGCCAGATCGAAATACAGAAAACCAGGGCCATTCCTGTTTCCTTTACCAAAAAGAACCTGGCTTATATTGACTCCGTCATAAGGTCTGTCATCCGCAATTTCTGCTCCTGCTATACCAGCAATGGTGGGAAACCAGTCCATCATTACAGCCATATCATCATATACCTGTCCTGCAGGAATTCTGGCAGGCCACATCGCAAGGGTGGGAACTCTCTGCCCACCTTCAAAGGTAAACTGTTTTCCCTCCCTGAGTATACCTGCTGAGCCACCAAGATCTTCCATAACCAACCAGGGGCCATTATCACTGGAAAAGATCACCAGGGTGTTATGTAATAGCTGTTTATTTTCAAGTGCTTTCATCACCTCTCCGACACTCCAGTCAATTTCCTGAATAACATCGCCATATAAGCCCCTGTCAGAAGTACCAAGAAAATCTTCAGATGCATAAATAGGTACATGGGGCATCGTATGAGCCAGGTAAAGCAGGAATGGTTCATTCTGATGATTTTCGATGAATTTAACTGCTTCCTCAGTATAAGTTTTTGTTGTATACCTCTGATCTACTTTGAAATCCACAACCTCATTTCCCCTGAGGTATACCACACTTTCCATATCATTGCTGTATGGGATCCCAAAATATTCATCAAATCCACGTTGCAAAGGGAGGTATTTTTCCATATGCCCGAGATGCCATTTGCCAACTATTCCGGTAGCATACCCTTCTCTTTTTAGAATATCAGCAATAGTAACTTCTTCAAGGGGCATTCCGGTATAACTTTCAGGGAAAAACACATTATTGATACCCATTCTCTGGGGAATGCGCCCTGTCAGCAAAGCAGCACGGGAAGGGCTGCAAACAGGAGAAGCCGAATAGAACTCATTAAACTTAATGCCTTCGGAAGCCATCCGGTCAATGTTCGGTGTTTTAATATCGCCTGCACCAAAACAGCCCAGGTCTCCGTATCCCAGGTCATCACAATAGATGATCACAAAATTAGGACGTTCGTCATCCTCGCGGGATTGCACTTTTCTGTTACTTCGGTCAGAGGTGCAAGTGACGAATACACATGCTACCATTAAAAGGTAAAGTAGGTTTTTGATTTTCATAATTATTATTTTATTAACCAAAGAATGCACAGAGAAAGAACACAGAGGACACAGAGTGTAAATTTATCTAATCCAGAAAATAATCAAAATTTATCTTTTCTCAATCTCCACATATATGGGAGTATAAATCCTTCCCCACGAATCATACCACGCTTCGAACATATAATCACCTTCCCTGAACGGAATATCAGGTAATATTAGCTGGTTTGTTGTAGTATCCCGATTCACCATACTTCTCTGAATCGTTCCGGACCTGATATAAATCCTTCCTTCCCTGGTGAAATGATCAGCAAAATGAATGATTACATCATACTGACCATCTGAAACAAAGGTGATATCCCAGTAACCATATGCATCCGGAGAATCCCATTGTTTTGCTTTTGGACTTTTCCAGTCGTTCCTGTTCAGGATAACGGGATTTTCATGGTCAGAACCTATAATAATTCTCGGTGGATTAACAAGTTTTTCATTTGATATTACTTCCGAATACCACTGATCTAATTCGATTTTAAGATCTTTCACTATTCCGGGATTAATGTCGCTGATATCATTCATCTCATAAGGATCATCAGTGATATGGTATAGCTCAAGCCCGATAGGATCTTCATAATATTCAATATTACCAACCATTTTATAATTACCTTTTCTGACAGCAATATTCCGGTATGGTTCAGTATATCCCCTTTGCCATTCAAAAAATAAAGTTCTCTCCGGCAATGCTTTAACTTCTCCCCTAATCAGAGGTGTCAGACTTCTTCCATCCAGGTCAAGTCCTGGCGGAATATTCACATTACACAGATCCAGAATTGTTGGGAGTACATCAATATTTGCAGCCGGATCATCAATTTCGAAATTTTCTGCAAAGTTGCCCTTCCAGTACCAGAAACTGGGAACCCTGATCCCTCCTTCATAAACTGATCCCTTTCTTTCCCTGAAACCGGCTGTATACCGTCTTTGTTGCGGTCCATTATCTGTCAGAAAAATAATAATTGTGTGTTCAACCAGCTCAAGTTCAGTGAGTTTTTGAAAAAGTAACTGCAGGTTGTTATCGATATTAGTTACCATACCATAAACTCTTTTAGCATCCTCAATGTCTTTTGCATTCATTTCCGGAAAACTTCCTTTATCCGGATAATTTCCTGAAGTAATACTGACATCTTTGTACATGTCGAAATATTCTCCCGGCAGTTGCAAGGGTGTGTGCGGTGCATTGAAAGCCAGGTAAAGGAAAAATGGCTTGTTGACCTTATCCCTCTGATTGTTTTCAATAAAATCCATTGCTGCCATGGTGAAAATATCAGAACAATAGCCTTCAGTTTTTACTTCGTTCCCATTACTGAATAATACAGGATTGAAGTAACTACTGTCAGGATTCATAAAATTATTAAAATGATCACCTGGCTGACCTATACCTCCTGCATGGTGAATAAGGCTAGTATTAAAACCCTGATCAACAGGGCGAAAAGGATAACTATCACCCAGATGCCACTTGCCAAAAATTCCGGTTGAATAACCGGCATTCTTTAAAATCTCTGCCAGGGTTACCTCATCAGCATGCATGATCGCCCCACCATTGTAAGTATCATAAACCCCTGTACGCAGGGCATACCGGCCCGTCATCAGCCCGGCTCTGGTTGGAGCGCATACCGGACAAACATAAAACTGGTTGAAACGGGTGCTCATCGCGGCAAGGTTGTCAAGGAATGGTGTTTTGATATGCGGATTTCCATAAAATCCAAAATCACCGTATCCCTGGTCGTCGGTAATGATCAGGATAACATTTGGTAAATTCGCATTAGATATTTCGGATTTATTTGTACATGCACTTAAGATTAACAGGCAACCAAATAAAACCAGGCAGTATTTGTTCATAGGTGTTAGAATAGAAATGTTTGATTAAATATTATTTGAAATTTCAAGTATTCATAGAGATACAGACCTCAAACTTCTCTATAAATATCTAATTTCATTGATTTACATAGGATTTATTTAAACACAAAGGAACACAAAGGATTGCACTACGTTACACAAAGGAGTATTATAGTTAACCTTGGTGTTCCTTTGTGTTATCCTTTGTGTACTTTGTGGTTTATTATTCTTTAAACAGAACATCATATATTAATCAGTCCTATACTTAAAAACCAGTGTTTCTCGTCCTTCTATATGTATTGTTTCCTGAATATTGGATATCATTTCACCATAAAGAAACTGCGTTTTCATATAATCCATTGGCCGTACCAAAATATCCTTACTATCTTCTTTTTGGTTGACTATCACAAATAAATACTCATTCCCATTTCTCAGTACTTTCATAAACAAACCGGGATAATGGGATCCAAAAGAGAAAGTTTCATTGTCCAGTAAACCTTCGTTAATCAGTAAACTTGCCAGCGGGCCATTATCATCAAGCCATGCTCCCAATCCGATCATGGCCGGGATCCACAAAACCTCGCCATTCCCATATTGATTTCTAAGTGCAATAATCTCATCACCCATTTTACCCTCGACCTTACCTGTAGCTTGAAGGATCTCTGTTTCCCACATATGCACCGGCAAACTATCAACCATTTCATTCAGTTTATAGGGAAATATCTCTTTAATTAATTTTATCTCCTTAATGGTTCCTCCGACCAGATTTTGAAGGGGAAATCCGGTTTGGATTACATTATGCTCAAACTCATTAAAATAACCGGTTAATCCGGTGATGATTAGTTTATTCCCATTACTTACAAATATTTCAATCTCATTAACCAGGTTGGACGGCATACAGGTTAAATTGGGCAGTATCACTACCTGCTTAGAACTTTTATTATCAGACCAGTTAAAATCATCTGCCTGTTTTATTTGTGGAGATATACCCAATTCAGACAGGGTTTCGTAAAAGGCAAGTGCTGATAAAACATGAGCATTTGACTTTCGTCCCGGAATATCACGGAAATGATCCTGTCGGGCTTCAACAAGCATTGTTTCCGGACTAAGGATAATGGTTACCGACGATTGAACCGGTCTGGCATTGGAAAAGAATTCTTTACACTCTTCAAGAATGGAAGCAATCCTTGCAGTTTCTTTAAGTCGTTCAGAAGGATTCCCCTGGTAATCCAGCATTGACCATTCTCCGGCTTCATTACCTGTACGACGTGCATTCAGGCACCAGAAAATGACTTTTTCAGCACCTGAGCCTATACCGGTCCATACCCACTGTCCAATATCAAGTGTATCGGGATACATTGGATGAATACTGCTGAATATATTATTCCCTCCCTGTAATTCTGAAATCCAGAATGGTTTAGGTTCGATTGCTCCTTTAATAATCTGGCAGATAGCTGATACACCCAGTGCATATTGATCTCTTTCGAGTATACTAAAATGCCATGATGGATGGATGGATGCACCAAGAGAGTTCAGAAAGCTTCGCCATGCAGGCAGATCATATTTTGGTAAAATACCAAAAACTGCATGTGGATTTACATGAATGGGATGAACATCATCATTTTCCTTTATCTGATCTGTAATCCAACTCATAAACCAGGTAAGGTGATCTCTCCAGAATATGTTCCAGTCATGAAAAGGCTGCGGAGAATAAAAGCCGGATAATCCATCCCATGACCGATGGTATTCAATATGATCGAATGATACAAAATTTGTAATCCAGGACTTGTTAAGTTTATCTATTGTTTTATATTTTTCTTTCAACCAAATCCTGAAGCGTTCCATGGCCAATTCATCATGAGTGGGATATTGACCTGGCTCATTCTGAAGCCACCAGTTTTCAAGAGCGGGATGGTTTTTGAAATGTTTAACTGTTTGGCGGATATATTTTTCTGCATCAGCAAGCTGATCCCTCCGTTTCAAAATAGCGCTACCCTGGTTATAATACCAGAAATTCTCATCCCGATGAGCAGGACCATGATTGGCAGTCAGGGTTGCCTGTATTTTTACACCATATTTTTTTGCGGCATTGAAAGCCTGATCGTAAAGTGTAAAATCCCAGATATCAGGTTTTACTTCAATGTAATTCCACATAAGGAAAAGACGGGCACAGTACATATGATGATCCGACAGGATCTTAAACCACTCTTCAATCTCTTCATTTGTTTGTCCGGGTTCTATCCAGACCTGAGCACCGATTTCAGGAATGTTTATTTCCTGTGAAAAACCTGTATTCATAACTAAAAAACTAAATATTAAAAAGATTCTGAAATTCATAATTCATGAAATTAAAAACAGAAATCCATTGTGCAACTAATGTTATAAATTATTATTTAAAATGTTGTGCGATTAATTAATTTACAATGAGGGATGCCGAATTTCACTTCGTTTTGGTATATGAAAAGGTTGTATATTCCATTATAAAATAACTAAATTAATCATATTTGATCTTAAAATAAAATATAATCAGTTAGCTTTCCTTATTTTTGTTATGTAAGAATTATCCTTTGCTGTGAGCCGATACATCCGTCAACTGATCAGTCAGGGAGAGGGTCTGACACTTGATTTTAAGTATGAGATCAGTGATGCACGCAAAATTGCCAGGACTCTTGTAGCCTTCTCAAATACCGAGGGAGGAAAATTACTCATTGGTGTCAAGGATAATGGGAATATAGCCGGAATCCAGTCGGAGGAGGAATATCATATGATCGAAGGTGCCGCCCGGTTGTATTGTAAACCTGAAGTTCATTTCATGAGTCGTAAATGGGACATTAATGAGAAATCCATTCTTGAGATTGATATACCAAAAGCTGAAAAAAGACCATTCTTCGCACAGTCAAAAAATGGAAAATGGCTGGCTTATATACGTATTAATGATCAGAATATTCTAGCCAACAGAGTGTTACTTAAGGTGTGGGAACGTGAAAACAGAAAAAGAGGAACATACCTAAGATACGGTGATCTTGAAAAAATCCTGCTTAATTACCTGAGTGAGAATCCTCAAATCACACTATCAAAATTTTGCAGAATTGCTAAGATCTCTAGAAAACGGGCAGAAGATATTCTTGTTAATCTCGTAATTTTCGATGTGATAAAAATGTCTTTAAACGAAAAGATTGTAAGTTATCAGCTAAAAATTGAGAGTCCCGGATAATTCTAAATCTTTACCACACTGAGAATAGATTCGAAAATTGCCCGGCCATCTGTATTACCAAGTTCATCATCAGCGGCTCTTTCCGGGTGTGGCATC
>Ga0209636_10008610_pt1 | contig 10389 bp, 12 predicted proteins | sample DeeMarSWOR152_54_FD_187464 | JGI IMG/M metagenome (GOLD analysis project Ga0209636, IMG submission 187464) | Marine sediment microbial communities from White Oak River estuary, North Carolina - WOR-1-52-54 (SPAdes) (version 2) | ecosystem: Environmental > Aquatic > Marine > Intertidal zone >... | reverse complement strand
ATGCCTGCCCCTTCCCCGCTCTAAAGGCGGGGTTTTCCCCTTCCTGCTCACCTCGATGGGTGCCCCACTGCTCCCAGCCAATTTTCGCTCAGAAACAATGGGTTTTCCTCAAAATTCGGGAAACTTTAGTCAATCCAAATCTTGAATTTGTGAACCTTTCTGTCTATAATTACTGCAGTTTGCTCATTTTAGGGATCAACCCGCTGAAAGGAGAAATGCATGAACGAAAACCTGGATCATGAAATGAAAGAATTCGAGGAACAGATTGCTGATGGGATGGGTTACACACGGAAGGATAAAGGTACCCGGCGCCGTAAAGCATTCCTTGATTTCACTGCCCGGAGAAAAACCCTCATGCTTGGGGGCGCGGGTATTCTCATTTTGATTATCCTTATCGCTCTCTTTTCCGGAGGTGACAACAAGCTCTCCACAGGGGAGCTAAGTTCTATCCAGATCAGACTTGACAAGCTCGAGAGAAGGCTAACACACCTTGAGAGTGTGGAGGCCAGAATAGCCTCTCTCGAAAAGCAGCAAAAAGGCCTGCCGCAATCTATGGCAGATAGATCAGGAAGATCTCTGACACAACGACTGGATAATCTGACCCAGAAGATTGACCAGCTGGAAAAAAGAATGGCCCCTGTTCCTGCTAAGGCCGAGGCTCCATACCCTCTCCAGAGGAAGCCATTTCCACTGGCCAAAGGGCGCTACCACGAGGTCCGTTCCGGGGAAAATCTCTATCGGATCGCCTTGCAATACGGTATCACAGTAGACGAACTGTGTCGCCTCAACAACATAACCCCAGACCAGGTCATTCAGCCTGGTCAGAAGCTCCTGGTTGCTCCGGAGACCGGTCAATGAGCGCCTGGTAGTCCTTGCGCAACCCGAGAATCTTGCGAGCCTCCTGCGGAGTGGCAACCTCCCTGCCATACTCCCTGGCAATGCGAACGATGCGCTCCACAAATTGGGCATTGCTTTTTGCAAACACGCCCTTTTCATAGTAGACATTGTCCTCCATACCCACCCGGATGTGTCCTCCCATGATAAGGCCCATCATTGACATAGGGAGATGGCCTCTTCCGATTCCGATAATAGACCATGTTGAATTATCAGGGAGATATCCATATATGTGGAGGAAGGACTCTGGGGTGGCGGGGCTTCCCGAGGGAGTGCCCAAGACAAATTGGAAGTGAAGGGGCTCTTCAAGAAATCCCTGATCCCTCATCCGGAGGCAGGTTACCATCATTCCCATATCGAAGATCTCAAGCTCGGGTTTTACCGCCTTCTCCTTCATCGTCCTGGACGCAGCCTCCAGAAACTCGGGAGTATTGATAAAGACCGATCCCCCAAGGTTTATGGACCCCGCATCAAAGGAGGCGAGTTCCGGCCCCAACTCAAGTGGTTGCAGGCGCTCCTCGATGGGAAGATTGCGGCCCGGAATACCGCTGGTGGTTAAGCAGAGCACGAGGTCGGTCCTGTCCCTCAATGGCTCCACCACCTGCCGAAAAAGACCAAGATCCTGGGTTCCCAGGCCCGTTTTCGGATCACGCACGTGGATATGGACAACGGCCGCCCCGGCATCCCAACACTCTGTTGCAGACTGGACAATCTCATCCGGCGTAATCGGGATGTAAGGCGCAACATCCCGGGTAATTCTACTCCCGGTGATAGCCGCCGTGATTATGAGCTTTTCCATTGCTAATGTCAGCCCTCCTTCCCTTTATACTCCAACTCTTTCCACAGGTCTTCATTATCAGAGGGCCACCTCCTTGTCAAACACATCTTCAACTTCCTCTCTTGCCTTGCGGCTGATCGCTGCCCTTTACCGCGTCATAGACCTCTGGTATACCCTCAAGACGGCGTACCCAAAGGTTATTCGGGGCATCCTGGGTTGGGGTGGGATCACTGCTGCCATCGCCGTCCTCCTGGAAAACCGGTGGCGCCATGTATTCCTCTGGGGGCTCCTCATCTACGTGCTCTTTTATCTCATAAACTACACATCTGCCAAGTTCATTCTGGGAAAGGTAAAACGGCCGATCGAGATAGATTGATCAGCTACGGGGCATCAGGATATCACAGACTGCTGAGCTGGATTTCAACCCGGTGACGGTGATTATGAAACCTGCACCTCAATCTTCCGGGGTTCTTCTTTTTTGGATTTGGGGATTGCTATCTCCAAGATACCGTTCTTATAGCTTGCCTTCATGTCTTCTGCATTTAACCCCGCCGGAAGAGCAATAGAACGGGAAAACCTACCGTAGCGCTGTTCCAAATAGTGGTAATCTTCGTCTCTGACCTCCCTCTCCCTCTTTGTCTCCCCCCTTATGGTCAGGGTATTTTCCAGAAAGGTAATCTCTATATCATCTTTTTCCACCCCGGGAACTCCCGCCTTGATTATTATCTCATCTGCCTTTTCATAGATATCTACCAGAGGAAAGCGACTCTCGGTAGCAGGAAAAACCCTCTCTGCTCTGGATGGTGCAGTTCTTCGTCCGAAGAATTCATTGAAAAGGGAATCCATCTCTCGCTTCAGATCGGTGAATTCCCTGAAAGGACTCCATCTCGTAATGTCCATGGATATCTCCTCCTCTCTTTATCCCTGAGATTTCTTGCTTTCCTTGTCTCCAGAATCAAAATCTCTCATCTGATATGCCAGATCTTTGAGCTTTTTGTCCACCAGATGATTCACGCTCCCTTCCTCATAAATTCCATCTTTTTTTCTCTCACCGGCCCCAACCCCGACCAGGATCTCAATTCCCTGATCAATCGTCTTTGCCGGATAGATATGAAACTTCTTCTCTTCTATGGCCTTAACCACATCTTTTCGGAGCATGAGATCCTCCACATTCTGGTGAGGGATCATGACCCCCTGAGACCCGGTAAGACCCTTGGCCCGACAAACATCGTAAAATCCCTCGATCTTATGGTTAACCCCCCCAATGGGTTGGATCTCCCCTCTCTGATTTACCGATCCAGTAACGGCAATGTCCTGCCGCAGGGGAAGCTCGGAAAGACTGGACAGGAGGGCATACACTTCGGTGGAAGAGGCACTGTCTCCCTCCACCCCGGAGTACGACTGCTCGAAGCAGATGCTGGCACTCAACGTAAGGGGTTTGTCCTGGGCATATTTTTCCCTGAGATATCCAGAGAGAATCAACACCCCCTTGTTATGGGTGGGTCCACTCAAATCGGCTTCCCGCTCAATATTGATTATCCCTGATTTACCCATGGAGGTGCTGGCCGTAATCCGGGAAGGTTTTCCGAAGGTATAGTCCCCCAGTTGATAAACGGAGAGCCCGTTTACCTGACCCTTCACCATTCCTTCAGTATCAATCATAATGGTGCCTTCTTCGATCATCTCCTGAATCTTATCTTCGATGAGGCTGAGCCGATCGATACTCTTCTCTATAGCCTTGTCCACATGGGCCTCAGTTACATGCTGGCTTTTCTCCTTTTTTGCCCAGTAATTGGCCTCTCTAATAATATCAGCAATATGATTAAATCTGGTGGATATCTTCTTTTTTCTGCCCGCTTCTCTCACCCCGAACTCCACCACTGCTGCTACCCCTGTCTTGTCGAAAGGCTTCAATCCCTCATTATCACAGATCTTTTTGATGAAGGTTGCGTAGTGATTTATTGTCTCCCCATTCTTGGGAATAACCGAATCAAAATCCCCCTTTATCTTAAAGATCTTTTTGAAATCATCATCGAACGTATACAGGAGGCGATAGATGAAATCATCGCCCACCAGGATTACCCTTACATTGGCATCAATGGCTTCCGGCTTTAAGGCAGAGGTGCCAAAGATGAAGAAGGGATCATAGTTCTGGATCTCCATCCTCTCATTCTTGAGACTTCTCTTCAACGCCGACCATACCCCTGGCTCCAGCAGCACATCCCGGGCATCGATCACCAGATAGCCACCATTGGCCCGCAGGAAAGAACCGGCTTTGATCTGCATAAAGTCGGCCTGCCAGATCCCCGAGCGCCCAATACTCCGCTCAACCATCCCAAAGAGGTTGCGATAGGTGGGAGAGGTCTCGATAATCACCGGGGATCCCTTGACCTCCGAGTTGTCGATGATCACATTTACCTGATATTCGCGAAAGGTGTCTTCCGGGGAAGGTAGGGTAAGTCCGGGGATAGGCTGAACCTGGGCCTCAGATCCCTCCTTAAAGCGGTTTATATTCTCCAGAATGTCCTCCTTTGTCTCATCCAAATACCTGTTGATCTTTTCATTCTGGTACTTCTCCTTAATCTCCCCCATCAGTTCCTTCAAGCTGGGCAGTACTGCCTCTTTCTCTAAGGCGGTAAGTTCCTTGCGAATCTCTTTGCCTATCTTCTTGGATTCCTGAAAAACCTTGCTCACTTCCTCTGAAAGCTCAGAGTATTTCTTCTTTAACCGTTCGAACTCCTCCCTGGGGAATTTTCCTTCCTCGGTGGTTTTCTCCAGTTGATCCCAGGGAACGGGCTTATCCATTACCACCGGAAATATATCCGGCTTCACATAGGGACCCACCTGGAGCTGAACCAAGGTGAAATTCTCCCGGGAGAGCTTTTTTTCCAGATCCCTGATGATCATTTGTTCTTTTTCCTTGGATTTCTCCAGAATCTCCCTCCCCTTTCTTTGATAATCATCGCTTTCCAAGATCAAGGGGATGTTTCGCTGTAAAGATGAGATGAGTTCCTCCATATCCCGCTTGAAGGCCTTTCCCTTTCCTGCAGGTAGACTAATCAAGAGAGGCATATCGGGATCTTTGAAGTTGTTGACATAACATTTATCCTCCAGAGTCTTTCCCTCCTTTTCTACCCGCTCCAAAAGGTATTTTATCGTAGTCCTCCTTCCGCTGCCACTGGGGCCAGCCACAAAGATATTGTAGCCCAGACTCCCCATATCCAATCCCAGCTGTATTGCTTCGAGGGCCCTATCCTGCCCGATAATCATCTCCGTGGATGAGACCTCCTCTGTGGTAGAAAAGCCTAAGCTTTCCGGGTCACATCTCCACCGCAGATGTTCCACCGGAACTTCCTCGTACTTGGCTTCCATCTTCTCCTCCTATTTCAGGAAAATCATCCCAGTTCCCTGCCATGTTGGGGTGAAAAACATTGGGGTTCATCTTGATGTAAAACGCCCTGGGCGTTGAGACGAACTGGTCTTTCCATATAGTGTACAATATAATCGACACATTGACCTGTCAATTTATTTATGAACCAGAACTCCGTCATTGTGAAACATAACCTAACGATTTTTAAGCTTAGTGTTGGGCGCTCTGTTCGCCTCCCTTTCGGCGTGCAAGAAACTGGTTGCCACGATCAACTTTTGGACCAGTTTGTTTCTTCATGTTACTTTTTTCGTTGCTAAATGGACTCCTTTATGCTTAAATTCTCACTGATTCGAGATGATGGAACGTATCTAACTTATCAAGGAAAGGAGAACCGTTATGAAAAGATCATGTTACTCTATTGTCGTCCTGGTCATGCTGATCACACTTTCTCTGTCCCAGGTAGCGACAGTATGGGCCCAGGGCACTGCTTCTTTAGAAGTGGCTGTAGCTGCTATCTGCCGGGATGTGGTTAATCGTGAACCTGTCAGCGTTGGAAATAGTTTTGAGGCCTCGGTGGGCAAGCTCTACTGTTTTACAAAGATTGTCGGTGCTCAAAAACCTATTGAGATCAGCCACGTTTGGTATTTCGGCGATACTGAGAGGGCCAAGATAAGTCTCTCAGTAAGGTCCACCAGTTGGCGCACCCAGAGCTCGAAAAAAATCCAACCACATGAGGTTGGAGACTGGCATGTGGATGTGGTCGGCCCGGAGGGTAAGGTGTTGCAGACCCTGCAGTTCAAAATCACACCATAAAAAGAGCGAGTCGGGTATTTTATCTTGACTTGATTGTAAGTATTAACTATAGGAATACGTAGGTTTAACTATAACGGCTCTATATTCTTGACTTTTTCATGCTTAGGTAAGGGGGTATCATGAATAAATCCCAACTGGTAGAGGCACTGGCAAAGGCGGAAAATCTTAACCTTAAGACAGCAGAAGAGGTAGTAAACACTGTTTTTAAAGAAATGGAAAAGTCGCTCGTACGTGGTAGCAGAATAGAGATTCGAGGGCTGGGGAGTTTCAAGATCAAACAATATGACAGCTATGATGGAAGAAACCCGAAGACAGGCAAAATCATAAGGGTACAGAGTAAAAAACTCCCATTTTTCAAGGTAGGGAGAGGACTAAAAGAAAGGGTCGATAATATCTAATATCCATACCATCAAAATCCCTTGGTCGTGCTAGACGGGGAGCTAGCGGTGCCCTGTAGCCCGAAATCCGCTCATGCGGGGTCGAAGTTCCTTGCTGAGAAACAAGAATTAAGGACTAATTCCTTCAGTAAGAGAGGAGGTCGGACCTCGTGTGACAGATGATTATGAACCCCGTCAGGTCCGGGAGGAAGCAGCGGTAAGTAATTCAATCTGCATCACGAAGCAATCTGATCTAACTACCTTTTCTTACCGAAAAATTGTCCCTTTTTCTGTTCAAAGGAGGATGCACGGCCAAGGTTCTCAATTTCCGAAATTCCCGTCTTCCCCCTGTGGAGCAATGCCCTGCCTATCACAGACTTCAATACTCCAAAGCATACATCCAGTTGAGTGGTATCAAAAGGCTTCACAGGGTCAATCATTAAACGTTGAATCAGACACTATAGTAGTGCACTATAGATATGGATAAATCCTACTGTCCAACGGCAACTTCTGCCCGAAACAGCCTTGCCACTTGAGCCCTTTGATGCGTCAAAAAGATGTGCAAGTGTTCAGATAGCCACCAAGGCACCAAGACACACCTGCCCGCCATCAGCTGCGCTTCAGGCGCTGGCAGGCGGGAAGAATAGACCTGCCCGCCATCGTCCCGGTCTGCGGGACTCAGGCGAGTTTCCGAATTCCGGAACTCGGAAGCAGGCGGGTATGAGATTTACCCCCTTATCCGAAAAGCCTGCCCGGCATCGCAAGGCTTCAGCCGAGGCGGATGGGTCTTAGTGGCTGGATAGTTACAAAGATGTTAGAAGAAGTAGCACCCATAGAATGTAACCGAAAGATAGGAAAAGGCACCTTTCTCATGGGATTTCGCTCGACATCCCTGGCCTCACTTACGAGGCCCGGTCAGTTTTTCATGATCCACTTCGGTAGGGCAACAAAGGACCCGCTCTTAAGGAGGCCCTTTTCCATACATGGAATTCAGGATACAAATCGGTTGATGATCCTGTATAATATCGTTGGCAAGGGGACATCGCTTCTATCTGCTTTGAGAGAAGGCGATCTGATTTCAGTGATCGGCCCATTGGGAAACGGCTTTACTCTTCCCAGGCCAAATGAAAGGGCTCTACTTGTGGCCGGCGGTATGGGTATAGCACCCCTATTCTTCCTAACGCAGGCATTAAAGAGAGTTCAGAGGCGTAGAATCAAGTTGTTTCTCGGCTTTCCAACGTCCCAGGAGGTTGTTCTTACCGATCAGCTAAAGGATCTGGACATTGATCTTTCCCTAACCACGGAGGATGGGTCATTGGGCACTAGAGGACTTGTCACCGACCTCCTGGATCAGTACCTGGGGCAGGAATTGACTGAAAGACCAGTACTGTATGCCTGTGGACCAGCCCCGATGCTAAAAAAAGTTGCCCAAAGGGCCGTTGCGTTCAATCTCAGATGTTATGTCTCCCTGGAAAGCCACATGGCCTGCGGTTTCGGGATATGCCAGGGCTGTGCTGTTAAGACGTCCAGCAGCAAGGACAAACCCTACTACTATGTGTGTCAGGATGGACCTGTCTTTTCAGCCGAGATGATTGACTGGGAGGCTCTGTAATGGCTGCTCTACCTGACTTATCCGTAGATATAGGGGGGTTGAAACTGAAGAATCCAGTTATTACTGCCTCGGGAACCTTTGGGTATGGCAGTGAATTGACCTCCTTTTATGATCCCTCTCTTTTGGGGGCCATGATTGTCAAGGGCCTATCCCTCAGACCAATGCCCGGGAATCCACCCCCGCGGATCGTAGAGACATCGTGCGGTCTCCTGAATGCCATTGGGCTTGCTAACATCGGTATAGAGGCCTTTATAGAAGAAAAGCTCCCATCCCTCCTCAACATTAAGACCCCTATCATCACCAACCTATATGGGCATTCCATCGAGGAATATGCGGAGATGGCCAAAAGGATAGAAAAGGTTGACAGGATTGCCGCCCTAGAGATAAATATATCCTGCCCTAATGTGGAGCAAGGGGGCATGGCCTTTGGCACAGATCCGGATTCCGCCGCTATGGTAACAGATCAGGTCGTTAAGAATACAACAAAACCCGTCATAGTAAAACTAACTCCCAATGTAACTGATATATCCACCATAGCCAGGGCAGTGGAGTCGGCTGGTGCACAGGCCATATCGGTCACAAACACATTACTGGGTATGGCTGTAGATGTAGCTACCAGACGACCCAAGCTGGCAAATACAATAGGAGGCCTATCTGGCCCTGCCATCAAACCCGTAGCCCTCTATCTCGTCCATAAGGTTGTTGCAACGGTAAGAATCCCAGTAATAGGTTTGGGTGGCATTATGGATTATCAGGACGCCCTTGAATTTCTTCTTGTAGGGGCAAAGGCCATTCAGGTAGGCACAGCAAACTTCATCAATCCAAAGGCACCAATCGAAATAATCAATGGCCTTGCTGAATTCTGTAAAAGAGAAAATATCAGCAATATCAATCAGATAATAGGTGCCTTAGAAACAAACAATGTCAGTAGTCAGGAGTCGTCAGGGCAACTGTCAACAGAGATCACCTAAAACAAACGGGGAAATCATGAAAAAAAAGGAGATAGAAAGAATAAGTCAAAAACTCATCTCTCAACCCAAACTTGTTTGGGATGCCATAGACAAAAAAGAAAAAGACAAGGTTTTTGATTTTGATAAAGGGTATCAGAGTTTCCTAAACAGGGCAAAGACAGAAAGAGAGGCGGTTACTGTAATCTCCGATATTGCCCTTGAAAACGGATTTTCTTTGAATACTCCAAACACCGACCCTATCAGGATGCTCAAGACCTTTCAGGAAAAATCAATTGCCCTATCTATATCTGGAAAGAAACCCATAAGCGAAGGTATCAATCTCATTATCAGCCATCTTGACTCTCCCCGGCTTGACCTTAAACAGAATCCACTTTACGAGGAAGTCGATCTGGCCTTTATGAAGACTCATTACTATGGGGGTATAAAAAAATTTCAGTGGCTCACCAGGCCACTCGCAATTCATGGAAGGGTAATCCGCTCTGATGGTAGTTCTTTGGATATTGTTGTTGGTGAGGATGATGCCGACCCTGTATTTACGGTGGCAGACATCCTCCCGCACCTGGCAAAAAAGGTCCAGTCCGACAAGAAGGTTTCCGATGCCTTTGTTGCAGAAAAGCTCAATCTGATGGTTGGCTCTCTGCCTTTTGGTGATAAGGATACGAAAGATAGGTTCAAACTGGCAATCCTGAACCTCTTGAACGAGAGATTCGGCCTCGTTGAGGAGGATTTGGTAAGTGCCGAACTTGAGGTTGTGCCTGCCGGGAAGGCCCGGGACGTTGGATGGGACAGGGGGCTGACCGGTGCCTATGGTCAGGATGATCGCTCCTGTGTCTTTGCCAGTCTCAAGGCCATACTTGACCTTAAGAAACCGCAGAAGGCAGCCCTGGCTCTATTTGTTGATAAGGAAGAGATTGGAAGTGACGGAGCAACCGGGGCCAAATCCAGATTCCTTGAAAGTGTCCTGGCCGATCTCATGATTGCTCATGGAAAGGAACCTTTATACCATGAGATTCAAAAGATCCTCATGAATTCAAGGGCCATCTCAGCCGATGGAAATGGTGCCCTTGACCCGGATTTTCAGGATGTCCATGAAAAGAGAAACGCCGCGCGGCTTGGCTATGGGATATGTCTGGTAAAATTCACGGGCTCAGGAGGCAAATACGGTGCCAATGATGCAAATGCCGAGTATGTAGGATGGCTCAGAAACCTATTTAATGAAAAAAAGGTGGTGTGGCAGACAGGGGAACTTGGAAAGGTAGATGAAGGCGGCGGTGGAACCGTTGCAAAATTCCTTGCCCCGTACGGCATGCAGATTGTTGACTGCGGTCCCCCAGTGCTCTCCATGCACTCCCCCTTTGAGATAACCCACAAAGGGGATCTGTATATGACCTATAAAGGTTACAGGGCATTTCTTGAATCGTGATCACCTCGTGCAGGCCCCACTGCCATCGGGTGAGACGCATGAGCATGGAGATGTCTTTTTTTGCTGCATGTCCTTAACAAAAGGCATCAGCGTGCCCCGGAAATCGGGGCACCAACAGCCCAGCAGTTTAATAGACAATGTCTCGTTGCGC
>Ga0209636_10008608_pt1 | contig 10390 bp, 10 predicted proteins | sample DeeMarSWOR152_54_FD_187464 | JGI IMG/M metagenome (GOLD analysis project Ga0209636, IMG submission 187464) | Marine sediment microbial communities from White Oak River estuary, North Carolina - WOR-1-52-54 (SPAdes) (version 2) | ecosystem: Environmental > Aquatic > Marine > Intertidal zone >... | reverse complement strand
GCTCCAGGAGCGGTTCATCCCGCCGTCTAAGGGACACTGGTTTGGAACGGACAAGATGGGCCGCGATGTGCTAAGTAGGATGTTGCACGGCGCAGGATACAGCATACGAGCGGGTCTCATCGTCCTCGTGATCGCCGTTCCAGTCGGCATTATTCTGGGGGGAATCGCTGGTCTTTTCGGGGGATGGCGCGACGAGATGATCATGAGGATTACCGATGTTTTCCTGGCCTTTCCGTCACTGATTTTGGCCATGTCGTTTTCCGCCGCTCTGGGGCCGTCGCTGTTTAATGCCATGATCGCGTTGTCCATTGTGTGGTGGCCAATGTACACAAGACTGATCCGCGGACAGGCGCTCTCTGTTCGAGAGATGAGCTACGTCGAAGCGGCGCGTTCTCGAGGCGCGGGCAACTGGTATCTGGTCCGTCGACATATTCTGCCGAATTGTCTGTCGCCCATTCTGGTGACGTTTACGCTCGACATGGGCTGGATCATCACCGCCACAGCGGCACTCAGTTTCCTTGGATTTGGCGCACAACCTCCCACACCGGAATGGGGTCGGATGGTCAGCGACGGACGCATCTACTTGATGCAGGCGTGGTGGGTCTCGGTCTTCCCCGGATTGGCGATCGCTATGACGGTCCTCGGATTCAACCTGTTGGGCGACGGCGTCCGCGATGCGCTCGACCCGAAACTGCGCAGACTGACGGAGGTGAAATGGAAGAAAAAGAGCGCCTCCTAATCGTCGACAAGCTGAGGACGCAGTTTTTCACCTACGGCGGTGTGGTCGAGGCGTTGGACGAGGTCTGTTTTGAGATCTACGAGGGCGAGATCTTCGGCCTGGTTGGCGAAAGCGGATGCGGGAAGTCCGTCACCGCCTCGTCAATCCTCGGGCTGGTCGCAAAGCCGGGCAAGGTGATCTCTGGGAGCGTTTTGCTTAACGGCGAGGATTTACTCGCCAAGAGTCAGCAAGAGATGAACAAGGTCCGCGGCTCGCGGATCTCAATCATCTTCCAGGACCCAACGAGTTCGCTGAACCCCCTGTTTCGAATCGGCTACCAGGTCGCCGAGCCCTACATCTATCACCAGAAGAAGCAGAAAAAGCTAGCGATTGCAGAGGCAACAAGTATTCTGGAAACGACCGGACTTCCCGATTCAGCCGACAAGGCAAAGAACTACCCACACGAGCTCTCCGGCGGAATGCGGCAACGGGCGATGATCGCAATGGCGTTGACGTGCCAGCCGGACTTGCTGATTGCGGACGAGCCAACGACGAACCTAGATGTGACCATCGAGCGACAGATCCTCGATCTGGTGAAGGCGCTGCAGGCGGATTTCGGAACGTCCGTTCTGTGGATCACCCACGACATGGCGGTCATCGCACAGATCTGTGACCGAGTTGCCGTGATGTACGCGGGGAACATCGTGGAGAAGACGGACGTGCGCACGCTGTTTCGAAACCCAAAGCATCCTTATACCGTGCAGCTCCTGCAGGCGATCCCCTCCGCCGCAAGTTCCGGAGGAGATCTGGAGGAGATCCCGGGATCGGTTCCACGGCTGATCCGTCCGCCTACCGGCTGCCGCTTCCACCCGCGATGCGACCACGCCGCATCCGTGTGCAGCGAGATCAAACCCGAGGAGATCGCGCTTGAGCCGGGACACACGGTTGCATGTCACCTCTATGAAAGAGTAGAGGAGGGTCCGTAGCAATGGATCTGCTCGAGTGCCGAAAGCTGACGAAGTACTTCCCGATCAAGAGCTTCTTCCGTCAGATTGGAAAGGTGCACGCCGTCGAGGAGGTCGATCTGACCGTCCCCGTGGGACAGACCGTCGGTCTAGTTGGCGAAAGCGGTTGTGGGAAGACCACGCTTGCGCGGACGCTGCTGTTGCTGATTAGACCAACCTCAGGAGAGATCCTCTACAACGGGCAGGATCTGTTTAAACTCACGAAGAAGGAGTTGAAAGCATTCCGCCGCGATACGGCCATCGTCTTCCAGGACCCCTATTCGTCCCTCGATCCACGGATGCTGATCGCGGACGTCGTCGGAGAACCGTTGTCGATTCACGGAATTGCCCACGGGGAGGATCGGGACGACGTGGTGCTTGATCTGTTGGAAAAGGTCGGTTTGAAAACGGAACATTTGTATCGATATCCGCACGAATTCAGCGGAGGCCAGCGACAGCGTCTAGCGATCGCCAGAGCGTTGGCCGGTGATCCAAAGTTCATCCTGCTCGATGAAGCGACGTCGGCGCTCGACGTCTCCGTTCAGGCAAAGATCTTAAACATGCTGAACCGTTTGAAAGCAGAGCTCGGCCTGACCTACATGTTTATTTCGCACGATCTGAGCGTCGTTCGGCACCTGAGCAACCGAATCGGCGTCATGTATCTGGGCCGGATGGTCGAGTTTGGGACGCGAGAGCAGGTGTTTGATAATCCCGTTCACCCGTACACGAAGGGGTTGATGCTCGCCTCTCCCAGCCTGGATCCTGACGCTCGCTATCGTCCGCGCGAAGTGACGCTCGAAGGGGAGGTACCCAGTGCGATCAACCCTCCCGCAGGATGTCGCTTCCACCCTCGGTGTCCGCAAAAGTTTGATGCGTGCAGCAATACAAGTCCGGAATTGGTCGATGTCGGGGACGGACATCTTGTCAGTTGCCACATTGACTCGGGGACCTAGTCTTCTCTTTGTGATGCGCGTACCGTTCGGAAAGCGACAAACCAAAACGAGCGTAAGCTCAGCGCCGGGGGACAGGAGTAGGCCCGATCGGAAGGACGTCCTCGCATTCATCATCGCGACTTACCAACTGTTCCTGCCGCTGGTCTTTGCGCTAGTCGTCGTTGGTGCCATTGTGGCCGTTATCCTCATCTATATCCGCTAGCGGGCAGGTCGTTGGTACGATAGCCATTCCCAGGAGGAATCGTGACTGAAAATCTGTACACCCAAAAGAGCCAACAGGCATGTGCCCTGCTCGATGAACTTGACCTTGATTGCTGGCTCGTGTGGGTTCGCGAGACGATGCAAATGGCCGATCCCGTCATGAATCTGATCCTGGGCGTGGACGTCATTGGACAAACGGCACTGCTGTTCACCCGAGAAGGAGAGCGGATTGCCATCACTCAGCACCACGATGCCCTTGGCTTGCCTTCGGAGCTGTTCGATCGCATCGTTCCCTACACGAAAGGTGCTGGCCAGTCGCTGAGGAAGGAACTTGCTCGCCTCGACCCACGCCGTATCGCCGTCAACTTCAGCCTCGAGAATGAGGCCGCAGATGGCTTGACACTGGGCATGTATCGCCTACTTCAGGACATGCTTCGGGAAACCCCTTACGCGGATCGATTGGTCAGCGCCGAGGAGCTGATCGAAAAACTACGGGGCCGAAAGCTTCCCGAAGAAGTCGATCGGATTCGGGAGGCCATCGAGATCACCGAGCGCATCTTCGACGACCTTTCCGACTACCTAAAACCAGGCCAAACGGAAAACGAGATTGCGGCGTTCGCGAATGCTCGTATGAAAGCTCACAGTGTAGTCAGTGCATGGGACCCGAAATATTGTCCGGCCGTCGACGCCGGACCGGACAAGGAGTTCGGGCACGCCGGGCCAACTGACAACCGAACCCGGTCTGGACACCTATTGCACTTCGACTTCGGCGTCCGTGCTCGAGGGTATTGTTCAGATCTGCAACGGATGGTCTTCTTCGGCACACCCGAGTCCGTCCCCAAAGAAGTCCGGGATGCCTTCAACACGGTCCGAGAAGCCATCGTGACTGCCGCTTCCTTCGTCCGCCCCGGCCGTCTCGGTCACGAGGTCGACGCGGTGGCGCGGGAGATCGTGCTTCAAAGCGGTTACGTGGAGTTCCAACACGGACTGGGACATCAAATCGGCCAGTTTGCCCACGATGGTGGCACACGTCTGGCGCCGTTGTGGGAGCTCTTCGGGAAACGACCCAAAGGGAAACTCGAAAAAGGCAACGTCTTCACGCTTGAGCTAAACGTCCACACCGATCACTACGGCCAGGTCAGCCTGGAGGAGAACATCCTCGTCACCGCAGAGGGTTGCTGCCTTCTGTCCCATCCCCAGGAAGCGTTGATCTGCATTGGATAGCCGCGTTTTGTCAACTGCATGGTTTGCACGTCAGTTGCCATTCACCCAACTTCGATCAACCGTTCCTTGGGGAACGTGCTGAGAACCTCGGGCCCGTCCTCGGTGATGACGACGATGTCCTCAATACGAACGCCTTCGAACCCGAGGAGATAGATCGCGGGCTCCACCGTGACAACCATGCCTAGTTTGTAAACATCCACGCTGTTGGGACCAGATGAAAAAGGAGGTTCGTGCACCTCCAGTCCGACGCCGTGGCTTACCCCGTGCGTGTAATACTCTCCGTAGCCTCCTTCCTCGATCACCCCGCGCGCTGAGGCTTCCACCGAAGAACCGCTTGCCCCAGGGACCAGCGCTTCGATTCCCGCCAGATTGGCACGCAGAACAAGATCGTAAATCTCCTTCGCCCGAGGTGAAGGAGTCCCCACGGCGACCACCCGGGTCATGTCACTGCAATACTCATTCACGCGCGCGCCCACATCGAAGAGGAGGAGGTCGCCGTATTTCGCCACTCGATCATCGGGACGATGGTGCGGATGAGCACTGTGTTCTCCCGCTGAAACAATCACGTCAAACGCTACGGCTTCTGCACCCATTTCTCGCATGAGGAACTCCAAGCGAAGCGCGATTTCCCGCTCGGACATCCCAACCCTGAGCTCCTCCGTGACCTTCCTCAAGGCTTCGTCCGTAACCCTTGCTGCCTCCCGAATGCGCTCGACTTCGCCCCCGTTCTTGATCTCGCGAAGTCGCCCTACCGGGTCTTCTGACGCTGTTATCTTGGCATCAAGAAGTGCCTCCACGTCACGGGCCATAGCCAAGCTGACTCGTTTGGCAGCCATCCCCACCCGCCGAAAGCCCTTCGTGGCAAGAACCTCCGCAATCGACTTGACGTAATTCCAACCGAGGGTTTGCCACTCCAGGTCGGGTGCATCCGCCCTCGCCTGATCGATATTGGTCGTTGTGGCAAGCGCCAGCGTCTCTCCACGAGAGATCAGCAACACACCGTGCCCAGCGTATCCAGTAAGGTAGGTCATAGAAGGCCGGTCGGCAGCCAGGCCTTCCAGGTGAATCACCACGAACGCATCGACTTCAAGGCTCCTTATTAGCGCCTCTCGGCGTTTCCGATAGTCCATCAATATCTTTCTCCTTTCGGCAGGCGAAGCCCGATAAGCACCTTTTTCCAACAACGGTCTTTCTGCAAGTATACTGCACGGACCGAAGACGGTGTTAGTGGCATCAGGATTTGTGCACGCTTGCTTTGACGTGCGTGTTGTATTCCCCGATGAAAAGCGTGTATAATGTTCTCCCAAGATGAGGGAACGAGAAAATGCCGCCAAGTGGACCGGGCGGCATTTTATTGATTCCCTCGATCTCTCCCCACCTGAATACGAATCCCTGTTCAATCTTGCCAACCAGATAAAGAAGGATCCTTCCAAGTATTCATCCCGATGCGCGGGTAAACTTATGGCAACGTTGTTCTATGAGCCAAGCACTCGCACTCGTCTCTCGTTTGAGGCCGCGATGTTGAGACTGGGAGGGCAGGTCCTCAGCGTCAGTGATGTCGCCACAAGTTCGGTGGCAAAAGGGGAAAGTCTCGCTGACACGATTAGAACCGTTGGGGGGTATGCTGACCTCATCGTCATGCGCCATCCTCGCGAGGGGGCAGCGAGGTTGGCTGCGCTGTACGCACCGGTACCGCTGATCAATGGAGGCGACGGGGCCCGCGAACACCCTACGCAAACCCTGACGGATCTATTCACCATTGAAACGTTTAAGAACCGCCTAGAGGATCTCACCGTCGCTTTTTGCGGGGATCTCCGATACGGCCGCACGGTTCACTCGCTCATTAAAGCGTTGGCACGCCGGAGTAAAATCCGGTTTGTCTTGATCTCTCCTGAAGAGCTTAGGTTACCGGACAGTATCAAGAACGACGTGGTTGCTTCGGGTTCGGGCGTGGAGATTCGGGAAAGCGTCGATATGGAAAACGGATTGCGGGAGTGCGATGTCCTCTACATGACGCGGATCCAGAAGGAGCGGTTCTTCAACGAGGAAGACTACATCAAGCTGCGCGATACCTACATTCTGACTCCCGAGAAAATGAAGTTGGCCAAAAAAGATGCAATCGTCATGCACCCATTGCCGCGAGTCACTGAGATCTCCCAAGAGGTGGACACCGACGAGCGGGCAATCTACTTCCAACAAGCCCGATTAGGGATGGTGATCCGTATGGCGCTGATCCTTCGCCTGCTCGAGGAGACGTAGATGTTAACCGTCGATCCAATAACAAAAGGAATTGTGCTTGATCACATTCGGGCCGGAAATGGGATCAAGATCTTCGAGCGGCTCGGCCTGAGAGAGGTCGAATACCCGGTGGCCTTGGTCATGAACGTGCCCAGCAATAAGATGGGTCGAAAGGACATCATCAAGATATCGGATACATTGGCGCTTGATCTCACCCTGTTAGGACTTCTCGATCCGGACATCACCGTCAGCTACATCGATGAAGGCAAGGTCACCGAGAAGGTCAAGATCGGACTCCCCGAGCGAGTGGAGGGACTGATCGAATGCAAAAACCCCCGCTGCATCAGCTCCTACGAACGGCATGGTCAATCCGTGTTCATCCTCGTTGATAGAAAGACCAAGGAGTATCAGTGCTTCTACTGCGGGGAACGGGTTAGGGTGTGAACAGCGATATCCTGATAAAAAACGTTCGACTCGTCGATGCCACGCGACAGATCTCAGGAGACCTTCACATCCGCGATGGGTGCATCTGTGGAATAGGACAGCGGTTAGTCATCTCTGGCACTCCAATTATCCAAGGTGGCGGTCGAACGCTCTTGCCCGCGTTTGTGGATCTTCACGCCCATTTTCGTGATCCAGGATTCACGCACAAGGAGGACATTCTCTCTGGAAGCAGAGCAGCGGCAGCCGGTGGATACACTGCGGTCTCCGTGATGGCCAATACCGATCCGACTTGTGATCACCCCGACGTAGCTCGATACATGCAAGAAAAGGCTATAGTGGCTGGCCTAGTTGAGCTCTTTCCCGTTGGTGCCATAACACGCGGCCTACAGGGTGAAACATTGAGCGACATGGAGGGCTTAGCGCCCCACGTATGGGCATTCTCCGACGATGGGATGGGCGTGCAACGGGACGATGTGATGCTTGCAGCTTGCCAGAAGGCCGCTTTACTCGGTCGGCCGTTGATCGAGCACTGTGAGAACCAAGGGATCAAGAATCGCACGCTCTCCGAAGCGCTGATGGTGGCGCGTGATCTGGTGTTCGCTCGCCATGCCGGCTGTCGCCTTCACGTGGCGCACGTCAGCACAAAAGAAGCCGTGAACTTGATCGCCGCAGCCAAGCAGGAAAACAGCCGAGTAACCTGTGAAGTGACCCCGCATCATGTGTGTTTGGATGAGAGAGAGAGCTACACGGTTAATCCGCCGCTTACCAACCAGGAAACGCGGGAGTCGCTCGAAAGCGCGCTTGTGGAGGGGCTAATCGACGCCGTTGCGACCGACCACGCTCCCCATACCCCCGAAGACAAAACAAAAGGAATGCCCGGTATCTCCGGGATTGAGACCGCCTTCCCCCTCCTTTACTCGCACATGGTGAAGCCTGGAAAGCTTTCACTAACGCAACTTTCCCGCGCCATGTCCCTCAATCCTGCTCACATCCTGAACCTTCCCAAGGGCGCACTTACGCTTGGCTACGACGGGGACGTAGTCTTGATCGAGGAAGACGAATCGTTCATTGTATCCGAGGATTCCCTCGTCTCCAAAGGCAAGAATACGCCCCTTCTGGGAACTAGTCTCACTGGGAAAATATGGGCTACGATTCACAAAGGTCAGATCCTCTTCATAGACGGGAAGATCAAAGGAAGGGATTTTGATGATTATCGACAGGTTATTTGAGGTGGTAGCAGACCGTGGGCCAGTTTGTGTAGGGCTGGACACCTCCCCCCAGCTTCTGCCAGAGACGCTAACATTCAGTCCTCCTCCCTCAAGCGCCATCCTCGAGTTCAACCGCAGAGTCATCGATGCCACGTACGACCTTGTTGCGTGCTACAAGGTCCAAATTGCCCACTACGAGGCCCTTGGAGTAGATGGTCTCTCTTCCTACCGGGATACCCTGATGTACGCACGGAGCAAAGGCGCTGTTATCATCGGTGATGTTAAGCGCGGGGACATCGCCTCCACCGGAGAGATGTACGCCAAAGCCCATTTCGCGGGAGATTTTGAGGCCGACTTCATCACAGTCAACCCGTACATGGGTTCCGACATCATTGCTCCTTACGCCCCGTACCTCCGAACGGGAAACAAGGGCCTCTTCGTGTTGATCAAGACGTCCAACCCGTCGGCACACGACGTGCAAGATCTCTCCATTGGTGACCAGCCAGTTTTCATGCACATCGCTGAACTTGTTCGCAACTGGGGAAAGGAATATCGCGGGGAATGCGGCTACAGCCTCATTGGAGGGGTCGTCGGAGCGACCACCCGACAACAACTGGCGCAGATAAGAAAGGCTTTTCCAACGCTTTTCTTGCTCGTTCCCGGCTACGGAGCCCAAGGGGGCGGAGGAAAGGACGTTTCACCCGCGTTCATCGACGGAAACGGTGCTGTTGTCAACGCCTCTCGCTCAATCCTCGGAGCGCACCGGAGCAAACCGAACGGCGAGAAACGGTACGCGGAGTACGCGCGGGAGGCAGTCATTGCGATGCGTGAGGACATTCGCCAATGGATGGGCTAGCCGTCCGCATCGCACCGGTGCTTACCAACGACGAGGTAGCGCCGGGGGTGTTCCACCTTGCGGTGCACGGTTCTTTTGCGGCCAAGCCTGCGCAGTTCTACATGCTACGCGCGTGGCACCTTGCCCCCCTACTTGCGCGGCCGATGAGCGTGTTTGAGCGGACCGAGGAGAGGATTGCCTTCCTCTACGAGGTTCGCGGTCGGGGAACCAAACTTCTCAGTCGGCTCAAATCCAGTGACGAAATATCGCTGTTCGGCCCGCTCGGAAACGGCTGGCAACGATCGCCCGGTCGGATCGCCCTCATCGGTGGGGGGTGTGGCATCGCCTCCCTGCTGCACACGGCAAAGGCCTTCGGCGAGGTAGACCTGTACCTAGGCTTCCAAGACCAACCCTTTCTGGTGGAGGCGTTCGAGAAGCTGGGCACCCGGGTCGTTATCACCTCCGAGTCAGGAAGAGGAGGCCGGATGGGCGTTGTAACCGATGGCTTTGATCCAGTGGGCTACGAGGCCTGCTATGCCTGCGGACCCCATGGAATGCTCAAGACCCTGGCGCAAATATGCAATACGGCGGGAGTGCCACTGTTCGTCTCGCTCGAAGAGCGGATGGCCTGTGGAATCGGAGCATGTCTTGGCTGTGCCGTGAAAACCACGAAAGGCATCCTCCGCGTCTGCCGGGACGGCCCTGTGTTCCGCGCCGAGGAGGTGATCTGGGACGGCTGACCTCTCTGTCCGCATCGGTAAACTTACCCTCAAAAATCCCGTCATCGCGGCGGCGGGAACGTTTGGGTTCGGCGAGGAGTACGCTGATCTCTACGATGTCAGCAAATTGGGCGCGGTGTGTACCAAGGGGCTGACCCTCCGACCTCGGGAAGGGAACCCTTCGCCTCGGCTATGGGAAACACCTTGTGGCCTGCTCAATTCGATCGGCCTACAGAATCCCGGCATCGGTGCTTTCCTTGAAGAGGAGCTGCCGCGGATGAAGGCTCAAGAGATCGTGACCATCGCCAACGTTTGGGGAGAGACCCAAGCGGAGTACATCGAAATGGTGAAGCTGCTCTCCGGTTCAGCGGTCGATGCCATCGAACTGAACCTCTCCTGCCCCAACGTGCCCGGAGAGATGCTCGGCCTACAGACGAAGGCAGCTGGACGGGTCGTGAAAGCGGCACACAAGGTGTCTACGAAGCCTCTTTGGGTGAAACTGCCCCCCGATGCCCGGCTCAAGGTGGCACAGGTAGCCGAACAGGCCGGCGCGGATGCCGTGTGCGCGGTCAACACGTTCCGCGCAATGGCGATCAACATCGAAACGGGAAAACCGGTGTTCGAACGGGTGTTTGCCGGCCTTTCTGGACCCGCGATCCAGCCGATCGCGCTTCGCATTGTATATGAACTTGTGACTGTCCTAGACATCCCGGTAATCGGAATAGGAGGGATTATCACCTGGCAGGACGCGATGGCGTTCATCATGGCCGGAGCCTCAGCTATCCAAGTGGGAACAGCGAACTTCATCGACCCTTGCAGTGCAATTAGAATCGTGGAGAGATTGGA
>Ga0209636_10008607_pt1 | contig 10390 bp, 9 predicted proteins | sample DeeMarSWOR152_54_FD_187464 | JGI IMG/M metagenome (GOLD analysis project Ga0209636, IMG submission 187464) | Marine sediment microbial communities from White Oak River estuary, North Carolina - WOR-1-52-54 (SPAdes) (version 2) | ecosystem: Environmental > Aquatic > Marine > Intertidal zone >... | reverse complement strand
GTCCAGGCCGGTTGTTGGCTCATCTAATATTAGCAGGTCGGGGTCATTTATCAGTGCTTGCGCCAGGCCGATTCTTCTTGCCATACCTTTTGAGAAAGTTCCAACGGGTCTGTTAGCGACGGCCTTCAGGCCGACCATATCAAGCAGAGCTTCGATGCGCATTTTTCGTACTTTTGGAGGAAGGCCGAATAATCTGCCATAGAAATCCAAAGTTTCTCTGGCGTTTAAGTACTTGTAAAGGTAGGACTCTTCGGGCAGAAATCCTATCCTTGCGTTAATTTTGGGGTCGGATCCATCGCCGCCGAGGCATGAGGCTTTTCCTTTGGTAGGATAAAGTAAGCCGAGGAGTAGTTTCAAGGTTGTTGTTTTGCCTGAACCGTTGGGTCCCAAAAGACCAAATACCTCGTTGTAGCGAATCTGTAAATTAAGGTCGTCGACCGCATAGACCTTGTCCCGTCCCCACCAGTCAGAAAAGATTTTGGTCAAAGAGAATGTTTCGACAGCGTATTCCATAGGCAAATCAATAATTAAAACTCAAGATTAAAAGTTAAGAGTCGAGATTGGGAAATTGGCATTAAACATGATTGCATTTGGACTTTGATATTTATTTTTTTATGGTTCGTGGTCGAGTTCTTCGCCATATCGGACAAGTCGAGCGCTGTTAAAGACAACAATCAATGAGCCGACGAAATGCAGGACCGCGGCGTAAACCACGGGCAGCCATGCCAGCGCTGCGGCAAGAACACCGAGAATGATAAACACAATTCCGAAAAAAAGATTCCCATTTATAACTGTTCTGGTTTTTCGTGAGAGCCGAACCAGGAAGGGCAGCCGCCTTAGGTCGTTGCTCATAAGTGCTATCGATGCGGAGTTTATGGCGACGTCACTGCCGGCTGCTCCCATAGCGATTCCGAGGTCTCCAGCAGCTAGCGCAGGGGCGTCATTTATGCCATCGCCCACTACTGCTATGGTATGACCAGCTTTTTTGATATTCTCAACAATTGAAAGTTTGTCTTGAGGTAGACAATGCGCCTTAAAATCGGTGCAGGCGAGCTCTGCAGCAACACGGTTTGCGACTTCGTCCCTATCGCCGGTGAGCATGGTTACTCTTTTTATTCCGATATTAAGCAGCTCATCGACGGCGTGCCGGGCTTCGGGTCTGGTTTTGTCCTGCAAGCCAATCCAGCCGATGCACTTGGAATCCTTTGCCACATAAAGTGTGCTAAAGCCCTGCTCCTCGTGCAGAGCGGGGTCTGAGACATTGCTGATATTGACATTTTTTTCTTCCAGGAAGGTGTCTCTACCAACTATAATTTTGGTGGAATCAATGAGGGCTGTTACACCCTTTCCGGGAGTTTCTTTGAATTCGTCGGTAGGGGGTAAGGAGAGATTAGCCTCCTTTGCCACTTCCCGGAGGGCTCTTGCAGCAGGGTGTTTACTCATCTGCTCAGCAGCGGCAGCGGCTGATAGCAACTCAGCCGGTTCAACACCTTCAGCAGGCGTCAGTTTTGTCACGTACAGCTGGCCGGTTGTGACTGTGCCTGTTTTGTCAAAAACCATCGCGGTCATCTTGCCTGCAATCTCGAGGTCAGCAACGTTTTTTATGAGGATTCCGAGCCTTGCCGAGGCCGAAATCGCTGCTACCATTGCTGTTGGTGTTGCCAAAATGAGCGCGCAGGGGCATGAAATAACGAGTATCGTAATTGCCCTGTTGATGTCGCTGGTGAAAAATAGGATTATGCCTGCAATCATCAAGATGGTGGGTGTGTACCACTTAACATAGCGGTCGATTATCCTCATAATCGGTATTTTTGTCTGCTCGGCCTGCATAATGAGGGACTGGACTTTTCCGAGGGTGGTATCTTTGCCGGCTTTTGTTACGGTGATATCCAATACGCCGGTAAGATTGGTTGTGCCGGCGAAGACCTGCATTCCGGGCACTTTATCGACGGGCAAAGATTCGCCGGTTATGGTTGCTTCATTAACGGAGCTGAGACCTTTTTTGACTTCACCATCAGCAGGTATGTTATCGCCCGGGCGGACACGGATGAAATCGCTGGGCCTAAGGGCGGAAACTTTTACTTCTTTTTCAGAGCCATCCTGCTCGATAAGATTTGCTCTGGTAGGGGTAAGCTTAATGAGCGATTCGATGGAGGCACGGGCACCAAGAGCGGTACGGCTTTCTATAAGTTGGCTTAGGAGCATGAAGAACGCAACAATTCCGGCTGTGGCATATTTTTGGGTGACGAAAGCGGAGAATATTGCAAGAGCTACCAATTCGTCCATATGCATCTGTTTTTTTATAAGACTCTTTATTGCGTGCAGGACAATGGGGGCACCGAGCAGTATTGCAGCGGCCATTGCCAAGAACTCGGTATTGAAACTGCCGGGGCCATAGAAGAGCCTGGCGATGCCACTGTTTATCAAGAGCACGCCGCCAGCCAATGTTCCCAGCAGAGCCATACTTACGCGAATCTGCTTGCCGCGAGTGTGTTCAACTGCGATGTCCTCTTTAAGATGTAAGTGTTCATGAGCCATGACTTTGTATCTCGTATTTAACGTTTTGTGTTGCGTATAGTATTTGGTTTTCGTTTCGCTATTATATTATTCGCTTTCGTACGTTATTTTTTCTTTATTTAGCTTTCGGTTTTATCGTCGGGTCCCTATTCAATAGAATCCTAATTTCGCTGCCTACAGTACCTTCGGAAGGTTGAATTATCATTTTTTCATCTGCGTTGTTGAGGACGTACTCTATAGCGTCCTGGTAAATTTCATGCACAACGAGTTTCGGGCGTTTGCGATATTCGGGGAGTAATTTCTGAAGATATTCGGCGTCTGCTTTTGCAGTTTCCACAACTTTCGTTCGATAGGCTTGTGCCTGGTAGAGCTTCTCCTGAGCCGCTCCAGCCAATTGAGACCATAAAAACTCTTTTTCTTGTTTACTGACGGTTTCATCTTCGAGGGCTGCGAGAAGCTCTTCGGCGATTGGACCACCAGCTTCGTTGAGTGTGTTTTCGGCATAACCTTTGGCTTCACTAACGGCTTGTGCGCTCGCGTTACTTGCTGTGATAGAAGCTTGAAATGCAGCGTCGACCTGCCGGGGCCATTTCATTTCAATTAGCTGCACTGATACAGCAGCTATGCCGCTTTCTATTGCGTCGAGCTTTTCCTGCAGGAGCTTTTGAACGTGTCTGCTTATTCTGCCCTGGCTTAAGAACAGGGCTTCATCAATAGTGTAGTTGACCAGTGCTGTTACAACTGCATCCTCGAATAAGCGCTGCAATAACGGGTTTATACTTTTTACTATAACATCAGCATAACTTTGTCCCGGCTTTGCGTCATCAGTATAAGTATTTTTAAAAAAGCGTTCAGGGTCATCGATTTTATAGGTTAGCTGCCACTTGGAATGGACGATGTTGTAATCGCTGCCGCTGAAGCCGGCGATAGTTTGACTTTGTTGTTCACTTCGGGTAATACAGTAACCGTCTTTTATAGGGTTCAGTTCATCTTTTGGTGGGCGTGTTGGCTTTGGGCCTTTGGGGAGCATTTCTGAAGCTGTCTCGAAATACCAAAACGAGTTGATTGGCAGATTCACCTTCTTAGCTACAGGAATTTTTATAATTTTGTCTATTGGGTATGGGAATATCCAGTGGAGTCCCGGCCCGAGGAGTCTTTCTTCCCCTATGCCGTGAATTTTTCCGAATCTCAGAACAATTGCCTGCTCATCAGGTTCTACGGTTCTAAAGCCCGAGGCCAGAAAAACGATGACCAGCACAATCATTATAATCTTGAGGATAACAAAGCTGATTCGTAATGCATCGGACAGGGACTTGCCGGCAGCGTCAAGCTCGGCGCGGGAGCTTTCAATAGCGAATTGTGGTTGGAAATCTTTGTTATCTTGGTTATTTTCTTTTGTCATATCAGCAGCAATTTCCTTTAGATAGGAAATTATTTTTTCGGTTTAATATCGGGCATTTCCTTTAAGAGTTTGAAAGGCTCTGCGTCGGCGGGTATAACGACCGTCGCTCTTTCCTTCAATATTTTTTTGAGGGCTTCAAGGTTTCGTAATAATATTGCGAACTCCGGGTCTTCTTCAAGCATTTCATAATACTTTGCAGCTTCGGCGTCTCCTTCGGCACGTTTTGCTTTTGCTCTTGCCTCTGCAGCGGCGAGTAACTCTGTCTTTTTTGAGTCAGCGTCGGTTTTTATCTTGGTTGCCTCGGCGTTTCCTTCGGCAATAGTGGCCTCGGTTTTGCGGTTTCTTTCAGCTCTCATTCGCTCAAAAACATCTTTGCTGACATCCTCGCTGACTTTTAGCTGTTTAATGCCAAGAGTTTTGATTTCAATGCCATAATCGGTTCTTACGGTCTGTTTAAGGTCGGTGAGCATTTCCTCTTCAATTTGCTTAAATTGTATTTTTGCGGGGTCACTATTTACGAATTCACCGAAGGAATGCCGGCCAATTACTTTATTTTGAGTATCACTAATCTGACTGAGCAGTTTGCTTTCAGCTTCCTTGACAGTTCCAACGGCATTGAAGAATTCCAGCGGCTCTGCGATTTTCCAAACGACATAAGTATTTACGATAATAGGCACGGCTGCTTTGGTTGTTGTCTCACCGATATCAGCTTCAAAAACTCTCATACGTGAGTCAAATTTATAGACTCTCTGGATGGGAGTTGGCCATTTGAAATACCAGCCGGGCTCGGTAATTTCACGAGTGGGTTTTCCAAAGGTTGTTACCAAGGCGGATTCTATTTCCCTGACCTGGAACGATACAAGATATATTGCCATAACGGCAACTATCAATACGATAAAGATTGTGATTGCTATGTTTTTCATTTTTCGCTACTCTCCTCAAAGCCTGCTAATTCATATAAACTGGGTGTTAGTTTTTCCTGAGCATCAAATATGAAAACCTGTCTATCGTTCTTATCGGCAACGACGACAAATTTTCTTATCTTCTCGAGGGCCTCTTCGAGTATTACTAATCTTTGCTCTCGCATGTAAATCTCTTCTGCTGCCCTATACGCTTTAAGCTGGCTTGCGAAGCGCTCACCGGTGGCGCGAGCGATTGTTGCCTTTTCAAAGGCGTAACTTTGTGCTTCCCGCAATATTTTAAAGATGTCGCCTTTTGCTTCTGCAAAGGCCAAATCCAAAGCATTGCCAAGTTTTTCAATGTCTTCCGGCTGATTCTTTTCTTTGGCTCGCTGGTATTCAGATGCGAGACTATAAAGCTTATCAGCATCTTCTACAGAGCCTGCGAGGGAGCTCAAAGCGTTATTTCGTTCTGCATGAGCGCCGAGGATAAGTGCTTGTTTCTGTTGAACAGCACCAATAACCTTTTGATAGTCTGCAGCAACCTCAGTTGGGGGGTGGATACCTTGGAGGCCCAAAAACACGATTTCAAGACCGAGGCCGGCTTCATCGGCAGCGGCCTGGATGCAGTTGGTTAGGATGTGCTTGGCCTGGGCACGACCGGCCCCAAGCAAACTCTTCTCCATATCAGCTTCGCTGTCTACCTCAATCTTTGCACTGGCTGCAAACTTAGTCAGTTCACGGTAACAAATAGACTCAAGCACTTCTCGCGGCTTATTATGATTATAGATGAAAGAATACAAATCCTTTATTCTATATTGAACAGGTACGGTAGCAATTACAAGACTTACCGGCACAGCACCGGGGGCTGGTTTTTCGCCTGTCTGCTCACTGGCAACAAGCAAAAGGTCCTCTTTCTCATAATGAGTTTTGCCCCATAACAGCGACTTCTCAGGTATCACTTCTTTAGTGACTGGATCAATCTTGGGGACAAAACCAATGGCGATTTCTGAAATAATTTTCGTAGGATACTTGTAGGCGATGTCGATGGGCCAGGGCCATTTGAGAGACAATCCGGGACCGATGATTCTTTTTTCGCCAGTTTCATTTACAGGATTGCCGAAATGCTCGATTATCGCCTCTTCATTTGGTGCTACTACAACGAAACAGCTCAACAGATACAGCGTAACGGCGGCGAATAGAACTAAGGGTGCAATTGCTTTTTCAAGGAGTTTGTAAAACCAGGTTTGAGAGACTTTGAAGCCGAATTGATAATCGATTGCACTTGCGGCGGTTCGGAATATTCCGCCCGGCTCGTTTATAATCCCAAGCAGTCTGCTGTCGAAGGCGCTTCGACTGTATTGGCCCTTTAACCTTGGTCGATATATGTCCAGGACGATATTGAGGGAGGTTTCCAATCCAAGGACGAGGAACAAGACCGGAACGATATAGCCGATTGCATTTACTCCTTTGAAAATCTTGAAGTGCGCGAAGGCCAGGCTAATAGCCAGTGCGAAACACAAAACAGCTATGCCAAGAAGGATGCTGCCACCAGCCCTTAATGGTTTCCACTGTGTTTGGGCTGACATGCCCGTAGCGTAGCGGGAGACCAGGAAGCTAACAAATGCTATTGCCGTCATGCACATTGCACAAACCAAAGGTTGTTTTGTCTCGATGTCAGCAGCAGCTGGAATAGCTTTTAATATATATAGTCCGATGGCTATTTGGTAAGCAGCTATGACCACTGAAAATATGGGAATGAACCACTTTTCGAGCAAGTCTAGCCGGCGTTGTGCAACGGCAAATATGGTGGCACGCTCACCCTTGGCTTGAAAGATTTTGGAGTCTTGTCTACTCTCGGCTAATTGGCTCATATCAAGCTTTTCCTGCTCGGCCAATGTGCGTTGGTGAAACTGAATGACGAGAACGGACCAAATCAGAGCTGCCGAGAGGATGAGCCAACTGATAGCAGAGACCGCAAGGAATCCGCTCCATCGGCCTACAAAAAAGGCAACGCCAAAAAAAACAATGCTCATAGACAAGGACGCCAGGGCTACATATTCAGCACGTTTAGAGGATATTGCCATTTTTTATTCCGGTTTTGTGCTTTGAACAACAGACTACAAATTTAGTATATTTTTAATATGGCTAAGCTCTTTACAATTTAGAAGTTGTTTAATATAACAGTAAAGCACATTTTAGTATAGAAACAATTGTGAAAAATTATGACTTAATCTTAAATTATGCCGGGGCTTGCAACTACAAGCCGAGAGGCAGCTAAAGAACGAGTAATTCTCAATGTATAAACTATTGACAATTGCAAAAAATACTTTCATAGAAATATTAAGACAGCCTGTTTATGCTATAATAATTATCGCCGCTCTTCTTTTATTCTTCTTAAGTCCATCCCTGACGATGTACACAATGAGCGATGACAATAAACTTTTGCGCGAAGTAGGATTATCTACGCTGTTTTTGGCCAGCTTGTTCATAGCAATATTTTCCGCTTCTGGAGCTGTGACTGAGGAGATAGAAAATGAGACCATAACGACTGTCTTGAGCAAGCCTGTCGAACGTCCGATATTCATTATTGCGAAATTTTTTGGCGTGGCCGCCGCAGTGGCCCTAGCACATTATATTTGCACTATTGCCCTACTGATGGCAATTAGACATGGTGTCCTTGAAACGGCGGCTGATACGCACGATTGGACAGTTCTCGGCACCGCTGGGATCATCGTGCTTTTGGTTTTTTTGCTAACTGCTTTTTTCAACTACACTTATGACTGGAAATTTTCATCAACAGCAGTTGTGTTAGCCGGTATATTTGGCACGTTAGGCATAGTGTTTTTATCTTTTATAGACCGCAACTGGCAGTTCAATCCTGGGAATAACGGTATAAATGCACTGGACGTTTACGGGTCGGTGCTGCTGCTATTAGCTGCAATCATGATTGTGGCTTTAGCGGTTGCATTTTCGGCCAGGTTTAACATAGTAGTAACGCTTTCGGTCTGTATTGGTATCTTTTTGCTGGGTCTTATAAGCGATTATACGTTTGGCAGATTTGCTGAGACACACCTTGGGGCCAAAATAGGCAGGTTTTTGGTGCCGAATTTGCAGATTTTCTGGATAAGCGACGCCATTTACGAAGGCAGCGTGGTTCCAGTAAAATACATCATAATAAGTGTTAGCTACGCTTTGTGCTACACAATGGCCATATTAGCATTGGCTGTTGCGTTGTTCCAACGACGGCAAGTAGGATAGAGGATTGATTATCGATTACTGATAATTGATTATTTTATCTGCTTTATGACGGCTATTTCATCGCAATTTTGCTGTTTTGGGCACTTGGCACAGTCGCTCCAGACCTTCATGGGAAAGGTGTCTTTCTCAACTATCTTAAAGCCCAATTTTTGAAAGAAATCCGGGTTTAGTGTAAGTGCGAAAATCCGTGTTATGCCAAGCTGACGGGCCTGCTCTGTGGCGGCGGCCACGAGGGCTTTGCCGACCCCTGCGCCTGTATTTTCCTTATTGACTGCCAGGGATTTTATTTCAGCCAAATCCGACCAAATGACCTGCAATGATAAACAGCCCACTACATTGCCATTAAGTTCGGCAACTGTGAAGGTCTGCAGGTTTTCGTAGATATCGGCCATTGAACGAAACAACATCTTGTCACGCTCGGCATAAGAATTAATCAGAGAATAAATGGCCTTGGCATCGTCAATTTTTGCGCTTCGTACTTTCATAGGTTGCAAAGTATACCAGATTGTATGAGTCTTGCCAGCATCAATCCTAAGGTAATCTGGCTTAAATGCAGTAAGTATAAAAAAGTTGAAAAAGGCTGGAAAAAAAGCGCAACATCACTAAAATAGCCCCAACTATGAGATTTATACTGATTGACAAGATTGTTTCGTTAGACCCTGGTAAAAAAATAAAAACGGTTAAGAGCGTTTCCTTGGCTGAGGAATATTTAGCTGACCATTTTCCGACATTTCCGGTGCTGCCCGGTGTGCTGCTGTTAGAAGGGTTGATTGAATCGGCATCTTGGCTGGTTCGGGAGACTGAGAATTTTGCTCACAGTATGATATTGCTTGAGGAGGCGAGAAATGTAAAATATAAGAGTTTCTTGGCACCTGGTGCGCAGATAGAATATACTGTTGAGGCGAAGATAATCGAAGAGAACATCAGTAGTTTTACCGGCTTCGGTCTATCAAAAGGCGAACGAATTGTGGAAGCCAGATTTGGATTGAGGCACTTTAATCTTGCTGATGAGAATTCCATAATGGAGGCGACCGATGCCAGGATAATCGAAGATATGAAGAAACGGCGGGAACTGCTAAGATAGTTCGTAGTTGGTAGTTCATAGTTCATAGATAAACAAGTAAAAATTCCAGGGGTAAGAAATTATGGCAATGAGTCGGGATGAAATATTCCAGGAGGTTCAAGAAGTCCTTGTCGATGCGTTGGGAGTCGAGGACGATGAGGTTACGACTGAGGCGACCTTAATGGGGGATTTGGGGGCTGAAAGCATTGACTTTTTGGACATAGTGTTTCGATTAGAGAAAGCGTTCGGAATAAAAATTCCGCGAGAGGAGTTATTTCCGGCTGAGAGTCTGATGAATAATCCTGATTTTGTCAGTAACGGCAAATTGACCGAAATAGGGCTGGCTGAATTACGAGATAAGGTTCCTCATACTGACTTTTCGACATTTGAGAATGATCCGGATATTAATAAGCTGGGTGATTTGTTCACTGTCGGCGCGATTATAAATTACGTTGAGACCAAGTTAGCCGCTGCTTGATAGTGGGAACTATCTTCGAGATGTTATCGGCAGGTTGACCCTGAGCAATCCTGCCGATAATTTTAATATGAGCAGAGAATGCGCTGGATTTGGATAGATAAATTTGTTGAGTTTCACAGCGGTAAGTGTGCTGTGGCGGTAAAAAATGTGACGCTTGCGGAGGAGCATTTACACGACCATTTTCCTGGTTTTCCTGTTATGCCGGAGACTTTGTGCATTGAGGCGATGGCTCAGACATCGGGGATACTTGTGGGGGAGGCCAATCGTTTTGAGGAGAAGGTTATTCTTGCAAAGATCACAAAGTGTGTTTTTTTCGACTACGTAAAGCCCGGCGATACAATAAAATTAGATGCTACAATCGAAAGCATCACGCCTGAGGCGGCAAGTACAAGCGGTAAGATTACATGCGGAGAGAAGTTGATCGCCGAGATAGATTTGATGTTCAGCCATATTGACCAGAATCTAGCGGGAAAGGAGTTTCCAGAGGAAAACTTCGTGTTCACCGACACGTTCAAATCACTCCTTCGAGGTCTATCTTCTGGTGACGGCAGTTCCGGCACGCTGGAATCGGGGGCAGACTAGTGAGTTCGGCTCGGGTAGTAATAACCGGCCTTGGTGCAATAAGTCCCCTCGGGATGACCAGCGGCGAGATGTGGAGCGGTCTTTCCGAGGGTCGGTCCGGGATAGGTAAAATCACGGCGTTCGACCCAGTGGGGTTTAGCTGTAAGTTAGCAGGGCAGGTTCCTGATTACAAGATACAGCAATACGTC
>Ga0209636_10008606_pt1 | contig 10391 bp, 7 predicted proteins | sample DeeMarSWOR152_54_FD_187464 | JGI IMG/M metagenome (GOLD analysis project Ga0209636, IMG submission 187464) | Marine sediment microbial communities from White Oak River estuary, North Carolina - WOR-1-52-54 (SPAdes) (version 2) | ecosystem: Environmental > Aquatic > Marine > Intertidal zone >... | reverse complement strand
GGCTTTAAACTCTCCTCCGCCATCTCTATCAAACTCTTTATATCGCCCATACCGAGCAAGCGTGAGATGAATGAATCAGATTCAAACCTCTCAAAATCATCTACCTTCTCCCCAGTGCCTATAAACGCGACTCCTGAATTCGTCTCGGACACCGCAGAAAGCGCTCCTCCTCCCTTCGCGGTTCCGTCCATTTTGGTTATAATTATGCCGGTAATTCCAATTGCATCGTCAAAAGCCCTCGCCTGCACCGATGCCTGCTGCCCTATACTCGCATCCAGAATGAGAAATCGCTGTTCCGGCTTTATTGTCTTTTCTATCCTCCGTATCTCCTCTATCATGTCTTCTTCTAACGCATGCCTCCCCGCAGTGTCTATTATCTCGACATCATACTTCCCAAATTCTTTTACACCTGATTTCACTATACCCATCACATTTTTGTTCCTTTCAGGTAGATTTGCACCGTCGTAAAAGGGAACGCCTATTTTATCACACAATTGCCTTAGCTGGTCGGATGCTGCCGGTCTATACACGTCAGCACAGATAACCGCAGGCTTTAAACCCTTCTTTTGAAAATACCTTGCAAGTTTCGCACACGAAGATGTTTTTCCTGAGCCATGCAAGCCCACCATCATTATTTTCTGCGCCGCTAAAGGAACTTCCACACTCTTACCTATGATGTTTATTAACTCCTCATATACCACCTTGATCACATGCTCTCTCGGATTTAACACTATCTTCTCCTTCAAAGCGCGTTCCCTTATGCGACTCGAAAGCTCCTTCACCAGTGAAATCTTAACATCTGCCTGTATCAACGCCCGCTGAATGTCTCGCACGAGCTCATCAACCGTATGTTTGTCTATCCTCTTCGCCATCGCTATCTTTCGAATCGTTTCCTTCAGCGAACTGCTTAACTTATCTAACATTTTTTAAAACTCCAACTCCCCCGCTATTCTCGTCCCCATATTTATCGTTACCTCTGCTATATCCTCGCAATACTTTGCTATTCTTCCCAAACTCTCCATGATAGAAAGAAGATGTATTTTTTCTGTAATACTCAGCTCTTCTGCCAAAACTCGCTCATTTATTTCATCTAATTTATCTATCAGCGCATTCGCATCCCTTATCGCTTCATTCGCTCCTTTCATATCCGTATTCGATAAGGAAGCCAGAGTCTTGGTGAAAAGGTTTTCAGCACGAAAGCCGATTTCTTTTATGCCCCCCAAGCTTTGAACCCCTAAAGATACAGGTACAGATACAGGGCTTTTCGGATTCATTAGCATGGAATTCTTCGCTATATTCTCTACATGGTCGCCTATCCTCTCCATGCTTTTCACTATTATTCTGTATCCCAGGCTATCACGCTGCCTGCCCACGCCTATTTTCTTTGCAAGCTCGGGGTCGCTCATTGCAGCCTTTAGCTGCCTTACGATAAGCAAATAAAACCTGTCTATCTCGTTATCGCGCTCTATAACATCCTCCGCAAGGTTCGGGTCGCCTTTTTCAAGTGCGGAAATCGCATCTCCTTGCATTGACAATATTATCTCTGACATGCTCCGTATCGCATCGCGTAGTGTAAAATCCTCGTATTTTAAAAAGCTCTGGAGCACTATTTCCTTTGACGACTCTCCAACAACCTCCATGCCTATCAACCTCTTTCTCACCTCCTCCTTTATCCTCTTCCTTTCTTCAGCCCCGAAACCGCTGGGCGATAAAAGCTTTATGAAGTCATATCCAACGAGGTAATGAGCGATAAGATACCTGAAGTTGTCCTCAAAGCTTTCTTTCTCTGAGAGTTTGAGCTCAGCGGATTTTATCTGCTCTTTTTCCTTCTTCTCCGGTGTTATGACAAGGGAGTAATCACTACGTTGCATTAAAGAGAGTTCATCTCCTTGCTTTATCCCAGCTTCTCTTGCCCATTTTATAGGAAGCGATATGGTAAGTGTTGAACCACCTGTGAGCTGTATTTTTCTCTTCTCCTCTTTCATCTTTTCTCACTCACCCATATGTTTCTATATATTATAAATATAATTATATAAAAACAAGAGCGAGGTATCATATTTTTATAAACCAATTCTTATATTTTAAAGGGGATTAAAAATGGAAGAAAGGGAGGACTATATTCCAAGATACGAGTATGAACGGTTAGAGAGTGACTACAGGCGGTTGATGAGGAAATACGAGGAGACAGAAGCGTATAAAGCGGATCTGGAGAAACTTGTTTCAAAATCGAGGTCGCCGCCTTTGGACTGTGGATTCGTAGTGGAGAAGACCGGAGATGGTGCCATTGTGAATTTGAATGGCGCATTAAAGGCTTTACCTTACGGCACGCTTACAGAGAAAGAAATAGAGGAGCTGAAAGAGGGTCTATATGTCTTCATAGGACGTATCCCCGACAGGAATAACCCCAGTGGATTCACCATAGGCATCACGAAGGTGTACGACAGGATGGTGGATTTAGAGGTGGGCGAGGTAGAGGAGTTGAGGAAGGACGATGATGGATGGGTTGGAGAAATATCAACTGGGAAGGGGCGTGGTAGAATATATAAAAAGCTGAGAGAAGAAGAAAAGGAAATGGTAAAAGAGGGGATGAAGGTAGGACTTCTTCCCGGTACATTTGACATAAAGAAAAGTTACAAGGCAAAGGAATTCTCCCGCTATGAAGTCACGAAGAGTCCCGATGTGAGCTTTAACGACATCGGTGGCTTAAAGGAGGTAAAACAGGAATTGATAAAGAGCATTATTCTTCCGATGATAAATCCCGATGATTACTCGAAGTATGGGGAATGCTCGAGGAGGATACTGATGTATGGTCTGCCTGGATGCGGGAAAACGATGTGTGCAAAGGCGTTAGCATCTGCATTACCAAATTGTGAATTTGTGAAGGTCGGAGCAGGAGAGCTATTCAGCATGTGGCTTGGCGAATCCGAGAAGAACGTAAGAATGGTGTTCGAGGCTGCGAACGCTAAATTAGAGGATGGTGAAAACGACTATGGTGTAATCTTTTTTGACGAGATAGATGCGTTAGCACAGGAAAGGGGCATGTACACTGGCTCCTCTGGAGCGCCTGAGAGAGTCACTGGGCAACTACTGGATCTGTTGGAGGGTTTCCACGCTCTGCATCCACACCTTGCGGTAATAGGAGCGACAAACAGGCTGTATCTTATAGATTCCGCATTCAGGGCGAGATTTGACAAGATAATTGAGGTTCCCAAGCCTGATAAGGAAGCGGTGTATTCCATTGCCTCCTTATATGCTAAAAAGATTCCTATTGACCGCTGCCTGATAAAGGAAAAAGGAGGAGAAGAAGAAGCGCGGGCGGATCTGGTGAAAGAGATTGTTTGCTATATGTACAGTGATAAATATGTTGAGACAGAAATAGGGAGGATAAAGAGGGCGGATACGATAACCGGGAGGTTCATATCGCAGATATTCAATTATGCGAGAGATAAGGCATTGGAGGAGAGGACATTGCTGATGTTGAAAAAAGGAGTTATCAGCAACGAGGATATGAGGAGAATGTGGGATAAAGAAGGAATTGCAGAGATATTAGATGCAGGAAGCAAGACAGAGGATTTGCAGAAGACATATAAACGCATAGAAGATATAGGAGTGAACATGAGACATCTGAAAGAGGGTTTTGACAAGTTTGTGCAAAGAAGAGCAGAGGAGATATTAGCATCAGGGTATGAGGGAATGCCAGAAGAAGAAACTGGAATGCATTATTAAAATAAAATGGAAAGGGAGGATTTGAACAGATGGCAAGGGTTAGAGCACGAATTTAGAGTGGGCATAAGTTCAAAATCACCCGGTTTGTACAGGTATGCGAGATTTTATCATGTAGATGAAGTGATTCATGCGCTTGAGAACTATACTTTTTTTGATGGCACGGATGCGATATGCTCGAAGTTGCGGAGGAGAAACGACGGCTTTTTGAGAAATGGCTCTCGGATTTACATCTGCACAGGTGGTCACTTAGAGATAGCCACGCCTGAATGCAGAAACGCCTTCGAGGTGCTGAAATATGATAAGGCGGCGGAGTTGTACATGCAGATAGGGGTGGAGAAAGCAAATGAAAGATATCGGGAGAAGCTGAGAAAAAAAGGGAATAACCCCGCATACATCCAATGCTGGAAAGCAAATGTGGAGATAGACAAGAGGTATAGCAGGGGCACGCACGAATCCTACATGGTAGAGAGGAGGAAATTTGTGGGTAAAGAGAATTTGCTCGTACCTTTTTTAGTGCTTCGGAAGATATTCTTTGGAGCTGGCGGCTTTATAGCGGAAAAAGAAGGGCTAAGATATGTAATTTCGCCGAAAGCGATGGTTTCGAAGCGGGTTCTCACAGAGTCCCCTTCTCAATGGCCGATATTATCTACACGTGACGAGCCGTTGAGCACAAAGGATAAATATCGAGTACATGTTACATCAGGTGAGGGGTTTCGCTCTGAAGTTACGCGGCTGCTCAATAATGCGCTCACATCCTACGTGATAGATGCGATAGAAACAGGGAAGATTTCGTATGTAGAGGACATCTGGAATCCGCTTCAAACATTTAAAGACATTTCGGCGAATACCGAAGGTGACTGGAGGATAAAGTTAACGAATGGGAGGACTGAGTCCGCGATTGATTATCTTATGGGTTATTATCTTGCGGTGATAGAGGAGTTATTTGAGGAACGAGAGACGTCTTACTGGGACAGATACGTTCTGGATACGTTCAAGAGGCTTTGTGATAAGTTCGGACAGGGATTGCTTGAAGACCCATACGTGGTGCGGCGTTTGGAATGGGTGATGAAGTTATGGGTGATAAAGAACGAAATAGATGATTTTGAATATGAATACACTTCAAAGGGGAAATTTGATTACCGAAGCATCTACATGATGGATGAGCGTGTGGAGAAAGAGATAGCCGCTTCGTTTGATTTCACTAATCTCTGTAATCATGATTTATACGAGCAAGTAGCGGATAGGATAGGGGTGGAGCGAGTACTAACGGAAGAGGAGATAGGAGAAGCATTGTTATTCCCACCGAAGGATTCAAGAGCCGAGTTAAGGGTAAGGCTTGCATCTGAATTCGAGAATGCGACACTGAGCTGGAATAAGATAACGATAAACAGGGAGCCGAAGATAAAGATAGATATGGGTAGACCAAGCGGAGAGGAATATTCGAGATTATTTGAAAGGTATCCTGAACTTGCGAGGATGCCAAGTGCGGTGGTGGTGTTTTTGCGTGAAAGGAGAAGAGGAGAGGCGACAAGACAAGTTCTTGTACGACTTCTGGCTGAGGAAGAGGACATAAGAGGCTGGGAGGAGGAGATAAGCAGAGAAATAAGGAACAGAATAGTCAGGAATCCCTATTTAGACTATTTGCTGTATTCCAATAACAAAACTTACCGATTTGATGAGCTGGATGGATGGGATAAGGAGAGCGTGAAGGAAAAGGTAGAAGAGATAAGGAGGGCGGAAAAGAAGGAGAAAGAAGAGGTAGAATAATGAAGGAGCACGCAAAGGGGACAGAGGGTAAGATAAGAGGGGTGGAGCAGGAATATCCGGCGAGTGCAAAAGCGACCTCAAATCCTTCTTTGCTCGTTAACGCTGCGATTCAAGGTTTAAAAAGAAGAAAAATTTCAAGGGATGTGAAGTGGGACATAACTACCGAAATATCGCAAGAAGCGAATGAATCGAGAATAGCGTCTTCGTACGGAGATAACGGCTGCCGGATTTATAACGATATGGGGCATCTTGAAATAGCAACACCTTCTTACAATAACCCTTTTGATGCCGTGGCATACGATAAAGTATCAGAGATATATGCTTTTGTGGGCTCAAGGGAGGCGAGTCTGGCTTTAAAGAAAAGAGTGGTTATTCATAAGAACAATGTCGCGAATTTCTTCAGTCGCATTAGTGCTGGTGCTGGCAGTGGCACACACATAGGAAAAGGGAAAAAGGTAAAAACCAACACATACGCCACGCATGGGAATATAATAACAAAAAGAAAAGCATGCAAGGATTGGAGTCGTGTAGAAAAAGCACTAATACCCTGGGTTGTTACACGAATATTGTTCACCGGGTCCGGGGATGTTGTTTCTGGAGATACCTTTGGTAAAGAAGGAGTGAAGTTCGTTATCTCGCCAAGAGCGATGTTTGTTGTGCAGAAGTCTTCTCTTTCCACTACTGTGGGTAGAGGCATCCTGAACACAAGAGACCAGCCTCATGCCGCACGTCAATACTGGCGACTACACGATATACATTATGAGGCGCTTCGTTCCGAATACGCAATTTTCTTGCGTGATATCGCGCAAGCAATGGTAATTTGTGCATTTGAATTGGGGTTCCTGGATGATGCACCGGAGATAGACGACCCGGTGAGGGCATTCAAGAAAATATCATTAGATACGCAGGAATGCGAGTGGAAGATAAAGTTGAAGAACGGTGAGACGATAGATGCAGTATCCGTTTTACGGTTTTATCTCGAAGCAATAGAGAAGATGTACGAAGAGATGGGAGTAGAAGGGAAGTGGGATAAAATAGGGAGAAAAGGTTTAAAGGAAGTGATAGAGAAGTTGGAAGCTCGGCACCTCGAAAAATATGTGGATGGGATAGACTGGGTGACGAAATTGGCATTGCTTGTGAATTATGAGCCGAAAAGTGCTTCTGAAGGAATAAGCATCTGTAATCAATATGCATTGCTGGATGAAAGTGTGATGTATTATCTCGAGGATGGAGAAGAAAGTATAAAAGGCAGTTGTCTTTTCAATCCGAAGGAGTCGCTGGCATTCGCAAAGAAAGAATTGCCGCAAGTTGATTGGTCTTCGTTATCAGATAGAGTAAAATATGCACTGAGTAATGCACCGGAGCAGACGAGGGAATTTTTCAAGGCTGAGCTGTTGAGAAGATATGGATCGCATGTGAGGAGTGTTAGCTGGTCAACGATGGTGCTTAATGAGGCGAAAATAATGCTGGACGAGCCGTTTATGTTGAATAAGGCAGAAATAGGGGCTGAAATGATAGAGGGAAGAGAAATAGAGGAAGTTTTATCAGCAGCAAAAAGGTTATATCCTGATAAGGTGATCTTTTAGTATTTAGGATTTCAGCTCATAAGATACAAGTCCACTAACTAAAGAAAAAAGTTTTTTATTATAAAGAGAAGATATTTTAGTAAAGGTTCTTGTGAAGCAAAAAAGTGTTAGGGGGTTGAGTTAAAGTGGGTGTGAATGTAATGGGTTTTGAAGGAATGGAAGGGGAAGAAGAGGAAATAGAAGAGGAAGAGGGGTATGTAAAAGAGGAAGAGAAGGAATACGGCGGTGCTGAGAAAGAAAAAGAGATGGCGAGCATAATGGAAAGGTTGAAGCAGCGCGAGAAGAAGGAGAAAGCCGCCGACCTCGTAAGTAAGTTGAGAGGGAAGAAGAAGGTAAATAAGAAGATAATGCCTTATGAGATATATGCGACTTCGGGGGAGTGAATGCTCAAATACAATCTGCTCCACCATATAACGATTAATGGTTGAATAACAATAACAGATACAGCCATACTTATCAACTGTCCGATATAGGGTATAGAACCGGTAACAACACCAACAACACCTCCTATCACAATCACGACGAGCCAGAGCAAAAAGACATCGAGTTTGTGTAACATAAAGAACCTAAAACCTCTTTTAACGCCTTCTAACGCTCCAAGGTCGCCTATAACAACCGCATACGGTGGGAGGGCGAACATTATGCTGATTAATAATGCATAGATAAACATAATCAAGAAACCTAATCCAAAAAGTGCTAATGCAGGCAACATCTCTTCAGGTGGCAGTTCTGAAAGCGTTGTTATGTTTGGAAGAATGTATAATACGCCAGGAATTAAGAATACGACACCTGCAAGCGCAATTAAACCAACGATGAGGTTGGCGAAGAGCAAACTAATGAATTTTCTTCTTCCATATTCTGTCATGTCTGACAGACTTGTTCTGCCTTTTTCCGTCGCCTCTTTCGCCATGCCAATCGCACCGGCAGTGAAAAACGCACTTATTAGCAACACCAAAATCACAGTAATGATGACAGCAGCTATAATCATGTCTATGTTTTGAATGAATAGGGAAAGAAGCTGTGGAATAAGTTCAGGCGGTATCTCATCGGGTTTGGTGAAATAGGGTATCAAGGAAGGAAAAGAAGGGACCGCCGCCAGTATGGCACCGCCTATGATTATAATTGCCACCATGGATGTTAATATCAAACTGAACACAAAAGGGAGGCAGATATTCAGGTTCTTCTTCCACGTTTCGAACCCTTTTCCTATTACACTGCCAAGCTCTTCCACCATGTTATCTATCAGTTAAGACTCAATCTTGCTTAAGAGTATATAAACGCTTTTAAAGTATTGTAACCAAACATAAAAACATGGCTGTAATAGAAATGCTACAGGTTTTGATTCGGAATGAATATTTTCACTTCTTCTTGATTCTGGCAATCTCCGCTGTTCTTACTAAAATCGTTCATTTTATCCTCGTAATATACCTTAAGGCATTTGCCGCTCGAACAAAGACCGATATTGATGACATCATATTGAAAATAATTACAAAACCGTTATGCATTTTTATCATTTTTGCTGGTTTGTATTTCGCATTGAAATCGCTATCCTGGCTCGAACCCTATGCCCTATCTATAGACGGGGTTTTTTTTGTTGGCACTGTATTGTTAGTGTCGTTAATTCTATCCCGCATTTCGAGGGTTCTATTAGATCTCGGGCTAAGGGTGCAGAAGAGATTTGAGAAGATGCCGAAATTGATGAGCCATGTAGTTGCAGTTTTTATTTATCTCATTGCGTTTTTGGTGATTCTGAGCCATTACGATATAGAAATAACACCTTTAATTGCGGCTTATGGGTTAGGTGGTTTAGCTGTTGCATTGGCTCTACAAAACACGCTTTCAAACCTCTTCGCGGGATTACATATTATCTCTGACCGGCCAATAAATTTTGGAGATTATATAGAGATAGAGGGAGGAATTTCAGGTTTTGTCGAAGATATTGGCTGGCGATCCACGAGGGTCCGAACCCTGCCAAATACACTTGTCATCATTCCAAATTCAAAACTTGCGGAAAGTGTAATCATAAATAACTCGTTGCCGGTGTTGGAGATGGCTGCGGTAGTTCAGTGTGGTGTTGCTTACGGGTCGGATTTGGAAAAAGTGGAGAGGGTCACAATTGATGTAGCGAAGAAGATACAGGAAACCGTTCCGGGAGCGATCAAAACCTTTGAACCGTTCATCAGGTACCACACTTTTGGCGACTCGAACATCAATTTCTCGATTATTTTGCGTGTGGAGGAGCCTGTGGCTAAATATGTTATCATGCACGAATTTATAAAAGCGTTGAAGAAGCGATACGATGAAGAGGGGATTGAAATATCGTGGCCCGTGAGGAAAATATATTATGCGAAATAAAAAATAAAAGCAGTAAGATTTTAATGCTTTGCTTTTGTATCTTCTACGTATGGCAGAGGGAAAGACAGAGAAAAGCATAGGGGAGATAAACGAGAAAATCGAAGATGGCAGCGTCTGTGTAGTGACAGCGGATAGAATGAGCGAGATAGTGAGCGAATTAGGTGTAGAAGAAGCGGCAAAGGAAGTGGATGTTGTCACCACCGGGACTTTTGGTCCCATGTGCTCCTCAGGTGTGTTCATCAACTTTGGCCATGCGGACCCACCGATAAAAATGCAGCGTGTATGGCTTAACGATGTAGAGGCGTATGCCGGACTTGCGGCGGTAGACACTTACATTGGAGCAACACAGTCATCAGAAGATAAAGGAACGCAATATGGTGGTGGACACGTAATAGAGGATTTAGTGGCTGGTAAGCCAATAGAGATGAAGGCTATCGGCTACGGCACGGATTGCTACCCCCGTAAAGAGATAGAAACAACAATTACGCTCGAAGATTTAAATCAAGTGGTGATGTTAAATCCGAGGAATACATCCCAAAGGTATGGCGTTGCGACAAACTCCACAGACAGGACATTATACACCTATATGGGTACGCTGCTTCCAAATTACCGAAATGCGAATTATTCCGGTGCTGGAGCTCTTTCTCCTCTTTCTAACGACCCTGATTACGAGACCATAGGACCCGGCACGAGGATTTTTCTCTGTGGTGCAACGGGATATGTAGTAGGAATGGGAACGCAACACGACCCTGTTAACGGCTTTGGAACATTGATGGTCACCGGTAACCTGAAGGAGATGAGTGTTGAATTCCTTAAAGGTGCTACTTTCTACGGGTATGGTGCAACCCTGTATGTTGGCATTGGAATACCGATACCGGTGTTGAATGAAAGAATAGCGGGGAAAACAGGAATAAGTGATGCGGATATTGTAACAGAAGTGTTTGATTATGGTATTGA
>Ga0209636_10008605_pt1 | contig 10391 bp, 5 predicted proteins | sample DeeMarSWOR152_54_FD_187464 | JGI IMG/M metagenome (GOLD analysis project Ga0209636, IMG submission 187464) | Marine sediment microbial communities from White Oak River estuary, North Carolina - WOR-1-52-54 (SPAdes) (version 2) | ecosystem: Environmental > Aquatic > Marine > Intertidal zone >... | reverse complement strand
TTAAAATCCATAAATAGGCTACCTATGGCCATAAAATCATACATTCACTCATCTCCCACACCAATATTTAATATCCTTTACCTCGATACCAAATTATAAGGTGTTCTATTGCCAGATACAAATTTTAAAATCTACACAATCAAGGAAGTTACATTATACATTAAAGATAAATTGACTTCTGATCCAGGATTACTGAATATTTGGATTGAGGGTGAAGTTTCCAATTTTGTACACCATACATCAGGTCATTTTTATTTTACTTTAAAAGACGAGCATTCACAACTTCCGTGTGCCATGTTCAGATGGGCAAATGAAGACCTCAAATTCAAGATAGAAGATGGAATGAAGATAATTGCAAGGGGAAGTATAGATGTTTACACTCCGCAAGGGAGATATAACCTCGTGGTATCCGAGGTACATCCCAAGGGCATAGGAGAGCTTTACCTCAAGTTCTTGCAGCTAAAAGAGAAACTGGCAAAGGAAGGGCTATTTGATGTGGAATTTAAGAAACCATTACCCCGATATCCAAATAGTGTAGGTGTCATAACCTCACCAACTGGTGCTGCTATCAAGGATATTTTGAATATAATGAATAGAAGGTTTCCTAGTGCAAAAGTTCTGGTGATTCCAACCATGGTTCAGGGTGAGAACGCTTCAGAGGATATAGTTCGCTCTATTGGTCTCCTGAACAAGTATAAAAATGTGGATGTAGCAATCCTTGGAAGAGGCGGAGGATCAATTGAGGATTTATGGCCGTTTAATGAGGAAATCGTTGCCAGGGCGATTTTTGATTCGAAGGTGCCTATCATATCTGCAGTTGGTCACGAAACAGACTTCACCATTGCGGATTTCGTTGCAGATCTTCGGGCTGCAACACCATCTGCTGCGGCAGAGCTCGTGGTTCCTGATAAAAACGATGTGATTAGGAATATTGCAATACTCAGGGAAACCATTTATCAGTATTTATTTTCCATTCTGAGATTACAGAATAAACATTTCGAAGGAGTGAGCCATTTATTGAAACCCAAAGTTCTATTGAACAGGATAATACAGTACCAACAACATACCGATGACCTCACCTCTTCGCTTTTGATTCAAATACAGCATAAACTAGAGATTTCTTATGGAAGGTTCAATGCTCTGACTGAGATGCTGGACGCGGTAAGTCCTCTGGCGACTTTGAAAAGGGGTTATAGCATTACTTTAAAATTACCAGAAGAACACGCAATCGATACAGTAGAAAAAACCAAGGAAGGGGATGAGGTCAAGGTCATACTACAGGATGGCGAGATGAGATGCAATGTTGAAAAAGTGATTAGAACCCACGGATATAGTGGAAAAGAAGCTCTTACATGCAAGGAAGTTAAAAATGAAACAGAAAAAGAGGACAGGAAAGAAAAATAATATTAGATAATAAGGAGGTGAATCATGGAAGAGGAAATTTCTTTTGAAGAGGCTTTGAAGAGATTGGAGGAGATAGTGGATAATCTTGAAAAAGGCCAATTATCACTGGATGAATCCTTGAAGAAATTCGAGGAAGGAATAAAGCTATCTAAGTTATGCAATAAGAAGTTAGTTGAAACGCAACAAAAAGTGGAAAAGCTCATGGAGAAGAACGGCAAGCTGCTAACGGAACCCCTAACTACCGAATAATTTTGATTGATCTCCTCCTTCTCCTAAAGATAATTAACATCCACAAAATTCCACCTATGGGAATTAAAATCTCATGGAATTCTGAGATACATGTATACGTATATGCTGGATCAGGATCGGCCGTATCATCTGGAGCCCTGTCAACCTGGCTGTTCTGACTTTGTCCTCCGTCGTGTGTGTCGCAAAATATATTTGTGGTATTACCTTCCTCAAGAAGATCATACCCTTGACTTAGCGAATCTTTATCCACCCAAAATAAGACCGCGTTATCGATGCCCTCCCCATTTGCATTGTCAAAATTAAATCCACAACCTCCACCATCATAATAGTGATCAGAGATTACGGTGTGAGTTTCCTCGTTAGTCCAAGTTGCTGTATCATCAGGTGGATCCAAACCATCTGTGTAATCAAGCGTTAGAGTCCATATGGTATCTGGAGGATTACGAGAAATGCGTACCCTGTACCAAACACCAGATGAATCAGATTGAAAATAGAAATCATAGCAATCCTTTCCTTCGGAAGTCAATAGTTGGATATCCATTCTCATAAATAAATTATGATAATTATCGTATGCTAAGACTTCAAGTATGTCATCATTATCTTCAATGGCATCATCTGGGTCTGTACCCAATGAGGTCCAAGAGGAAGGCCATCCTCCATTTGGTGGAGTTCTTGTTCCCCTTCCTCCCGTATCTGAACCTAAATCTATTATCTCATCAGAAAAGTCTCTTGTTGAGTTGTCCCAATTGGAAGTAATAAAGTAAGTCTTTAAGTTTGACTCATCCTGGGAAAGCTCTAGTTTGTCTAATTTTATCTGGGTCTCCAATTGTATGGAATCTAACTCAGCTGCTACCGCTTCCTTTTCCACCCAGGCCCAATTTTTTGGATTTTTTCCAGCCCATTCATAATAAGAGCTTTTTAAAATCTTGTTGTTCTTCCCCCTTATAAGTATCATATAATCTGCATTCATTTGAACCTGGGAAATCGAATATCCAATATCCGGCTTTGTTTCTATGAATATGTAAACATAATCTTCACCACTTCTAGGGGAAAAGGGGGTGGTGCTTGGGGTTTGGATTCCCGAAGATGGACCTGTCCGTTCTATAATATCTTTTTTCACCTCTCTATTCCAATAGGGAATACTGATTCCCTTGGCCATTTCTCCATCGACCCTGAGGTAAAACGATAACGATTGAGAATCATTGAAGATACCATATCTAATAATATCGAGGTTTTTATTGTTGATATCACCTTGACTATCCTCTAGAAGCTTCTTCTCCTTCCAGTCCGAAAATGCACCATCTATCAACACATTGTCAGGTATATCACCGATATAGCTGTTGTCGTTTAATTCATCATCAGATTGTAAGCTCTCCAAGGATATGGTTCCTTTTTTAGTGACAACATCGTGATTATTCATTATTCTAAAACCGATACTACTACCGGAAGATGCATGCTCATCTATATTCACAACGAGATATAACACTATATTTTTACTATCTGATAATTCAAGATTTGGTTTAAACTCAACAATATTATTCTTCAATCTACCTTCGGCAATTATTACACCTTCTTCGTTTTCTAACCAGATTTTTCTGACATCTTCATCATGACCAAGCCCTGTTCTTTCCATCTTTAATTTTTTTAAAGAGATATCTGTTTTTAAAGCACTGATTTCTAATTTAAGCAGCTTATTCCCATTTCCGTTAATCACTTCTGCTCCGATAGCCTGCTGTCTAATCAAAAGTACACCCTTTTCATTGCTGACTATGGTATCAGAAAAATCCTCAAATTTATTCCAGCTTTGAACATGGAAAAGAACATCTACATTATCATGATTTTCTAAATAAAGCATTCCATAAGGTATCTGGGCCTCTAATACCGATCCTCCAACCGCAGAAGTAACAGTTGACTTTAAAACCCACAAATTCCAATCTTGAACCTCTTGCGTGTAGCTATAAAGACTGCTACCTGACACTTCCCCTTTCCATCCAAATATCTTAATCATAAAATCGGCACCAGTACCTTTGATTAGGTAACCCGTATCTGGACTTTTATCCGTGTCTATAAATATATGAACTGTATCAACATGTTTATTACCCTCTGGCTCATCGGGCTCTCCAGCCAGCATATTCCCTGAGACTCGCAAATAGAATGAAAGCTCGAGTTGCCTGTTGTCCACACGGTAATCAATTATATCTACATTGGGATTAAAAGGTGATATTTCACTAACATCAGACATGAATGTAACTCCATTCCAATCATCAAATTCCCCGTCTATTATCACCTTCTCAGGAGTTTTAGATAATCTTACGACCATATAAGGAGAAAATATCAGAATGAACAATACTATAGGTATGGCATACATCGTCCATCTTCGCCTTTTTGGTTCAAAGAAACCAGGCCTTCCTCCCAGGCCATTAGTAATGCCGTTACCATTTGTAATGCCGTTGGTCAACCCAATCTTAAGGGCTCTAAGTCCATTCGTTAAACCAAAAGTGTATTCGTGTGAGAGTCCATTTGTGATTCCCTCGATAAAGTCACTTTCCATCCTTTTTACCCAGCTGCCTAAACCGTTGGTGAACCCATTTGTAAACCCCGCCACCCGTTCAATTGTTGTTGCACCACTTAGATCCTTTTTACGCTCCAGTTCTATTTCATCATGTGTTGCATCCATTCCAAAAGAATTACCTGGTAAACCTTCCTTTGTCCTCCCAACAATATCCACTATTTCTTCTTTGCCTAATTTTCCCCTTTCTTGCTCCTTCTCAATCTCCTCCGTTACCATGGATTCTATAGAGGCTGTGACCAAGCTTTTTTCATTGATTTTTATATCCTCCACACCTTCCTTAAGGGTTTCTTTAATTTCTTTTTTTACCCCTTGCTCAAGTGAAGAAACATATGGAATATCTCCGGGAACCTTTAAAGCATCTGGTACTTTCTTCCTTTCTTTGATCTCCTTCTTAATATCCCACGTTGCAGCCAATTCTACATAAGCGATTTTAAAGTCCCTTTCGGAAAACTTCACACCTTCTTTAATTTCCCAAACAACCTCTTTTACCTCTTCTTTGGTTTCTTTTATTTTGTTGGTAATATCTTCGGTTCCTTTTTCATCTTCTTCCTTCAGCAATTCCTCTTCTTCAATTGATACATTCATTGGAGGGACAATGTTTATTTCCGCCTCATCGGGACCTTCAAAAAAATCTTCAGTTTTTATTAAAGCTTCTTTGATTTTTCTTCTTTCAGTTTCTATTTGAGGTATATCCAAAATTAAATTATCATCTAATAAGTCCTTTTGAATCTCTGGTTGTTTTCTTTCTTCTACTTTGATTACCCTAAAATCTGTCTTTGGTTCTAAGGAAGGAGCATGTGTAATTTCATCATGAATTTCAATCAACTTTTCAACCTTCTCCTCTACTTCTTTCCTATCTTCTTCTTCTTTTACTTCTATACTATAAGGTAGAGCCGGAACACTTGTATCTTCGACCTCCCTCATTTCGTCTTTCACATCTTTTTTAGTTTCTTCTCCCTTAACTTCTATTTGCGTGGAAGGAACCGTTATGGTTCTTCCCAGAATTTCTTCTACAATCTCCAAGGCATCCCTTAATTCTAGCTCAGGTTCTTTATGTGTAGCCTCAATATGAGAAATGTCCTTTTCAAAAATCTCTCTTCTATATCTTCTCTTGAAATCTCTTTTCTTTGTTTTTTCCACATCTTCATTTTTTTCTGTATTTTTTTCAGAAAGAGATTTTATTAGTTCGTCACTTATTATCTCCTTAATATCTTCTTTTTGTCCCTTTATTTCTTCTACTTCTTCTTTTTCATATGTTATACGTGGACTTATTTTTATTACATTGTCCAAAATCTTAAACGTCTCTATAATTTCAGGTTCATATTCATCTTCATTTATATCGATCTTAAACAGTGAACCAGTCATTCTATTGTCTATAACATCTTCCAGAAATTCGATTGTGTCTTTTATTTCAGGTTCCATTTCCTCTTTTTTGTCCCCTGTCTCATACTGATTAACCTCGGAAGTTACCTGAGTTATCCCATATTCCACTTCCCCTTTTCCCAATGCCTCTATCTTTTCTTCCCCTTTATTTTCTACTATCTCAGAATATGAAGCGGGTATTTCTTCTATCAATGTTATCCTTTCTTTCTTTTCTTCAAAATCAGGTATTAGTTCCCGAGTTGGTATAGTATCTTTAACTGGTTCCTTTAACTCTTTAATCTTTTTTATCTTAATTCTTCGAATTTTCTTTTTCTTTTTTTGCTTTACCTTCCTTAACATTCTCTTTTTTCTTTGTTTCACAATTTTGGCAGTGGAAGTGGCAATTAAATTCTCGACTTTACCCCAATTTATTGCCTTTTTTACCTCCGGTCCCCTCATCTGCTGGGCAAGACCACAAACTGGACATGTCATAACCTCGGCAGTAATCGAATATCCACACATAGGACATGAACTCTCTTCGGGTATTTTACCCCCGTAAACCTCTTTTAATATATCCTCGAATGCATCTTTTAGATCCTCTTTTGATACCCCTTCAAATGATGTTAATGTAGTTTCCTCTCCATTAGAAATGAATCCTGTACCACACATTGGACATGATGTTGTCTCAGTATCCATTAACATTCCGCAAACAGGACATTCATCGTAGTCGATTTCGTTAATTTGAGTGGAAACATCTTCTAGTTCCTCAATTAAACCATCGATATCTGTAACACTATTCGCAATAAGTTCTAAGGAATCCCCATCAATTTTATTTCGATCTAGTTCCGTTTTTATCCTATCTATTTCCTTAATAAAATCATCTGTATCTTTATATCCCTCTAACTTGCCCTTGAAGCACTCTAGTGCACGTTTATAACATAGACCAGCTTCTTCCCACCTGCCCAATTTGCTAAGAGAAAAACCTTTGGCGTTCCAAGCCTTGCTGTGCTTAGGTTCCATTTCTATAACCTTATCGAAGGCTAAAATTGCATCTTCGTAATCCTCAGTGGACAAGAGCGCAGTTCCCAATGGGAACCATAAATTCGGACTCTTTAGTTTACCCTTGATCAATTTTGGTATGATTTTTAAATCATCCTTTACCTCCTCCTCAAGCCATTTTTCAATTACCAGGGTTTTGTCAATGGTGGGGGGTTCCTCATCATGAAAGCTTTCCTTGCGTTCAGCAAAACTCAAATGTGAAGATGGTATTACTTCCTCTTCTTTCTTATCAAAATATTTCAATTCGTCCTTAAAAGTGGTTTCGACAAACTCCATCTCCTCTCTCGCCACAAAGTTGGCACCACATACTGGACATGATTTGGCATTCGTGTCTACTAGGCTATTACAAAGAGGGCATTCCAGCATCTCAATACTTTCTATTGGTCCCTCTGTATGCTCCTCGATTTTCTCAATATCGATTTCATTTTCTTTTTCTGTTTTATCCGCTAAAAGCGAATCATAAATCTCTGATTCTTGAATTTCCTCTTTTCTTTCTAAAGGACTTTCAATCTTCAACTCGTTCTTTTTAATTTTTAATGGCCTACATTCGGTGTCAAAAAATGTTCCTGTCATTGAGATCATTTCAATTTCGCTTATACGCTTTCCGTTCTCTCTTCTTTTTTCTATGCTAATTAAACCGTCAAAAAGCTGATAGAGATTAGATAATTGGGAAATTTCATGCGCTCGCGGTTCAATTAAAAAAATTGCTATTACTTTGTGTTTCTCGAAATTGGCTCTTATTACCCTTGCAAAATCATAAACCTCTTCAAATTTGTAGATATTTAGAGCTGGTGTGAAAATGTTTACTACCGCTCTAATTGGCACCTCCTTTTCTTTGAGACTCTCCAATGCTCTGTTGAAGGCCATTCTCACGTTCATTAGGTCGATGGAGCTTTTTATTTCTGCGCCATCCTCTACAATAGAATTTATATCCTCCTTATTAAACGTGTACCAATCTACAATTTTGAAAAAGCCATCTTCTTCGTATCGCTCTATTTCAAGTCCCTGCGCCCTCATCTGTCCCCTAAATCTGTCTGGTGGTATCGTAGCAAGTGCCACAAGGCCCGCCTCACCAGAAAGTAATCCTTCCTTTAAGAATTGAATTGCGAATAAATCTTGCTCAGGTCCTGGCGGGGCCTGAAGAACGAGGGAATAACCTCTTGGTATGCCACCTTCTATCATGGCATCGAAGCCTATAACTCCACTTTTTGCCCTTTCCTCTTCCGTCGCGATCCCTTCCATCTTTTAATTGGTTACTTCTAGATAATTCTCTCAGAAGAAACCTCTATTCCGTCTTTTCCTATCAGCAATAGATGTTTTGCAGTATTGTGTTCGGTAAACCTCATCTTTCGAACCGTTATGAACCTTCTAAGAGTGCCCTTGATATCCTCAAGTCCTAGAACGATAAATGAATCCGCCAAAAACTGCTCTATTCCATATCTGGTTAATCCCTGGCCTTCTATGGATTCTGATACCAATAATGATGTCATGGCCTTTTCTCTTAGAAATCGAGTAAAGGCAAACATCTCTTCCCTCAAATCCTCGCTTGTTCTGTAGTAAAGACCCAAGGCCGAGATGGAATCGATAACCAACCTTTTCGCTTCTTTTACAGAGAGAAAGTCGTCCAAGAAATCCTGGAGTTCTGAAAATCCCATAAGCAACCTTTTGTTTTGAGCATTCTTCTTTGTTCTTATTTCACCAAGGTCGAATAAAAAAAGCTTACCTTCCTCCTCTTTGGTTTTTAAATCCATGTTAAAATCCTTCATGGCCCTCTCTATATTACTTCTGTTTTCTTCCAAAGCCAAGAAAAGACCTGGAGTATCCTCGTCTTTCGAAGATGTATAGAAGTACTGCAAAGCGAACAAGCTTTTTACGCTACCTGCAGGCCCAGAGATTAAATTGACTGTGTTCCTGGGAAATCCGCCTTGAATTAGCTCATCGAAGCCTTTTATTCCAGAAGCCACTCTTTTCACGCTAAGTGCCACCCAATGACCCAAAGTACTTTTTGGGTAAATCTTCCAATAAATCATATTTCTCAATAAGCGTGGCATTGTTCCTTATTATGTTATTTGCTGAGATTTCCACCATTTTTTTTACAGCATTCTTGCCAATCTGTGTTTCTAAGGTATGAAGAACACCGCTCATCAGATCAAAAAAAGTTCCTCTAATTTCCGATGGATTGGTTCCAGCTTTCTTTGACTCGCTCTGAAAATATTTCATGGCGTGCTCAACATTATTATACTTTTCTAAGCATTTTAGAAACAGCAATGCCTCGCTTTTATTTTTTGCTTTCAACCCCCTTATATTTTTTTCTACTATACCATCAATAAGTGAGCCGCTGATTTTCCTTGCCCCCTCAACCACCCCAAAGAACACCGAGAAATAGAACCTGTATATAGAATTTGGCAGAGCTGATTTGTTTTGAAAAAGTTCGTTAATATCTATTTCAATCCATATTTTTGGGCTGTCCAATAAATATTCAAATGTACTTCTCGTCTTGCATTCTCTGGTCCTTCTGTGAAGAAGGCCCAAATCGTACATTTTGGAAAGATATTTTTGGGCAGTTGTTGTGTGGATTCCTAGATTACTTGAGACATCACTTGCAATACACCATTTTTTTCCGTATAGGGACCTAAGTATATCTATGCTTATGTCATTTGACAATAGCTGCATTAATTCTACGGTGTCCTCTTCCTCAACTATACTCACTAATTGCTCCCCCCTATATACTCTATTTGTATTAGAGTATTTTAATGCCCCTCTAGGTATCGCATACATTTTATAAGTAGTTTTCGAATAACTATAATTTAAATGAATTATAGCATCTAAACTTTAGTTTATCTCTAATTTGAACTATCAATATCTTACATTTTCTAAATAACTGGAAATAAAAATATTTAACATGATAAGGACCGTTTTTTAGAGTAAAATACTTATTTTCCTAACTCATTGCCTTAAAGTTTCATATAAAGAATAAAAAGGAAGTGAATAATGTCATCAAAGCCCTCAAAACCTTTGATAGTCCAAAGTGATAAAACCTTACTTTTAGAGGTGGAAAGCCCCTTTTACGAGGAGACAAGGGACGAAATAAGCAAATTTTCTGAACTTGAAAAGAGCCTTGAGTACATACATACCTATCGGATAACACCTATTTCCCTTTGGAATGCAGCAGCTTCAGGTATCACAGGCAATGATGTGATGCAAACTTTGAAGAATTACACAAAATATCCTATACCCAACAATATCGAGTATGAAGTTAATGATCATATTTCAAGATATGGTAAGCTGAAAATGAAAAGTACCAACCAAGAACTATTTCTGGATTCTGATGACACCTCCCTGATAACAGAGATATGGAGAAATAAGAGGGTAAGGGAGCACTTATTAGAGCGTGTAAGTCCAAACATTCTAAAGGTGAAGTCAGACAGAAGAGGATTAATAAAGCATGTTTTAATCGAAATTGGACATCCTATTGAGGATCTTGCTGGTTATGTTAAGGGAGAATATTATCCAATCCAGCTTCTTAAAAAAACAGAAAGCGGACTGGATTTTAACCTAAGGGAGTATCAACAGGAGGCTGTTGATGTATTCTATTCAAATGCCGGACCTAGGGGTGGCTCAGGAACAGTGGTTCTTCCTTGTGGTGCGGGAAAGACAATGGTTGGTCTTGGAGTAATGGATCTACTTTCCTGCAATACCCTCATACTCTGTCCTAACGTTATTGGTGTAAAACAATGGATAGATG
>Ga0209636_10008604_pt1 | contig 10391 bp, 10 predicted proteins | sample DeeMarSWOR152_54_FD_187464 | JGI IMG/M metagenome (GOLD analysis project Ga0209636, IMG submission 187464) | Marine sediment microbial communities from White Oak River estuary, North Carolina - WOR-1-52-54 (SPAdes) (version 2) | ecosystem: Environmental > Aquatic > Marine > Intertidal zone >... | reverse complement strand
CGCAGTGATCTTCTCCGTCTTGACATCAAAGGTTGCTTCAGGCGAAATTCCTGGCTTCAGGAACTGGCGGTAGGCCTTCCCGTCGGCGATGACCTCGATCCATTCGATGTAGTGCTTCTCCTCCATGGGATGGGCAACGCTTCCCACCTTTACCTTTGCCCCATCGGCAGTTTTTTCCACCACCGGGACATGCTTCTCGCGGGCTGCATCTACCGTATTCTCGACGAAGAGCTTCATCGGCTGGCCACAGCATATGAGCTCTCCCTGCCCTTCGTGGAGCACCTCCACGATGTTCCCGCACACTTCACATTTGTAGATCTGTAATCTCTCAGTCATTGTTACTCCTCCTTTCTACTGTATTTGCCCCTTTGATCTTAAGCTCAAGCCAGTCGGTCATCTCCTGGATATTCTTGCTCAAATACCAGCGGCCGTTGGCAAAGACGCCGTAGTCCCCCCCGGACATGGCGGAGGCAAAACGGGTGGAGTTGGCGAAGAAGAGCCACTGCTCTACCCACTTCTTCTCAATGGCCTCGTTGAAGATGCTCTCATTCTGAGCCAACCCCTGGGCCACCCCATTCTCCCAGGCGGTAAACAGTATTTTTGTGGCGGCAAGGGTCATCTCGTTGGTCGTCTTGAGGGTGTTTTCAAAACGGTTCCAGTGTCCATCCACCCATGCGGAGCCGTGGCAGGAGAGGCAGACCCTCTGCAAAGCTTTCCTCCTATTTTCCTGTTCCTTTCCGTCAATGAGATACTCAGCTACCGGCTCTCCGGTGAGCTCCGTGGGCAAGGGCAATCCGGCATTATTTTTTATCATGGCCGTATCCGGGGATTTTGGATGGGGATGGGCGTAGATCAACCCCATAATCCTCCAGGGGAGACGGTTGTTCATCCGATGGGTCCTGTCCGACACAACCTCACCCTCTTCAGTTATGATCAAGCTGACGTGGCAGGATGCACAGGTAGGCCCAGTGAAGTTTCTCCCCACCATCCAGGGAACGGTCTTGAAATCCCATTCCTTGCCGAGTGAGGAATAGATATTGCCGTGCTTGCTCACCATATAGACCTGGTATGCTGGAACATCAGGCCCTTTGTGGCATTGGGAACAGGTGTGCGGTTCTCTGGCCATCTCAATGGAAAATTGATGTCGGGTATGACAGGCGGCACATGAGCCCATGCTCCCATCGGGGTTTAACCGACCAACACCCTGATTGGGCCACCCAGAGAGAACGGGAAACACCATCTCGTCCATAGTAGTTTCCCTGGACTTTTCCCCTTTGACCTCCACCGCGGTGCCATGGCAGTAATAGCATGACTCAGCTTCTGTCTCCGCATCCGGGGGGCTGAGGATGGTTCTCATATCCTTAAAGGACTGAATGCCATTTATTGAATCGGCTAGGCTGTGATAGACCGGGTTGTTTTTAAGGTTTCCATGGGCGCGAGACATGATGTTCTGATCGTACTGTTTGGCCTCAGTGGGATGGCAGGTGGCACAGTCCTGCGGGGTGACCACTACGTGAACCTCGTACCCCTCGTGTTCAAAGGTATCCTTATGTCTTTCGGGTTTTACGGTGTGGCACTCAGCGCAGCCGACTGCGGTATGGACAAGCTCATTAGACACCTTCTCGGCCGAGATCCTCCTTTCGAGCCGTGGTTTTTTAAGACCCTCCATCGGACTGATTTTGGCATGACGGCTCTTCTCCCAATCAGCAAGAATCCCTGGGTTGACCGAAAGGTGACAGGAGATACATTCCTCGGTGGCTGGGCTTAATGGGGCATTTACGGCAAAGGCGGACCCCGTGGAAAGCAAAATCGTCAGAAGTGCAGACACAGGGGTTTTCATGAAAACTCCTCTCTCATTCCGGGGGCATATCGCTTTGCCGTAAAGCGCCCGATCAACCGTGAACCCGTCCCTATACAACGAATGAATTCCACCTCGTCCAGATTCAGAGCCCCTCCCATACCGCGGAACCAATCCTTTCATCTAAGATGCCTTTATCCTCAGAGCCACTTCTCGGCCCAACATCTCGCACTTGTCAAGTTTCTCCCCAACGGGAATAAATTTCACCTGAAGATCCTCCACCACTTCCATCCCCGCGGCCTGAAGGTCTGCCGTAAGGGCTTTTGTCGCCCCCATGCTCCACCCATAGGAGCCAAATGTGGCAGCTATCCTTCCTTTTGGACGGAGTCCCTTGATATACGTGGAAAATTCTGCCACCTTGGGAAAGAGGCCGTTATTGAGAGTGGGAGACCCGAGCAAAAAACCCCGTGCTTCCAGCACTTCCTTGACGATATCCGAGCTATCGGATTTACTCAATCGGTACATCTTGGCTGGGACCCCTTCCTCTGTTAGGCCTCTATAGATAGCCCTGGCCATTTTCTCCGTGCTGCCCCACATGGTGTCGTATATGATGAGGGCCCTTTTCTCCGTTTCCCCCTTCGCCCATCTTTCATAAGTGGCCACCAGTTGGGGGATATGCTTTCTCCAAATAAGGCCGTGGCTTGGCCCAATCACCTCGATTTCTATCCCTTTTAAGGCCTCGAGGGCCTTTAAGACCTGTGCACCGTATGGCATAACGATATTAGCGTAGTACTTTGCTAGTTCAGGTCGGATGATCTCCCATCCCAATTCATCATCAAAACGCTCACTGGTAGCCATGTGCTGGCCGAAGGCGTCATTTGGAAGAAGGACTTTGTCCTCCTTTACGTAGGTCACCATGGAATCTGGCCAGTGGACCATGGGAACCTCCACAAAGGTCAAGGTCTTCTCTCCCAGTTCGAGCACATCCCCTGTTTTCACAACCTTAAGGGGGATTTCCTCCCCGTAATGCTGCTTCAGCTCTTCCTCGGCCCTGGGACTGCAAAATATCTCTACCTTTGGGAGAGTTTCCCTGATGAGGGGTAAGGATCCGGAGTGATCCATCTCGACATGATTTATGACCAGGTAGTCTATCATTTCCGGGGCTATTACATTGCTTATCCTTTCAAGCATCTCTCCATAAAAAGGGGCTTTAACGGTATCCACCAGCGCTATTTTCTTCCCGATAACGAGATATGCGTTGTAGGTAGTACCCTTGTGAGTGCTGTAACCATGGAAATCCCTGATGTGCCAATCTATGGCCCCAACCCAAAAAACCCCTTGCTTAAGCTCTACTGTCATCTCTGACTCCCCTGAAATGAGTAATAGCCTTCTGTCTCAAAATCGGTATGAGGCAAGCTCCATGCGGGCAGAAACCCATCCTCCGGCTTTTTGGCCTGAGAAGAGAAGGAGGAGTAGCGATTACGGGCTTACGACTCGGCGGCAAATGCCGTCAGGATATTCTTCCCAGTCCTCGATCCTTTCAATTCCATCATCAATCCTCTTCTCTGGTCCTTCCCTGAGCTTCTTTTCTGCACTGTGGACATACCCCAATGAATTCCAGCCGACTTCCGATGATTTCGTAATCGGTTACCTCACGGAGAGCATTCTCAATGGTAGTGAGTGGTTCCATAGGCACATCTTCAATACTGCCGCACCGTATGCAGCGAACGTGATAGTGACTTCTCGCATTGCCATCGAACCGTTTCTGAGTACCAACCAGCTCCAGTTTCCGAATCATGCCGTATTCGGATAGAATCTCTAAGTTACGGTAAACGGTGCCCAGGCTAATCCGCGGTAATCGCCGACGCGCCATTTCGTATACTTCATCGGCACTTGGGTGGGATTCAAGCTTTCTCAGCTCTTCGAGGATGACCCTCCGCTGTCGGGTCATCATGAATTTCCGAGGGGTAGACAATGGGTTACCTTATTTAGTAATAGTTACTAATATGAAATTTATCGGCAAATTGTTTCCCTGTCAAGATCCCCCTCGAAAATTTCTCCTCACCTCCTTCGCCTTGATTAAGCGTGGCGAATTTCCTTGTTTCCCCGGATTAAGATCTTCTTCATGACTGATGCACCCTTTCGGTTTCCATACATCGGTTTTCAATTCCGCTCTCCTGTGTAATGTGTCTTTGCCAAGATTTTACGCCACACTCTCATAATACTAAACGGGACCGGTGAGGAGTAAATAAGGTAATTCCCGTATTTTCCATGGGAAAATACAGTATTTTGAGGTCAACCGAATCGTTTTCTGTCAGTTGCAATCGAACACCATTATGGATATCCCCTGAATAATCGAGTACCTCCGTCAACTTGAAAATTCACGGAATATTGTAAGAAGAAAAAATAGGTATTTTCCTCAAGAATCCTCTATAGAATTGTGGTGCTTGATATCACGTGGTTACAGAATAGAGCCTTAGGGGCTGCGGGGAGGGAGAAACCTTGGCGAAGGGGGCGAACTTGAAAAGAATGGGAAAGGGGAGCTTCGCCGTAATGGATTCAAGACGATATTCCCTTTATGACCTGCTGAATGAGAGATTATCCTCTTCTTACATGCCAATGGCATTTTGGTACATTTGAGCCGCACCGAAGGAGCTCCGGACAAATGGACCCGATGACACTTCCAAGAACCCCATGTTTTCCCCCAGTGCTTTGTAGGCCTCGAACTCCTCGGGATGCAGGTATCGGATTACGGGGTGGTGTTGTTTTGAGGGTTGAAGATATTGCCCCAGGGTTAACAGCCTACAACCGATATCCAATAGGTCTTGCATAACCCGAATCACCTCGGATTCCCTTTCTCCCAAACCCAACATCAGTCCCGATTTCGTGAGCATGGATGCGTTCCGTGATCGAATCCCTTGAAGCACATCCAAGGAGCGCCGGTAATCGGCTTGCGGTCGTACCCGGGGGTAAAGCCGAGGGATGGTTTCCACGTTATGGTTGAGAACATCGGGCGGGACGGAAAGGATGGTTTCCAAAGAAGAGAGATTTCCCAGGAAGTCGGGAATCAACAATTCTACCACAGGTTTAGGTCGTTGTTCCTTAATGGCATGAACGGTTTTGGCGAAGTGCTTTGCTCCTCCATCCGGTAAGTCGTCTCGTGTGACCGAGGTGATGACTACATACCGTAAACCCAACTGTTCAGCGGCAAAGGCAACCCTTTGTGGTTCTTCCTCATCCAGAGGAGCAGGGTTTCCATGGGTTACTGCACAGAAATGGCAATTTCGGGAACATATATTGCCCATGATCATAAAGGTCGCCGTTCGCCTCGAGAAACATTCCGGCAGATTTGGGCAGTGGGCCTCCTGACATACGGTATGAAGCCGAGTTTCCTTGAGCAATGCGGAGACCTTCTGGATATTCGGTCCCAGCATTATCCGTTTTTTCAACCAGGGCGGTTTGGGCGCTTTTTCCATATCCGTTAATCCGTTGGATTTGTCCGATACATCCTTTTCCTCAAACCCTTGGGATCTCCTTATGAGGGAGACAGCCCCCTTTTTAAATCTTCCATATCGATTCTTGCTAATTCTATATCGAAGACCTGTTGAAAGTATCGGGAGATGCCATCTCTTACTCGATGTTGAGCAGGCTCTTTTCTGAGGAGCTCCTTAAGGGAGGTGATTTTGATCCCATTAAGCCCGCAGGGTGTAATGAGGGAATAATGGTACATGTTGGGCGATACGTTAAGAGAGAAGCCATGATAGGTTACCCACCTCGTAATGGCCACTCCTATGGAGCCGATTTTGGAATCCTTCACCCAGACCCCTCGGTTTAATCTATTCCTTGTCCCTTCAATCCCGAAGTCCCCTAAGGTCCTGATTAGGACTTCTTCCAGGTTGTAGACGTACCATGATACATTCTGGTTCCAATTCTTTAAGTTTAAAATAGGATAGCCGACAATCTGACCGGGACCATGATAGGTTGCTTCACCGCCTCTCTCGACGTGATAGATATTAATTCCCTCAGCAGTTAAAACTTCCGGAGAAGCTTGAACGTGTTGGTAATTTCCCCGCCGGCCCAGGGTGATTACAGGATTGTGCTCCAAGAGGATCAGGATATCCGGAAAGTCCACTTCGACCTTGGCGGCCACGACTTCCTTTTGGAAATTCCATGCCCTCCGGTATTCGATGAGATCGATGTCAACTAAATATCCACTTCGGATGAAATTCATTATCTCCATGGACACCGTGATCGATTTATCATGAGCGGATCCCATTGAGCCTGTTTGAGATATCATTTCCGGTTGGAGGTCAGGTCCTTCCTTTTTAAAGATAGCCCTCGATGACGATATCTTCCCCCAATCTCCTCGTTTTCATCCCAGAAATCCCTAGGGCCTCATGTAAGTCTCTGATTCCCAGGTTTCCTATGGCCTCAATCCCCTCACCGATAAGTTTTGGGGCCATTATGAGCACAATCTTATCCGCCAGCCTTTCCCTGAGCAGAGAAGTGATGATCTTAGCTCCGCCTTCAACTAGCACAGAGGTTATTCCCTTGCGGCCCAATTTCTCGAGGAGGTCCTTGAGATCCACCTCTCCCTGGTGGTTTTTTGCCGCCCATACGATTTCTGCTCCTACGTTTTTCAGGCCTTGGGCTTTTACTCGATTCGCCTTCTCCGTCGCTACGATAATCGTTTTTTCCACCCCTTCGGCATTGAGGACCTTAGCGGTCAGGGGAATACGCAATCCGCTGTCAATGATGATACGCTGAGGATTTTTACCTTTTACCAGACGTACGGTGAGCCTGGGATCATCTACGAGGATGGTGCCAATGCCTACGAGCACCCCATCGTGAATAGATCGCAATGTATGTGTTAACCGTAAGGCCTCTGGTGAACTGAGCCATTGGGAACGTCCCGTCTTGGTTGCAATCCTTCCGTCCAGGGATTGAGCAAATTTCAGGGTGACGAGAGGTATCCCCGTTTGCATATGTTTGAGATAAGCTTCATTGATCTGCCGACACCGTTCCTCTAAAACGCCCACCTTGACTTGGATCCCATTATCTCGGAGAATCTGAATACCTTTTCCGTTCACCCTTGGGTTCGGATCAGGTGTCCCGACCACAACCCGGCTCATTCCAGATTCTATGAGGGCATCCACACAAGGTGGCGTCAATCCGTGGTGGCAGCAAGGCTCAAGGGTTACATACATCGAAGCGCCCTTCACATCCCCCGGTGTATTCCTCAGGGCAATGACCTCTGCATGGGCTTCCCCGTATCTTCGATGGTAGCCCTTGCCCAGGATCTTTCCCTCCTTTACCACCAGGGCCCCCACCATGGGGTTCGGGCTGGTTTTGCCCAATCCCCTTCGAGCTAATAGCAAGGCCTTCTGCATAAAAAATTCGTCTTCCACGTTGAATATCCTCGGGGTCATCGAGAATAGCGGGTTATCTCATCACGTTTACAATAGTAATCGAAACGAACAGGGGTTGCAATACCTATTTGAGAGGAGCCATCCTGAAGGTAATTGAGGGGTTTTTCATCACCATATCAACCGGGTTAAGCCCCACTTCGAGCTTGGAATCGTTCCCAGTCCTGTCGGCAAGGGAGACAATACCTGAATGGGATGTAAAGTATCCTGAAGGGTCCAAGAGGTCTAGGGAAACATCGAGTACTCCGTGGCTGTCCGACTTAATGGTACTATACAGTGATAAAATTGTTGTAGCAGAAAAACTCGGTAGGAGATCCTCATGAACCTATACATGCATTAAGGCAAAAGGTTTCCCATGGGGAAAAGATCACATGTAATAATGAGGGTTTTATACCCGAGCGGTGGATCATGTGTGATGGAGAAGTCATCCAAAGTGTTGAATGAGTGAGGGGATATCGCCATGAGAATAGTATTAACGTTTTCTCATACGGTTTATTCGGAATTTTTCATTCGATACATTGATAGGAAATATTTTACTATTACCCATATTTTTATTTGAAAAAAGAATGAATTTTGTTATATTTAATTACCAAATATTGGGCTTCATAGTAAAGTAAGTAAAATTCAGGATGGGAGGGAGAGATGAAACACAAATCAAAGGACATTATCGAAATGGTTAAGGCGGGGTTCACGGACAAACAGATCATGAAGGAATTAGGAATACAGACCAAAGCCTCTCTGAAGAAGATGTATTTTGATGCATTGGTTGAAGGTGGAAAGATCAAAGCCATTATTACGGAAAGGGAGAAAAAGAAAAGGCAGAGAAAGTCGAAAGTTCTCACCATAGGAAAGAGGGGAACTATTGCTCTCAGTCGTCTCATGTTGATCGATCAATTTAAGTTTAAAAGTGGGGATAAGTTCACGGTATCCAAGAGGAGGGAAAGCATTATCTTGAAAAAAGTATAACAGAAGCATTTTCTCCATTAGCATTTTTGAGCCTCAATTTTCTTTGTCCGCATATTTTTACACCGAAATGATGGGTTGATATCCCTCATTCGGTTCAACGTTATTTACATGAAATTGTCCCTCATGAAATACTTACACGTTAATTTAGCGGGGAAGAGAACTGTATTTGTCTTTTTCGACGGGCCTCTTGAAGTCGGGTGAAGCAGTGGCAGCGAAGTGACTATTCAATCAGATAAGTATCACCACTATGCGTGATTGTTTACGTTATCGAGGAGTAGTGATTTTGCCAAAGCCTTGCCCGTAGAGGTCTTAAAGGTGACCTCGATCACTTCATTAATCTTATCGAGCTCTTTATCGGTTGCCTCCTCTAAATTCGCCAATGAATCGGCTTCCCAGAGGATTTGGAAGTTGATCGTTTGAATATGACCCGGGCTATGGTGGTGGGCTATGAGATCACACACCTCATCTGTCATTTCCCTATCCGCCCCTATCTTTTCCAATATGTTCCGGGCGATGGGAGGGCCCTCGATCTCTTGCTAATTCCCTGCAGTGCTGTTATACTTACTCTCCGCCTCACGGATCCCAATATCATGGAGGTAAGAGGCGGTGATGACAACAGTTGGGTCGCCCCCCTCACCATGTAAAATCTCCTCGGCAAATCGGACCACCCTATTGGCGTGATTGATGCGTTTACGGTCATTTCCAAAAACCTTTCTCATCTCCGAGGCGATCCTGTCCCGGAAAAATCCACGCCTTTTTTCCTTTACTTCCCCCGACAGGTTTCCCACACACTGTTCAGCATAGGTACACCATTCGACACATCCAAAATCGATTCTCGGATTGTTGACTTGGGCTCCACAGGATTTACACCATCGCCGGACATCGTCTTTAAAAAACTCGATCTTCTTTCCACATCGAGGGCAGAAAACATCGAAAATATCTTCTGGTTTCCAGTGCCTTCGCTCTTGCCCCGGACACTTCATGATGGCTCCTCCACACGAGTTATTTTTTCTCATTTATCGTAACGTGATTATTTCAATCCATCCTTGATGGCTTCGTAAAAAGTTCAACTTCTGCGTTGCGCTGCATCCTTTGTCATTGCAGCGTACTCTAAGTACGCCTCATTCCTCAGGATTTGCGCGCCTTGAATTTGAAGCTTTTTACTTTGCCATCGAATCTCGACTTTTTACGAGATCATCATCCATCATCCTTGAACTAAGTCAAAGAAAATGTTCCGGCAGGGTTTTGCTGAAATTTTTCTTGATTTTCTATCGCAAAGATGGTTAAATCCACCGGTGTAAGTTGTAAGGAGTTTTTCAAGGATTACCAATAAAGATCGTACAGGTACCATGTTATCGTGCGGCTTTATATCAGACCGGAAAGCCATTACAACTTACCAAAGAATTTGTGTGGGAAGGAGGTGAGTTGTAATGGCCAGAGGCCAGGTTAAATGGTTCAGCGAGAAGAAGGGTTTTGGGTTCATCACTCGGGAAGATGGAGATGACATATTCGTCCATTATTCCGCCATTAAGAAAGAAGGATTTAAAACCCTTCACGAGGGAGATGAAGTCGAATTTGAAATCTCTGAGGGCGAAAAGGGTCTTCAAGCCACCAATGTAACGGTAGTGGAATAAGACAGGAGGAGTAATATTACCAAGAGACCCCGGGGTTCATTTTTTCCCCGGGGTCTCTTGTTTCGTGAAAAGGGCGAAATGCCTCGTGAGATTCCCATTCGTTGAAATTGTATCCTCCCTATCGGGAAGTTGACTTTCGATGAAGTTTCCTCTATCCTTGTGACAATTGGTCTTGCTTTTTCGGAGGGAATATCAATGAAGGAAAACAACCATGAGAGACCGGGAAAGGATGACTCCGAAGAGGTACCTATCTTCTCCGATCGGGACTTGGAAGACTACCTGAAAGTTGAGGAAGAATACTCGAATGGAGAAGAAACGGCAACGGAACCGGATCCATCTCCCCAAACCCTCGCTTCCCTAAAAAGGCAGAGACGTTCAAGGCGATCCTTTATACTCGTGACCCTCCTCTGTTTCGGCTTGGGGATCTTAGTGGTGGCGGCCTTCTTCTTTATGAAGCCGGAGGTAAGAAAGCCCCAAATCGTTGCCAAGCGGATGAAGCGCCCCATTCAGCCCAATGAGAGGGGAGAGGAGCCGAAGATTCTAGGGGCTGTTGAAAAGAAGGAAGCG
>Ga0209636_10008603_pt1 | contig 10392 bp, 15 predicted proteins | sample DeeMarSWOR152_54_FD_187464 | JGI IMG/M metagenome (GOLD analysis project Ga0209636, IMG submission 187464) | Marine sediment microbial communities from White Oak River estuary, North Carolina - WOR-1-52-54 (SPAdes) (version 2) | ecosystem: Environmental > Aquatic > Marine > Intertidal zone >... | reverse complement strand
CAATCGTCACACTCATAAGCTTTTGGATAATTCATGTCTATCACCTTTATGTTTTTGGACTTGCACCTTTTGCATTCCACTACTTCTTCTGCCATGCGACCAACTCCTGTCAACATCAAACTCCATTACTCTCACGGCCCCTGCCAATACCTCACAACGCTTGTCAATTTTAAAAAACAATGTAAAGGAGTCGAAGGAACATGGCGGCCAAAACTTAAATTTCAATCGCAGGATCCTCTGTGGGGTTTGCCTCCTCCTACTCCTCTACTCTTTATTTTATGTTTCTGAAACTCTATAAAAGGAATCTAAAAGACTTGCTTTAATGCTCTGAAAAACAGGCAAAAGGAAAGCTTAAAAAGGTTAAACTACTAAAAAAATATTTATAATACTTAAAATTCAGTTATAGTGATATAAGAATAAATCATGGCAACAATGCCGTACGAGAAAAACGGCGAGGAAAAAACGGTGATGCAGTTGGTATATTTCATCGAAGAAACTAAAGACGGACAAAAGGCCTACAAGGCTCTGAAGATGAAACCGAAGAACTTCAATGTGCTGAACAGCGAGCTTGCGCAGAAGATACTGAACGAGCTTGCAAAGCGGCCCAGTTGTGCGATGGACATCGCCCGCAGGCTGAAAGAGCACGAGCAGAAGATATACTATCATCTAAGGCGAATGGAAAGCGCAGGCGTAATAAAGATGGAAAGGACAGAAGAACGGGTAGGCGCGACTGCGAAGATATATTCTGTGGCACATCCTTACCTTGCGATAAAGCTTTTCGATGGCGAGCACCTCACAGACGTAAAGACAAAAGCAAGGGAGATAGATTTTTTCAAACCTTTCATAGACAATGGCAAGCTGGACGCGACAATAGTTGTCGGCTCTCCTGACCCGCACGGCAAATACAGTGTGCAGGCATTGGACGGCTCAGCTGCCATAGACCTAGCGCTTTTCCTTGGCACGTTCCTGAAAAACTCAAAGCCGAACTACAGGCTGGACACAGAGATGCGGGCAACAGACATCAAAGGCAACCTCATATTGATCGGCGGACCGAAAGCGAACATACTAATCGACAAGTTCAACAAGGACCTTCCTGTTTATTTTGACGAGAGGCACGGCTTCAACATAGTCTCGAGCTTTACGAAATCGGTTTACAGCGGCGACGAGACAGGCGTGATAATAAAGATGAAGAACCCGCTTGACAAGAAAGGCGAGAAGTACATATTGGTGCTTTCAGGCATACGGTTCAAAGGGACTCGCGCTGCCATACTTGCTCTGATAAAGCACATGAAAGATGTGCAAGAAGGAAACAAATTCGACGACGGAGTGGCCCGTGTCGTCCGCGGCATAGACAAGGACTCGGACGGCCGCATAGACGATGTGGAGTTCTTGGAATGATGTCGAATTCTTAGAGTGACATTGAATTCTTGGAATAGAGTACTTAGAGAGCATATATTCGGCCAAGAAGAAAAAGAAATAATCAGATACTTTTTTGTTCTTGAATTTTCTATATTTTTAGTATGACAAAGAGATTTGTGCTGATGGGAATAGGAATATTAATCTGTTTGATAGCAGCATTAATGATGTTCTGTCAGGAACGATGCTTTTTGGGAGTGGACTTGGAATCCTGGCCAGCAGTATTGGGAATAGTTGGAATAGGTTTAATAGCTACCAGTAATATTACCAGTGTGAAGAAAAAGAAATAACCCAAATCAGATAGATTTTTACTCTATCTTAAAAATAAAATAACCCCAACTAAAGATGCGATTACTAATATAATTATTCCTATAGTCACTGACCGTCTTGCCATCTTTTCTTGTTTAGGTGTTAAGGGTTTTTGGTTTAATACTTCAATAGCAAATCCAATAGCCCAGGCACAAGTGGCGCCTCCCCCGACACCAATTGGTACCAATAAATCCGGCTCAAATATAAGAATTAAAACCATATAGGTTATGCCTATTATGCCTCCGATAACCCAGCCAGTTCCGGGTGGCAGTTTTTTCATATAAACAACATTGTGAGAATCAAGTTATAAATTTTATTTAAGTACACCGTTTAATCGGATAGATTTTTATCGCTACAAAAGAAATGTTGATTATGAAAACCCGATACAAGATACTGTTCTACGGTTTCTTGACAGCATTCTTCTTAGTATTTAATTTGTCGATTTACATGAGGAGAGGGTGGACTAATTGGTTAATTTTATTCATAATATGTTTCTTGATTAACCTATTGGCACTATATGGGGTGCTGAAGAAGAAAGAGAAATAACTCAAGACAATGAGGTGGAAAAATGGCCAAAAGAGGTAAAGAGAAGTGGAAATGGGAAGAAGGAAAAAAGGATGATGCTAGCCTGTTTATCCCTGCTGGGCTCTTTCTCGGATTTGGGCTGGGGTTTGCTTTCAATAACATCCCAGCTGGGATGTTTTCTGGGTTTGGAGTGGGGTTCTTATTATATGCATTAGCTAAAAACTTGAAAAAATAATGAACACTTCACGATACAGCCCTGTGAAACAAAAGAAAATGCTAGATTTTTTGGGGCATGACGTGGAGCTCTTGGAGTGAACACCCAGGGTGGGCTCTTCATTTTAGGATATTTTCATGATTTTTTAGACTTGTCTTTCTCCAGCCAAGACAAGATTAGTTGCAGCCTTTTTTTGACTGGCATGACTGGGACAATAATAACTTTATATCCTGAATTTTCATATGATTCCAATAACAATTGGTTTAATTTTCTGACAGTTTCCCCGTTTTCAATTCTTGCATAATCTTGTTGGAAAGGCAGCTGTTCCAAAAAAAACACCCTTTTATACCTGTTTCTTGATATCCTCTCTAATTCCTTTGTATCCAGCCCGCAAAGTTTGTAATAAGGTATGCTGTCTGGAACACCCCTATCAAAAAATATAACTTTGTCTTTGGGTGCTTTCTTTTCAATGTCTAATTTCATTTTTAGGACTCGTTGCTGAAATAGATCATCGTCTTTTCTCAATTGTTGTACTGACATGCCTCTTTTTTTATAGTCGTCTATCAAAGCCCTTGCGGTTTCTTGAACTGTAATCAATCCCAGCTTCTCTAATTCCCGTAATAATGTTGTCTTACCGCTAGAGGGCCCTCCAGTTAATACGTACCATGGCGGGATTTTCATATAATATTTGATTAAAAATTGTAAATAAAAATAAGGTTCTGAAACCGAAGAAAACGCCCAGGGTGGGTGTGCAAACTGTATTCAAAGCCCTAAGAAAAGTTGAATATTGTTTGAACGCACATGATGGTATTTGAACAGCCGAGAAATGAACGATGTCGAGTTTTTAGAGTGATGTCGAATTCTTGGAATAGACGTAGAATTAGTAAACTTTAAATTTCTATAAATCATAACTCAGTCGGTAAACATGCATGATTTGAATTGGTTGAAGGAAGGGACGGTCTACTGGAAAAGAGAAGACGGAAATTTTACGGTTATCCCTGCTGCCGACTATGTCTTTGGCATGATGAATCCTGAAAGAAACGTGAAATATGGTTTTGATAAGTGGAAAATGATGGACCTTCTATTTGAACTTGGCGAATCTTTCGATTATGACATGAACCTGATGTGGGACTCGTCCATAGAACGCATGGGTTCGGCGGATAAACCAGAAATGAATTATTTGGTTCAATCTTGGTCGAGGCCAGATTTAAGACATGTCGTCACGCTTTTTACAATTGCCGACGAGATTGACGATAAGGGGGTCAGGATCGACTCCCTGAGGAACCTTTCCTACATAGACCATTGCGAGAAAGGGATACATACAGGCAGATTGTGTGCGATGCCTTATGAGGCGTGTGTAGAGTGGGGCATACCACTCTCTGAATGGGAAAGGCGACAATACGACAGCAGACTTTCTAAAATACGCGGTCCTGTGATGGATAGACACGTTGTCAGTGTCGTGAGGAACCTCAATCTTTACCCTGTATTTGACGAAGCCAGGTTCCAATGTATACTGCCTAAAGCAGTAGAGATAATCAACGATACCCCAAAGAGAAAAAAGAAAGGGAAGAAGCTCTTATGGTATCATGAGGATTTGGACAAGTCATTAAAATCAGTCATGGACGACATGGGGTTCTCGATATTAACGACCTATTACAAGATGAGTGATATGTCTGACAGACTCAAAGACAGACTTGTTAGGCTATATGGCGAAATCCCAAAAACAGAAAATCTCATCAACTGAATCCTAAATTTCCCCGTTGTGGGCCTTAGTCCATTTTTCTATTGCTGTTCTTGCGTCGACAGCAACCTTAGAGCCATCAGGCGTCTCACGCTTTATCGTTATCGGTATCATCTTGTTTTTGAACTCCTCTTTCGCCACATCGTACGCAACTTTATCTTCAGTCTTTACGAGTATAGGCGCGCCTAGCGAAATCTGCAAAGCCCTGGCCCCAAGCAGTCTGGCAACCTCGAACCTCGTGAATTCGTCCTTTGGCCAAATCATCTTAACACCGTCTTCATTGCACATACATCTTTTGCGTCATGCTTTGAATTTTTTATTAACGAAAATTTTTCATTACCGCTTGAACTTGTCCACTTCCTTTATCAGATCGACATTGCTAAGGAAAACCTGCCTGCAGCAATACCTTTTGACTCCGAGTTCGTCAAGCGCTATGCCTGGTTCTACGCCCTCGTCCACGCGTCTTCTGAAATCTTCCCAAAGATGAGAAACAACCTTTCCACAAGTGAAACACCTTACAGGCATCATCATTTTACCAACACCCAGTTTTTAATAACAGACTTCGATTTTTTAATAACAGATTTTAACACGGCCTTGCAATTGACAACGCCTTGCAATTAACACAGCCTTGTAATCATCTTTTTATGTTCTTTTAGCTTAAATTTCTTTTCTTTTTTATCTCTTGCTCCTCTGCTTGTGCCTTCTCGCGCCCTTCCTGCTTCTGGACGGCTTGTGCGGCTCTGTCCGCCTGGCGTCGTACACGAGCAGGTTGCGGTCGTACTCCAAAAACCTTTCGCGCAATTTTTTGTCCTTTGAAAAGTTCGCCAGCCCACGCGATATCGCGACCCTGATCGCTTCTGCCTGGCCTACGATTCCGCCGCCTTTCACGTTGACTTTTATGTCGACACCCTTTGTAACGTCGCCTGCAAGCAACAGCGGCTCCGTTATCCACAATCGCAAAACCTCGTTCCCCCAAAGATCGAACGGCATCGAGTTTATCGTTATCTTGCCTTTCCCTGCCTCTACTTTCGCTCTCGCAACTGCCTTTTTCCTTTTGCCGGTTGTAAAAGCATAATCCTTTTTCTTCACCTTCTGTTTTTTCCTCTTTACACTTTTCTTTCTCGCCATTCAACTCACTCAATAATTTGTATCACGCCTGTCTATATTGCACGCATTGTCTTTTATTCACTCACCATCTTTTCTTCGCGCCAAGCGCGGCCGAAAGCTCGCCGAGGTGTATGATTCTTGCTTTTAGCCTCCCGCTGTCAGCTGCTTTGATTTTTTTAAATTCCTCTTTCTTGGATTTAAGCTTGTCAGGCACGCCGATATACACACTCAGCCTTTTGTACGCAGCCCTGCCTTTGCTCTTCTTCCACGGAAGCATGCCGCGCACCGCACGCCTGAAAATGCCGTCCGGAGTGCGCGGGAAGAAAGGGCCTTTGATCGGGTCGCCGCGCTTTACTCGCTCTTTGTAATGCACAAACGTAGCTCTCGGGTTGCCTGAAACAACGGCCTTTTCAACATTCACAATAACGATACGCTCGCCTTGCAGCAGCTGCTTGGCCACAATGGAACTCAAACGGCCCATGATCTGGTTTTCAGCATCGTATGTTATCATAACCATCACTCGAAACCCCATCACTCACTATCAGACACATCACTTGCCCCGAACTTTTCATCAAACCATAATTTTTATTTTCGAGCCTTTCGGGTTTTTCTTCACAAGCTCTTCAATGGTAAGCGCCTCGCCATTGGCCTTTTTTATCTTCTCAGCCGCGGCTCCGCTGAACCTCCACGCAGCGATTTTCACAGCCTTGTCCAAATTACCGTTGGCAATCACAATACCAGGCACCACTATGCTCTCGCCGTCTTTCGCATATAGGTTTATCTCGCCGATATTTACGATTACTTTTTTCCTGCGCGCAGAGGCCAGCCTATCAGCGACCTGCTTCCACGCAGGCGACTTTGTTTTTTTCAACTCGCCGATCAATTTGCGCATCTGTACGTTTGTCGGACCTGTCCGCTTTGTCATTTTAACGACCGCCTATTTAACGACTGCCTGTTGTTTGCATCGGAGCTCCAATCGACTCGATTTATGCAAAACAATATTAAGAATTGTAGTGTTTATATGTTTTTAAATTTTTGTCCTGATTTTAAGTTTTTATCCCGGCATAGATGCCTCGGTCTTTAATCGTGACGCCTTTCGGCAGCTTCTTTAGATCGTACCCTTTCAATCCATGCCTTTCCATATTCTGCAGATTCAAGAATCTTGCTTCAAGCCCGGCCTTTCTCATAATGTCCAAAGTCTTTCTAACATCGAACAGTCCGAGCTCGTGCCTGTCTACAAAATATCTGATGCCTTTGTTTTTCTCTGCTACCAGATAGTGGAATTCCAGAATCGACAGATTCCCGACAGCCTTCGGCACGTTCAGCCTCGCGATCTTTATGTCCTTGCCGTCGTAAGTTGTCATGAACCGCAGGCCTTTTTTGAAGTTGGTCTTTGTGAGCCACGATTCGAATATCAGAACCCCTCCTGTTTTCAGGTGCTTGGCAAAGTTTCGTATGGTCTTTCTCAGATTTGCGTATGTCTTCGCGTGCCCTATCGAGCTGAAAAGGCATGTGATAACGTCGAACTTTTTGTCCAGATTAAAATTTACCATGTCGGCCTTCTTGAAGACCACGCCTTTCACGTTCTTCCTCGCGACTTTCAGCATGCCCTCGTTTATGTCCACGCCTGTGCACGAGAACCATTTTTTCAGATATTTCACATGCTTGCCTGTGCCGCAGGCCACGTCCAAAAGCTCTTTACCTTTCGATCTTTTGAAATGCAGGATAAGGCTCTTTAAGATCAACGCCTCTTTCTCGTACTCTTTCCACGAGTAAACCAAGTCGTAATATCTCGCAAAATCTGTATATATCATCTGCCTTTTCATTGTTTTCTCTCAAAATCTTAATGCGGCTGGCGGGATTTGAACCCGCGTTGCGAGCTTTCTCCGCCACCGCGCTTTCATCGCGTAGTGAGCATGGGAAGCTCGAATCTTCTGGCGAGTGCCTTGCACATCTTAACCAGGCTGGATCACAGCCGCTTTTTTGATGGCCTCTCAAACGATACCTCTTAAAATAAAACAGAATTTTCAATATTTAAAATTAAAAAAAGTAAGAAAAAGTCTTGCCCGGTTTCAGGTTCCGATCTACCGGTTCCGACCCACCTCTTGGCTTCTGGCATTATTTTTGTACACTATGTTGACTGTGTCTGTTGAGTGCGTCGTTTAGACCTTTCGTTGGGAGGCTTTTCTGATTTCCTCCCTTGCTATTTCTGTTATTACGTTTTTCAACCCAAGGCCCAGCGCTATCGCCAGTCCCACACCAAACGCGCCCACTGTTATCAGCAGTATGTTGTCGACCAACTTCGAATCGATCCCGACCAGAGGCAATGCGAGCGCGAAGGCCACGTAGATTATTAGCCAGAAAAGTACGTTTGACATCACGCCTGAATATGCTATTTTTGCCTTTCTGATCTCGCTTCTGATGTATTCAGCGAAGATGTAACCGACTATTACTACGACCACTGCTCCTACGACTCCTGGTATGTACGCGATTATCATTTCTACGAAAGTGGATATCGCTTCTATCTGCAGGATGTCGACTGCTGCCTGTATGAACACCAGATAGATTACCCATTCGAATACTATCGGGAATATCTCACTGAACTTCAACATGGGGCCTTTTTTTGTGACATACTGATCGACCTTGAACCTTATCATAAGCTCTTTTATCACTCGTCCTACTATCGATCCTATGACCCATCCTATTGCGACCAATATGATGGCCCCGATAAGATTGGGAAAGAACATCACTGTCGATACGAAGAACTCGTTCAAAGGAGCTGCCAAGGGTTCAATCAAATCTATAGCCATGTTTATACCCTTTTTATAAATTAGTTTTTGTCTTTTAAATCTGACGACTTTGTTTTTATTGATCGCTATAGGATTCTTATGAAATCAATATACGACAAAAAGACAAATTAAATATAGATAGCATGTTTTGGAAGAAGAAAAAATACAGTTACAAAGGTACAAAAACCAATCAGACGAAGCGGCCACACTTTTCAGTAGCTGAAAGTAAGTTAATTTTCGACATCCTGAGAAGGGGCATAGCCGCGTCTGGGAAGTTTACTGTACATGACATCGCCCAGCAGGTTATAGGAGCGATAATGCTCTCAGCGCCGTTCGTGGTTACACAGGAAGTCTGGGAGTTGGCAAGACTTCTCGACCCGTTCCGTCTCATTGCCCTGTTTTTATTGACCGTATTTGTAGGAATATCCATACTGCGCTACACGAAGACCCAGGAGACGAAGGACCTTTTGAAGCGCATGACATCGCTGATAATCATATCGTACTCCTTCAGTTTCTTCGTGCTCTACACAGTAGGCATAATAGGAAATGTCATAACAGACACAGAATGGGCATTCAAGTTGGTCGTACTTGTCTCTCTGTTCTCCTCTATCGGCGCAGCAACCGCAGACATCCTGATATTCAAATAATTCTGATATTCAAACAAATCACACTAAAAGCATACACACTAAAAACATAAACAGCAGATTACTGCAAGAGTTCTATAAAGTTAAAAAATTTACCAATTATCTAATATTCATGAGTTATGCCACACTAGGACCATTCAACTTGGAAGAAGGAAGGGCGCTCTCCGCTGCAGACCCCATGGAATGTACGGAGTTCGAGTGGGGGCATATGACGTACCTTGAAGCTGCAGGCTCCGCGGCTCTGAGATTAGGCGGATTTGAGAGGAGGAATGGTTGTTCGAGTCACCATGCAGGAAGAGCGTTGTCAACGATAACATACCACGATGTGCCTATGGTTTTGTGCCAAATAGACTACAGGCAGAAATCAAATTTTTTGAACGGCGTTTACATTTGTTCGGAAGAAATCGTGACTGGCTTTTTGAGAGGCATGAACACGCTTATCGATGAAAAACTGGATCCTGAAAGCGACTTGAACAAAGTCCTGAACGAGAGAAGGGGAGAGCTCAAAAAAAGAATAGATTCCTTGCCGGATTTCAACCCTTCGGTGAAAGAAAGAATAGTGAATTCTGGAATACTCAACCCAAGTAATATGTACAGGGACACGTTGATTTCATTGAGGGAAAGATTGATTCCGAACCGTATGGAAGAGGAGGAAATGATACAGTCCGTACAGGACTTTTACTACGAAGGGTTACCAGAAAGAAACATCCATATAGGACGTGCTTTGAAACGCTTTGACATCAGTATTGCCAGTTTGGTCGAAGCAGCAGTGAAGGAGGACCTGGAATTGATGAAGGATTTTTTCTCGGTATATTCAGATGGTGATAAGAAGCTCAAAAAATATAAAAGGATGTTGATGAAGGAGCCAGAAAAATTTCTTTTTGGATAGGCGTTGATATAAACGCCGAGGGTGGGATTTGAACCCACAAGTCCTTACGGACACCGGTTTGCTTGTTTCGGCTGTACAGCCGGTTTTCTCGCGAATCCTCAAGTCACCTCCAACTCATCACAGCCCATGTTTTTACGCATGAACATTCAGAGTCAAGCCATGATATCATACGGATTCGCCAGATTCGAGACTCGCCCGCAAATGCATTTTGAATCACAAAGGCAGTTTGCGTCCGGCGCACTACCGGGTTATGCGACCTCGGCACAGTTATGAGTGACCGCTACAATTAACTAATACACGCAGTATTAAATATTTTCTAAAGGATTAAATTTTGCTTTGCTATGGATTTCATTGGCTACGGATTTCATTCGAGGTCCACTATGCTTTCTTCTTCGGCTTTTTCTCTATGGACTTCCAACTTTCCGGAACGCGGAATGTTCAATTGCAAGGAGTCGCGGAATTCAGTGACGTAACCCCCGCTCACCGAAACAGTGTCGCCGACTCGCACGCTCGTGATCTGGTTTTCCCACAAAGTCAGTTTTATCTCTCCGCTGTCGTCTTCGATTATGGCATCGGCAACCGATTTCCTTCCATAACGTGTGTTGACTTCACGAGACTCGCCTATGTCAACGACTTTGCCTTCGATTGAAACGTTGCTCATCCCACGCTGCACTTCTGATATCTTCATACAATCAACTAAGTTAGATTTAAAATTTAAGTTTTTGGATGATTTATTCTTGTTGTATATTGCTTTTGCT
>Ga0209636_10008602_pt1 | contig 10393 bp, 7 predicted proteins | sample DeeMarSWOR152_54_FD_187464 | JGI IMG/M metagenome (GOLD analysis project Ga0209636, IMG submission 187464) | Marine sediment microbial communities from White Oak River estuary, North Carolina - WOR-1-52-54 (SPAdes) (version 2) | ecosystem: Environmental > Aquatic > Marine > Intertidal zone >... | reverse complement strand
AGGGACCGCTGTCTGTTGTAACGAAAACCCTGCATTTTTTTATTAAGGCAGCGGTTTCTCCAACATACGTTTTTCCAACTGCTGATATGATTTTATTCCCTATCTTTGACCGATTCTCAAAAACCTCTCTTTCGTGCTTTTTTCCTCCAATCAATACTAATTTAAACCGATCCTCCTTTGATATCTTCTCTATGAAATCAATGTAATTTGGCCATGCTTTTGATTCTAAACTCCCAAAGGGATGTAATCCTATTAAAATGTCATTTTCTGAGATATTATTTCTCTTTAAAAAATTATCTGAGAATCTTATCTCTTTTTCATTAAAAAAATATTCCATTTCAACACTGTCTGATACTATTCCTATGCTTTCCAATATACCGAATCTTTGATCAATAGTATGCAGTATCTTATTTTCAGGTCTTTTAAAGGTATGAGTAAATAAAAAACTAAATTTGCTTTCAGCCCAACCCACTCTATACCTGGCTCCTGTTAAGTATATTATTGGCACAATATCAGGATCATTTGCATGCAAAACAATGACTAAATCGAATTTTTTCTTTCTCAGCCTGCGAATAAGTCTCAGTAATCCCCTGTATTTGCCAGAATATATGACCAACTCATTTATCCTAGGATTATTCTTAAGCACATCTTTCTGTTTTACATGCACCAATGAGGCTATATAGGCCTCTGAGAACTCTTTTCTCACTGCCCTGATAGCTGGGGTTGACAAGAGAGTATCCCCCATAGCTGTGGTATTTACCAAGAGAATTCTTTTTATTTCTTTTCGATTGAGAGACTCTTTGCTTCCTTGAGTAAGAAATCTTGTATCAAAAAAAAGAATGATTCTGAAAACAAACTGAATGAGCCTCGTCATAGTATTTCCTTAGATTGAAACCATTAAAAGATTGACCCGAAAAAATTATTAATTTATTATAAGATAAATTAATACTAAATTCTTTAGATTGATTTTTTAACAATGATTAAATTATACAGAAAAATCTTTTTATACACAATATTTAGGTGATATCACCATGTTTATTTGAAATTTATATCTAATAACAATCCCAAAAGCTAACTATGATTAAAGAGACTATAATACAAGAAATTATTAATCGAAAAAAAGCAAAAACATATTTAGAAATAGGTACTGGCAACGGAGATTGCTTTCTTAAAATTAAAGCTCTAAGAAAAATTGCGGTTGACCCCAATCTTTTGCCCTTAAAAATAAAAAAACGAAAACTTAAATATTACTTCAGAAATATATTAAATATCTTTAATGAATACTTTGAAATGACAAGTGATGATTTTTTTAGAATGGAGCCAGAAATATTAACTAAATACCGTTTGGACGCTGCTTTTATAGATGGATTACATACCTATGAACAAGCTTTAAAAGATGTCTTGAATTCTCTAAAATTTTTAAAAGAAAACGGGGTTATTATTATGCATGACTGTAATCCTCAATCTGAAGCAGAAGCTTTTCCAGTAAATTCTTTTGAACATGCTAAAAATTTAAATTTACCTAGCTGGACGGGATTTTGGAGCGGAGACGTTTGGAAAACAATTGTTTATCTTAGATCAAATAGAAGAGATTTAAATATTTTTGTATTAGACTGTGACCGAGGCCTTGGAATAATTACTAGAGGAAAACAAAAAGATACATTGGAATACTCCTTGAAAGAGATAAAAAATCTCTCTTATAAAGATTTGGTAAAAAATAGACAAAAGATATTGAATCTAAAAAATATTCAATATTTCAATAACTTTCTTAAATCTCTCTAATTACAAAATTAGGAGTATTTTTTCTCCAGAGAGTATAACTTTTTATTAAGATAATTATTTTGTAATAAATTGAATTAACTTCGTGATGGCCAAATCCAAAGATTAAGTGTAACAGATAGTATTTCTTTTGCAGGCATAGTGACTTTACAGTTCAAGTTCAGATTTTTTATCCTTTTTTATCTTTTAATCATGCATATTTTGAGGGCTAAAAGATACTATTTCTCCACTCTTTTCATCTTAAATTATACTAGGGAACTTTTCACAATCTTTGGGATAGGCAACGGAAAAATAAAGTCACCCATAAAACCCTTTTGCTTTAGCTTGGGCATGAGTTCATCAGCAATATGCCATGAAAGGAGCAGAGCATATTCTGGCTGATTTTTAAAAAGAAGAGACTCTTCTTCCACTGGGATTAGGGTGCCGGGTATATATTTGCCAATTTTATGAGAACCTTTTATCTCCAAGACGTAATCAAGAATACCATCATCAATCCCCGTATAATTAATAAGAGTACTGGCACGAGACGGCGCACCAATTCCATAAATCCGCTTATCCTGCTTTTTAATATCCATCAAAAGTGCATAAAGTTCAAGCTTTGAAATAACAACTTTATCCTTAAACTCCGATAATTTTTGTTTATCTAGAATTTTCTCTTTTTCTTTATCTAGCAATACATCAACTGTATTTTTTACATGATACTTACCTCTTCTGGCAGTATACACCCTGATTGAGCCTCCATGTGTTGGTATTTGTTTTGCATGAATAATCTCGAGCCCGTGGCTTTCAAGTAAATATTTTAAGCTATGGAGAGAATAATATCTCAAATGCTCATGATAAATTGTATCATATTGAAGTGTCTCAATAAGTGGCAAAAGATAATGAGATTCTGAAACAAAGACCCCATCTTCGGTTAGTAATTTGAGAATTAATTCAACAATCTCATTAATATTTTCTATATGTGCAAACACATTTGTAGCTGTAATGATTTTTGCTTTTCCATATTTTGATATCACCTTCTGAACAACGTCACTTTTAAAATAATCTATAATTGTCGGAATTCCCCTCTCAATCGCAATCTTGCCTATCTCCTCAGGTGTTATCCCTAAAACTCTGTGTTTTTCTTTAAAATTGCTCAATAAATTCCCATCATTTGAACCTATATCAACCACCAAATCATCAGGACCTAAATTAATAATAGTCCCACATTCCTTATACAATTCAGCAAAATTTTCACGTAATATCTTAGTTGTACTGCTTGTATAAGGATACTCAGGTGGAAAAATAATTTTAGGGTCTATAATCAAGCCAAGCTGAACAAGATGACATATTGTACAATATAATATCTGTGCGGGATAGCTAGGCTGCTCTTTCGGCGGATCGCCAATCTTATGCATCTGGTTTACAGGGGGTAAATATCCCAAAAAGAGTATTGGCTTGAGTCCTTTACTATCACAGGTCTGACATCTTTCGACAACAATACTTGACCCGCTCTCAAAAGCTAGTTTATTGGCTTTTTCCATGTCTTTTCTTCCTTAAACGATTTTTTGCCTCTTATGGCTGTTTTCATCATACCACTTTGCTGTTATTTTCAGGCCTTTTTTAAAGGACACCAGAGGGTGATAACCCAGTTTTTCCATTCTTTTTATATCTGGACATCTTCTTTTCGTTCCACCTTCAGCTGGTTTTCCTGGAATAACAGTAACCTTCCTTCCGAAATATTGTCCCACCTCAATAGCCACCTGTTCTATGCTAATCTCTTCCATTGTCCCTATGTGATAAATACCCAAATGCTCCCCCTTTTCTAAAACCAGCATAAGCCCATCAATAAAATCCTTAATATAGACAAAGGACCGAGTCTCTTGACCAGTTCCCTGAATTGGAAATTTAATCTCTTTATCCTCATTATCTTTACAAAGATCCTTCATTCTCAAAACAAACTGGGGAATAACGTGCTCCCATCCCATATCGGGACCGTAAACATTATGTGGTCTAAAAATGACTGCTCTTTCAAAATGTTTTCTGCCATAATTTATTGTCAATAGCTCACTTATTATTTTTCCTCCGGCATATGAATAACGCGGATTTAACGGATCCGGTATGGAAAGGGAAACGCTCTCATCGGTAGGAATTTTTTTAGGGGCTTGATAGACCTCTGAACTCGATGCCAAGATCAGTTCTTTAACCCCCTCTCTTATACAGCCTTCGATAACGTTTATCATCCCCTTAATTCCGACATCCAATACAAGCTCAGGCATTTTGTAGAAATATTCTGTGCCGTTGATAAAAGCAAGGTGAATCACGCTATCGACATTTTTTAAGGCTTGGTATACTGTTTTGGCATCCCTGATATCTGCGTTAATGATTTCAATTTTTTCTTCTAATCCTTGTAAGCGCAGAAAGGTACCGCGAAAATTGTTGTCAAGAATCCTGACGCTGTGATTCTCTTTCAGTAATCTCTTTACAATGGCACTTCCAATAAATCCTGTTCCGCCAGTCACAAGATATCTTTTCTTTTTCATCCTTTTATTTCTTTCTTTTCGAAACGATTTTTTTAGGTACTTTAACCGATATGTTGCACCTCCATTTTCCGGAACTGTAAAGATTCCAAAGACCCCATAAAAACCACTTTGAATACTCAATAACCCACGGTCCTAATTTAAAGCTTGACTTCCCTCCATAAAAACGATTGATAGAGATTATCGGCACTTCTCCAAGCTTTAGTCCCGCAAGTTGGGATTTTATCGCCAGCTCAAATGCAACAGCCCAGCCAATCGGTTTCGCTTCCAGTTTTATATGATTAAATATGGAACGCCTAAACATCTTGATACCAATAGTTGAATCGGTTAATGCTGAGCCTGAAAAAAAATAAAAAAGCCTGTTTGCTATACGGGAGAGAAATCTACTCATAAAGTATCCTCCAAGCAATCTTCCTCCGTAGGCATATCTTGTTGCACTAACAAGTTCGCATCCTCTATCCATCAAAGAAATCATATCTTCAATAGCAAGTACCGGCCCGATATCATCGGCAGCTATCACCAGAATATAATCCCCTCTTGCAGCATCCACCCCTGACTTTATCGCATTAGCTACTCCTCGGCCACGCTGATTATGAATGCCCCGCAAATTTGAATAACTATTTTTTTGCATTGACTCAATAACTGGGATACTATCGTCATCCAAGCTATCGTAAACAATCACAACCTCATGGGGAATCTCAATCGTTGCTCTTAATATTTTAAGCATAATTTTAAGATTAATACCCTCATTGAGAACAGGCATTAGAATGGATAATTTTGTATTTTCATCCATTTTATTTTTCCTTCAGCTCCTCTTGAATTTTTTTCCATAGATTTAAGTCCATTGATGCGTCTTTTGCTATAGGAAACACAATCGTCTTCAAGATGTCATTCTGTTTGCAAGGCTTTAACGACGGCTTAAATTCTTTATACCTATCGTAGTCAGATTTTCTTTCAGAACCGATATTGATAACCCCGATAAAAGAACTCTCTATGATTTTGGCTATAGCTTCTGTCAGATAATCGATGGTCACTTTTGAAGAATAGGCGTTAGTTGCTGAAGAATCGAATCTTATGTTTTTAGGATCAAAGAAGCTGGTTCTTATAATGCAAAAATCACTAAGTAGTCTTACAGCACACTCCGCACCGAGTTTTGTCCAACCGTAGAGGTTATAGGGTATTGTTGCATCTCTTTCCGAATAATTACCCTTAATTCCCTCATATACGCCATCTGTCGAAATATGAATAAATCTTATAGTCTTCTTCAATCCCTTTTCTTGTCTCATAATCTCGCTTACAAGATTGCTTGTTCCAATTATGTTAGTTTGTATGGCCTTAATTGGATCGATTTCACATTCTTTCATTCTCGCCATAGCTGCGCAGTGTATAACTGCATCAATATGATTATTGTTAAAAAATTTCTCAATAGTTTTAGGTTTTGTTATATCGAAAATTTTTCTGGGGGGGGCCAGAAGTGATGAAAAATATTTTGATGCTATTATCGCTTGCCCAAGTTTTCCAGAACCACCTGTCAAAAGTAAGTGTTTGTATTTCATTTTTTATTTATAAAGAATAATTTTAAAAAGGGATTTATTTACTGCCTTTTTTCTTGATTATACCCCAAAGGTCTATAACTTCCACACTCTTTGGTATAACAAGATCTTTATAAGAAGAATGCGGTACGCCTATAATGATCACTTCACTTGAATTTATCACCTCTTCTTTTGTAACAAAATCAGGATTTTTAGCATATTCATCTGAATAATAAACCTTTGCGCCATGAAATCTTAAAATTTTTCCTAGTTTATATGAAAGTGAGTCTCTTATATCATCTATATCAGCTTTAAATGCCATACCTAATATCCCTACCCTTTTTTTTCTTAAATCATACCTTTTCTTTAGGTCATCAACAATAAAGTTTGGCAAGCCCTCATTAATCATCATAGCAGCATGGCCTAATATAAAGTTATTACTGTTGAATGCTGATAGTTGCATTGTATCTTTAAGAAGACATGGGCCTGCCGTAAAACCTGCTGAGGGCAAGGTATCTGCTCTTTGATAACCTTTTTTCATTGCATAACGAATCTTATCGTAATCCACTCCAAAATTGTGAGCCATCATATAGAATTGATTGGTTATAGCAAATTGAATATATCTCCATGCATTTGAAAAAAGTTTTACCAGTTCAGCTTCACCCATAGAGATTTTGATTATCTTTGGAGAAAGTTGGCTGAACAATTCAGAAGCATTTTCTGCCGCTTTCTCACTCAAACCGGCTACAATCTGTGGAAGTTTTTTCAATTCTTTCATGGCATGACCTTGAACAATACGCTCAGGACAATACGCAATATGCCATTTTTTCTTATTATTTAATAAATCTGAAATCTGCTGACAGGTGCGGGGATATACAGTGCTACGTATGATAATTGTTTGATCATTGTTAAAATATTTTTTGAGGCTATCAATAAAATCAAGAAAAGCACGGGTTTTGGGATTAAGGTATTCATCTACCGGTGTCCCTATCGCAATAATTACATACCGCGCTTGACCCACTACCCTCTTATCCAAGCAAACTTCAAGTGTTTTTTTTCTTAAGACTTTCTTTAGAACTGGCTCGGCCCCGTATTCTATGAATGGCATTACCCCTTTCTTAACAAGTTCTGCCCTCTGCTTATCTTTATCATAAAGACAAACCTTTAATCCTTTTTCTGCAAAGGATATTCCCAAAGGTAGACCCACATGTCCAAGTCCTCCAATAACAACTATATCGAACTTTTTTTTATGAGTCTTATTAAACCTCGAAGCCATATCATCTCCTCTTAGTAAACTAATCTCAATTCTACATTTTTCATAACTTATACTTACTTATAAGTCAAACTATTTCATTAAGAAAAAGATGGGAGCTTTTTTGTCGAAATTATATCTGTCCTGAATCAATTATCCTGTGTCTAAATTAAATAAAAATTTGACCCCAGGAAATAGATATTTTATTATACAAAAAATCAAGAGGAGATAACAGACTTATTATGACACTAAGAATCCTAAAAAACCTCTTAAATCTTCTTATTTTACTATCCCTGCTTGTTATTCTTTACATATTGATCTCTGGCGGGCAGACTCTTTATATTAGTAATATCAAAATCAGGCTCAGTCATCTGCACAATCCACTGTTGATTTTTTCTATTCTCCTAGCCCTTCGATTATCACTATTCAAAGAACAATGGTTCTTCCTCAATAAAACCATTTTAAATTTTTCTCAGAATCACACTGAATTTATCAACACAGGTTCAAAAAAAGAGTATCTCATATACTTTTTTTTCATTGTTGTTTTTATTACTCTTTCCTATCTTAAAATCTTCAACAATTTCTTTATCAGGGATGATTTTAATCTATTAGAAGAGGCCATCAAAGCAAATAGCCATTTCCTCTATATCTTTGACCCAGGGCCAGCAATTTTATTCAGGCCATTCTTCAATCTTCTCTTTTTATTAAATTACAAACTCTCAGGCCTCAATCCTTTTGGCTACTATATTATTAATTACCTCATACACATTGGCAATTCCCTTCTTCTGTTTTACTTCACATATATATTGACAAAAAACAGGTTTATTAGCTTTCTCGCTTCTCTCCTCTTCGCAGTCAATTTTGAACATTACCAGGCAGTTATGTGGATTTCAGGAAGACCTGGTTTGGCGGTAACCATGCTCTATCTTCTCACTCTTGTCTTCCTTACAAGATATTTTATATCAAAAAATAAAGTAAGTTATATTGCATCTGCAACATTCTTTACTCTTTCCCTGCTCTTCTATGAAGGGTCAGTAACCTTATTGCCCATGATGTTTTTATACGACGCCTTTTTTCACGAGAGATTGAATATCTCAAATGTATCAAAATATATAAAGAGATATGGCCTTTTTGCAGTTTTATTAATACTCTATGTACTCTTCCAATTTTATATTCACTCCAAGAATCCTCTTATAACTCAAAAAGCTCTTGCATTTAATCTTCATTTTATTTATGAAATCTTTAGAAGTGCGATTACCATCAATGAATGGATTATTCCGCTTCTAATACTCTCTGTTATTTTTCAGAGAAACAATATTACATTCCAATCATTAAAAGATTTATTAAATAACCCTGTTATCATCTTTTCGTTTATGTGGATAATCATTGCTCTCTTCCCCTTTAGTTTCTTTCAAGAAAGATCTATTGTCCCCTCGCGATACTTCTATATTCCCTCAATCGGCAGCTCAATCCTTTTGAGTTTTCTGATATATCAGATTTATCAAGTAGGCAATCGATTAATTGCAGATAAAGAAATCACGGATATAAGCTTACACCCCAAGTTCAAGGCTTCTCTGATAACAGTAGCTCTGGTCATCATCCTTTCCAATGCCCTTGCAACGTATCAGCAAGAGAAATTCTTTGGAAAAAAACCTGAGTGGAGAAAAATAATCACTACGCTTAAATCCAAATACAATACCTTTCCAGATAATAGCCAAATATATTTTCTGAATATATCAACAGAAGAGGTGCATGTTAAGGCTTTGATGCATGTCTTTTTCAACCCAAATCTAAAGACTATCTCCAGTAAAACAGGAGAAATAAACATTCCAAAAAACAACTTGGGAAATAAAAATAAGATATTTATATTTGACTATGTCAATGGTAAGATTATTGATCAATCTTCCCTTTACAATCATCCAAATCTTAAAAAAATTCCTTATCCATGATGCTTTCTATATAACTATCAGAAACCCTTTGTTTAGAGACGATCTTTTTTTTTCTCAAATCCATCTGCTCTCCAAGTATGTCTCGCTCAAAGAACTAAACTCTTCCAGAAAAATCAACCTGTATTCCTCTTGACCGTCTCCACAAGTTCACATACAGAATATTTAAGAGAAAGAGGTAGTAAATTGCTCTAACCCTCAACTTTACAGGGGAAGAGTTTACACTAAATAAAAAAATTGATTCCACAAAATTAACTATGTATTATACAAAAAACAAAAAAAGAAATAATACATTAATCATGATATCTAAAATTCAAAAAAATCTTTTAAATCTTCTAATTTTATTATCCTTGTTTGTGATTCTTTATATCCTGATTTCCGGAGGACAAACTCTCTATATTAGCAATGTAAAAATCAGGTTAAACCATTTACATAATCCCCTACTGATTTTTTCTATGCTCTTTGCTCTCAGATTATCACTATTTAAAGACCAAGAATTTCTACTTAATACATCCGTTATAAAATTTTCTCATAATTATAGCGAATTTGTCAGTAAAAATACAAAAAAAGAACTCCTTCTCTACTTTTTAATCATTGTTTTCTTTAGTACTTTTTGCTATCTAAGAATGTTCAATAACTACTTTATAAGAAGTGATTTTGAACTATTAGAAGAGGTCATCAAAACAAATAGTAATTTCTTAGATATATTTAGTTTAAGATTCTCAAACTTATTTAGGCCATTCTTCAATCTTCTTTTTTTATTAAATTATAAACTCTCTGGCCTCAATCCTATAGGCTACTATATAGTTAATTATCTCATACACATTGGTAACTCCCTTCTTCTGTTTTACTTTACATATATATTGACAAAGAGTAGATTTATTAGCTTTCTTGCTGCTCTTCTCTTTGCTGTTAATTTTGATCATTATCAAGCGGTTATGTGGATTTCAGGAAGGCCTGGTTTAGGAGCGGCCATGCTATATCTTTTCACCCTTATCTTTTTTTCAAGATATCTGATACTAAATAATAAAGCAATATACATGGCTTCCGTAGTAACCTTTGGTCTTTCTTTACTTTTCTACGAAGGAACAGTCACTTTACTACCTATGATGTTTTTATACGATATCATTTTCCATAAAAGATTTAACATTTCGAATTTACAAAGATTTATAAAAAAATACGGTGTTTTTATTATTTTATTAATAATATATGTAATTTTCCAATTTTATATTCAATCAGGTGGTCCGCATCAAAAAGGCATTGCATTTAATCTCCATTTTCTCTATGGAATCTTAAGAAGTACCATAACTATCAATGAATGGATTATTCCGCTTCTAATACTCTCTGTTATTTTTCAGAGAAACA
>Ga0209636_10008601_pt1 | contig 10393 bp, 12 predicted proteins | sample DeeMarSWOR152_54_FD_187464 | JGI IMG/M metagenome (GOLD analysis project Ga0209636, IMG submission 187464) | Marine sediment microbial communities from White Oak River estuary, North Carolina - WOR-1-52-54 (SPAdes) (version 2) | ecosystem: Environmental > Aquatic > Marine > Intertidal zone >... | reverse complement strand
TGTGGTCAATGCTCTCTAGAGAATCCTTCAGCTCATCGATTTCTCCCGGCACAAACGTCGCCTCACAGTACGGGTCCCCGAGCCCGATGCACTTCGTCTCAACGACGTTCCAGTCCCGCTCTTCTTTCTCGAAAACCATGATATTCCCCGCCCACGTGCCAAGCGTCCCGAGCTGTAACGCTGCACCAACATTGTCAAATCCCCAACACGTCACCGTCTCATAGGCTCTCAGGTGATGTTCATCCGTTTTAGAGTCCGCTTCAAGGTATTCGACGATCTTGAACCGATCGCGCTCCAATCCTGGTCCGGTCTGTGACACGGCTTTCTTCATGTCCTTCACCTTGCTAAAGTTCTTCGGCATGAACAATTTTAACAGCCCCCGTTTTATCCGGGGAAGACGTTGGATAATCTGTAATGCCTCTTTGCTGTGTTTGGTTGCGTTGTATACCATCGTGGGGAACCGTTTCGGGTCCCAGAGCATGCCGCACCAGCGGGCGAAGTTGGGCCAGAACAGGTGCACGTAATCCCCCACCTCCGTTCTCAGCGGGGTTCCATTCATCAGACCCATCGACATCGCAACGTGTTGTGCTAACATTTCCGCATCGATATGGAAAGGGATGGCAGGGCTCCAGGTCATGGGAACCTCGATCTTTGTCGGCTCCACCTTTGGGTGCTTCATGATGTTGAAGGTTTTCGAACCGTCCATAAGCTCTATCTTGACTATGCCGTCCGCCGTGCTCATCATGGCTACCATGTCCTCTGGCTTGCCGCAGCCCTCGTCCACACAGGCCAAGACGGCGTTCCCCTCAGCCGCCGACCTTAGCAGGGTAAGCCGCATGAACCGGATAACCTCAGGACCGCTTAAGAGGTAGGGGGAAGTCAAGGAATCGAAGACCAGCAGAACGTTTTCACCTGCCCTTTCCCGTAGTTTGGATATGGCGATGCCTAGGCTTGTCAAGTCTGCAGAAGAGGCATCCACTGTGTCCGGCCGAGCCACGGTGGAGAGGCCCACGGTCTCGTGGAAAGCGTCGACGAAGCCCAAGGAGTGAGGCAATACCTCACCCAGTCCCCTTTGTCTCAAGGAGTCCAACACCTTGGATGGAGCGGATTCAGTGGTCACGTAGATGACAGGCCTCACCTCAATATTGCTGAGAATCGCTTGCTGGCAGAAGGTCGTCTTCCCCGAACCTGGAGGGCCAACTAACAAGATCACATTCTTGGTGGGTACTTCTTGTAGCCGGGTTAACGAAGACAAAAATAACCCCATTAAAAAGTAACGAAGTCTTGCTTTATTTACTTTATATAGGTGTGCATGTGATTATGTTTAGAAAGTAAACTCAAGTGCGCTGTGAGGTCTGTTCAATCCCTCTAGCGAAGCTATTCACAAACATCCAGAGAAGAAATACCCCTTCACATTGAGGGCTCCATACGAATTCTTGGTTCTAGCTAGCTACAAGTATAGCTTCCATCTGTCTTGTATTCAATTTGGCATAAAAATGTATAACCTTACAGCTATGAAGGTAAAGCAGAAATTGTCGGAGGAATAAAACATTAAGTCATACGAGTTCGAAGTCTGGTCTAGCTTAGATTCACGATACATCATCGTGAGAATAGAGGACGACACCAAAACCGAAGCGATTAAGCTGTTTAGGAGGAGCCACCCTCACAAGAAATATCGACTCTTGGATGAATAGAGGGACATGGCAAAACATCTTTCTCTTAGACCTGGATGGACTCGAACACGTCACACCATATGTGAAGTCGTAGGAGATTAGCAAGCACTTATAGGTTATTTGATAGCTTCTGGGCTACTAAAGTCCAGATTTTCAGACAGCTAGCTGTACTCTTTTCTGTTCCATTTTTATGACAAAAACCCGAAACAGTCTTATCTGTTCTTGGTACTATATGGAAATGTGGACTGAGAATGAGTGAGAAAAAGTTTTCACCTGAGTTTCAGGGAACCTTGCAACTGTATAGCGCTTTGATGGGTTTGACTCTGGCCTTCAAAGAGACGTATGGAGATGAGGCGGTGAAAGTCACGCAGGCGTTTGCGGAGCGCATGGGCATTAGAATGGGAAACCAGTTTAAGGAAAAGGCAGGTATCAAGGGTTCAAGAATTCACGATGTCGAACAAGTTTTTCATGCTTGGTTGGGTCCGGCGCTAGCACCTGATAAGCCGAAAACCAGTGTTGAGGACAAGCGAATGACGCTTACGAGGGAGGCTCCTACTATGTGCCCTCCATTACTTGTGGCGAAACAGATGAACTTGCCGCTGGAGATGGTGTGCAACACGTTGTCCTTTCCCATGTTCCGGGGCATCGCCAAGGCGGTGAACCCGGGGGCGACACACACATCCGCACAAATCAGCGAACAGAAATGCGTGGATATCATCGAAATACCATAATGGAATTTCTGCTCCTCAAATAGCTAACTAGCTATTGCTATCGGACTAGCTAGCGATAGCGATCGATTTTTGAGCGGTCAATCCAAAAAATGGAGGTGGTATCCTATGCTAATATTGTAAAGATTAAAATAGAGTTGAAAAAACAGAAGAGGTTGACTAGCTAACTATAAACTCAACGTAACCCCAAACACGAATGGTCTGTCCATTTTGGTCTAACCACCCGCTTGAGATGGCTCGATAGGTTCCAGATGGAAAGGGCGTATCTGTTGCTCCTTACACAGATGGCGGCAAGATATTCAGAAAGCGAAAGCAAAGCTTTGAATTCAAGTCTTCCTGTCCCCAGTTTATTTCTGGTGGGACCTCAAAACACGAGGAGGAGGCTAAAGGTTGACCTCAGCGATGTGGACTGTTTAGTGCTAAGCCAGGGCTGGAGGAGATGTCTTCCTTAATACCGAGTTGACATAAAATCCTCGAAGTATGATAGCATTAGAATAGCCATGATACGAAGTGAGGTAGAGAAATGACGTTCTTATACACAGAAGACAGGAGGCAAATCTGGTTTCCTCGTCACAGGAGCGCGCCTAAAATGTTGAAGCCTTCATAGCTCTCGTTCTGGCTATGCATCGAATGAGCCGTCACATTCTTAGAGAACTTAATGGCGTCCCGGGTAGGTTTGAATCCCACCTTTTTGAACCAGGGGGACCCGTTAAGACGAGCCTTAAACCTTTTGAAGAAGACGTCCCGAGCCTGCCGCGCGTTGTAAGCCACATTCAAGAAGTCGGTAGGATCACCAGAGGCCAACCCATAATATTTTTGAGGGTCCCGTAGCCTCAACGTTCGATAAACCATGTAGCCGATGGCGCAAGCCGCAACGTAGTCCTTCCCTGACCCCTTCCCCCACTTCAAAGCCAACTCCGTATAACCCTTAGACTCGTCAAAGAACTCGGTTAAGACGCTAGCCTGCCGAGGAAAAAGAGGATCAGCATTCAAATATTTCGGGGAGGCTACAAAAGTTTCAATATCGACACTGGGCTCCCGATAAATCTCATCCCATATTCTACGGTCGACCTTGAAGTGTTCACGATAATACTTATCCGCTAGACTCCGTGGAATCGGCAGCCTTACCACCCCTAAGCATCTCAAGCAACTCCTCACCAGTCTCCCACTTCTCCACAGCATTAAACAACGCAGCCATGGCGCGAACAATCTTAGCTAAATCATTCATGTTCTCCGGCGTCAAATCTTCAGCCTTATCAATCTTCAATAGCAACGTCTTCAACCTGGGAAGACTCTGACGAATAACCTCTTTACGACGGTCAATTTGAGGTTGCGGAAAAACAACCAAAATTTTTTCAGACCGAGATCTCTTGAGAAACTGAGGCTTGTGCATCTGAAAGACGCGATCACCAAGAGTATTGATGCAGAAATCGATCGCCGTCTTTCCGAAATTTTTTTGCTGAGGCTAGACGAGAAAGGTGTAAGATATGCTCCACTCGGAGTGCCTGATAAGTCTTCTCTGACCACGGTAAGAAGTCCCGCAACTAAATCAATGGTTATCAGCGACATAAACCTGAGTAAAATCCTAACCTATTCAGAAGTCAATCCAATTACATTAGTGAAAAGCATAGGCAGCTCCGTTTCGAGGGACAACGACGTCCTATGTTTTGTTCCCGTTGGTACAGGTCCATATATCATTCAAGCCATTCGGACCTGCTTTATGTTCAAAGAGCCCGGTGAAAAAGCCATTCTATTTGACGCTTTGGATGGAGTGCGAGAAGAAATGCGAGAGGCTATTCGAACCGGTAATGTTACAAAACTTGAAAGAGTTTTGGACGTGTATCTATCGCTACTCGAAAGCTTTCTTGAACAGACTTCTGCTTATGGCCTCCACTATGATTCAAAAACCGCTCGTTCGGAGCTTGATTTCGGATGGCGGCGGCTCTCAGAAATTAGACGAAGTCTTATACAAGCAGTAGAATACGCCTTCAAACAAGGCGACTTGGAGACCCTAAGGTGGATAGCGTATTTTCCGAGTAAAGTAGCAAACCTCGCGGTTCAACATGGTGACCATTTTCTATTTCAGAGGTTCATCTCTCTATTCCCCTTCATCTATTTTCTCGGATCAAAAGTAACTGATGCACGAATAGTCAATTTTGCTATGGATAGATCATGGCGACATCTCTCAGAAATGAGCCTACACATTCGCTATCTTTTGGAAGATGCGACTGAGGTTGAAAGAATCGACGATCTCAAAGACTACTTGGTTGAGATACTTCTAACATTTAATAGTCTGCTAAAAGCTGCATTGGACAACAAAGATTTCGGTAGCCTTCAGAAATTTGGCTTTGCTTTCGATGATATTCTCAAGCATTTTGAACCCGCGTCCGCGGTTTTCAAGGTGCAAATCGCACTTCAGAGGCCGCAACTAAGAAAAGAGGAAAAGACCGAGCTCGAATCTCAGTTGAAAGCTAGCAAAGGTCTTGCAGAAACTAAAGAAAGAGTTGAAAACACCAAAAAATGTATCTGGTTTGGTTTAGGAGCATGGATCACAAGACTTTATCGGGAGCAAGAGTTGACACAAAACGAGTTCTTAACTTTTTTTAATGACATATCAACCCGCTTTGATAGTCTTGAAAAGCTTTCATCGACGTTCGGGATGCTTACACTTCTCAGCGATGTGAAATTTGGATGGGACTTTTGGGTGCTTGATGAGAAGCGAGAAGGCGAAGTGTTTGGGATCGACACTCAAGAATGGATGAAATGGTTTTATTGCATCCAAGGGATTCGACTAACCCCCACATCGATAGGCGAAGGAACGCCGATCTCGGCAAGCCGTTTGATAGTCGACAGACTCGAGAATTTGAAAAACGCGTGTAACGCGGTTCTCAAAGAACCTAAGAAATGGGAAAACGTCTTAGGTGATAAGATCCAAGAGAAAGTTTCAAACTTTCTACTTCTAAATGAACGAGCCACTGAGCAACAAATCAAAAATGAGACACAATGGCTCATAGCTCAAGAATTGAGCACGCGCATGTGTGAAGACTTCATGAACAAAGTTGTGGAAGCTTGGAAGACCTCAGCAAGCGTGGGAGCAGTCATAGAGCTCCTTGGGAATTCTATGGATTTGGAATTAAATGGCGAATGCAAGAAGTTTAATTATTTGGGATTCAACCTTCTCGCAGAAAAGGCAGCTTTTGTAGAAGGATGGCATATAGGGTATATCGGGTTCGGAGAAGACTATGGAAGGTCCTTGGGCAATACAGAAAACGGTCTCATCTTGAAGGAGATTTGCAGTTCTCTGAAGCTACATAAAAAGCTTAAACGTAACAAAGTTTGTCAAAATCTACACTCGGCAATTGTGAAATTGAAGCAGTTAGGATTTAACCCAAATGTCATTTTCATGAGAGATTGGAATGCCCTTAATTTTGTACGGGAAAGTGAGAGATTCAAACCAAAAGGGGGTAGGGAGCCGAAGATGGATATCGTAGGATATAGTGGCTACTTTGAAGACATCCCGATTTTCCTCCTACACGAATGTCCAACCGATTGTTGCATCGGAGAAATCGCGAGGTTAGGCGTATTGAACCGGTGCAAAATAAACGGTGGTTCGCAACCATATTTGAAAATCTCCATCACTGAGATCAATGAAGATGTGGCAAGAAGTATGATTGAGAAGAATCCTAATTTGCTCAAGGATGAAAAAGGGAAAGATAAAAACTTTTGAAGCCGCAATATTTGATCTCAAACAAAAAGTCCATTTGAAAATATTGGAGAAGGTCAAGTTCGAGGTTCAAGATAAAAATGCGGGACTTCGACTTGAATTTGCAGATTGAAATCCGTTAGTCGAAGTTCGCTTAAATGAATTCTTTTGTCATAACCACTATTAACGTTTTGGGTTAAAGGTTCAAATTAGTTTATTCTTTTCAACACCACTGATTTTCTTGAGGAGTTCTGGGCCTCTGGGGTAAGGGGAAGGAAAATGGAATGGTAGATTGAGAAGTAAGGATCGCTTGATGATCACGTCGGTACTCATAGCCATCGCGTTTGTCTCGATACCTATCGCTGCGGTTTTAGGTCCGTTGATGAGCCAATACATTATTCGCAACGTTTGCGATATCGTCATTGTCACGCCTCCTCCGCCTCCGGAGTTGAAGCTCAAAGTTTACGAGGACGAAAATTGCACCGTTCTCCTCGCGGAGATCGACTGGGGAACATTGGAGCCGCCGGACAGCAAAAGCCGTGCGGCTTATGTGAAGAATTATGGCGATGTGCCCTTCAACATGACTCTCAGCGTCCAAAATTGGGATCCTGCGGAAGGGGAAACGTATATGACGATATCGTGGGACTATGCAGGTCAGACAATTACCGTCGGCGAAGTGATGCCCGTAATCTTCACTTTAGACGTGGACGAGGGCACCAGCGAAGGAAGCTTCAGCTTCGACGTCGTGATCACAGCCGAGCAAGCATAAGAGGATAGACTAAGTTGCTTTTAGCGATCGTTTACGAGAAGGCCGATAAGAGAGGCAGAACAAGTTACATTGTCAAATGGCGTTTTATTGAGGAGAAACCTTTTTCTCTCATGGGTGGACGTCGCTGGAAGCAGGAGATCGCACTTCTCGTAGAACACAAACATGATATTCCGAAGGTCGCCAAGCTACTCGAGAGAACCGAGGACGCTTGCAGACAGAAGCTTAAAGACCTCGGAATTTCCATAAAAAATCTTCCAAATAGAAGTTACGTGATTTTTTCCGAAGTCTACAGAATATTGCAACAGAATGGAAGTTGAAGTGCCTTCTTGCCATCATTGTATCACGGAAGATTGTAGCTGGTGTTATCTCAAGGGCACATATCAGTATTTCTTAGATCTGAAAACAAGAGATCTTTTAATGGTACTTTTTTGGGGGTTAACCAATAGAGCATCAAAAATGAAAAATTCCGGTTGATATTCGCTCTTCGAGAAAACAGTTTGGGTCAAAAGATCAGTTGCGTTTCAATGGAATGTTTAGCCTCTTTGAATATTCCTTCAATTATTGCTGCTATGAAGGCTATGCCATAGTCGTCTGCCCCTATAGCCTTCTTTTTCTCTCCTTCAGCAATGTCTATAATAAGCTTGCAGAGGATCTTATCAAACTCTTTGTTTCTCATTTGACTTTTTCGCTGAAACCAATAAACCCTAGCGGTAAAGTAGCAACTTTTGGCGATGGAAAAGGCTCAAGAGAGATATGAATCAGCCTTCGAAAAGGAAGCTTAGCTAAAAAAAATAATTAGGGCTTCAGCCCGCTAAGTTATTTACTTCTTTTCCAGCATACCTTTAACCGCATCGAGGAATTTCTTACTGTAGAGCTCTGTCTGATAATGAATGTCGCAAGGGAATTTACCGCATACCAAACCCGCAGTAATCAATTTTATTCTCTATAGCGCACTCAAGAAACACGCAGGGATGACCCGTGGTTGCTTTGAACTTTTCCAGCTTTTCTGGAGCCTTCGGATCGGTTCCAGCTACACAACCGTCACCAACAAGGCATATCCCTTTTTCAAGAAAACCACAAACCTCACAAGCTAAACCGCATACGCCTGGCATTTTTATCAATCCGATTTATGATTCATGCTCACGCTATATAATCATTTATCCTATAGAAAAACACTCAAAAACTATCATTCTTTGTTAATTTTATATTCCTATAGGTAGGAGGATGGATGTGGGAGTTAACCATGGGAAATCTTCAAATGGTATTTTTTGATATGGGCGGGGTATTAGTTCGATCAATGCCTCTCTTCTCTTATATCGCTAATAGAATAGAGGGAGAGTCCCATGTGGATGCTGAGTTGGTGAGGACGAGTCTTGTTGATCACTTCAACGAGAAGTTAAAAATTGTTAGGAATCTTCTAGTGGAATTTAAGGACGTTAAGGACTTGTTTGAAGAGAGTTTTTCTGAAACAATGAGGGTTCTTCAAATAGGGGGAATTCCACCCAGGAGGGCTAGTGAGCTTTACGAGAAATTCTTTATAGACCATGTTAAATTGTATCCTGATACCCTCCCCTGCCTTGAGGCACTAAGGAATCTAGGAATTAGGTTGGGAATTATCTCAGATGCTGATTGGGACGTGTTAGAAGTAGAGATCGAGAGGCTGGGGCTTATGGGTTTCTTTGATGTTATTATAACATCAAGCATGGTTAAAGCATACAAACCCAACCCAAAGATATTCCTTGTAGCCTTATCCAAAGCCAGTTGCTTGGCAGAGAATTCGGCGTATGTCGGCGACTCTGATGTAGATGTGATCGGCTCAAAAAAGATTGGAATGTTTTCGGTACTGTTGGATAGGGGGAGAAGGAGATACCTCGAGAAATCCGCGCGAAAGCAGACTTCATCACCCACAATTTGACAGAAGTTGTAGAAATAGCAAAGGAATCCTATTGGTAAAAACCCTCCTTTCTATATGACACTATATATTTAATAGGTTTTAGCGACGCAAAATTGCTTTTTGGGCTTCGCGCGCGCTTTATACCGAAAAGTCAAAATAGACTTGTTATAATAATGGGCTTCAGGTAATGAAGTTGTTGGACACTAAATTCAAGGTTCTCACTAATCGTTCGTGGCTCTCAGAAGAGCTTAAACAACGTCTGCCAGCAAATTGCGAGTTAGTCGTTCCTTTTTCTCCGAAGGAAGCGCGCGCTACACCCATCCGAGGAGCTTAAAGCCAAACTAGGGATAGATTTTCTAGGAGACCAAAACGATCTACCGCACATTATGAAGGAGTCAGACTTCGTGGTTCTGAGCGTTGTGCTTACACCAGAAACAATAAAGATGATAGATGAGAGAGAGCTTAGAATGATGAAAAAATCTGCCTATTTAGTGAATATTTCAAGAGGAGGAGTAATAAATGAGGATGCATTGATCAGCGTTTTGAAAGAGAGAATCATTGCTGGTGCTGGACTGGACATTTTCGAGGTTGAACCCGTAAGTCCCGACAACCCATTATTAAAACTGGAGAACGTTGTGTTGACTCCTCATGTTGCTCATAGCACAGATACAGAAGACTTAAGGAAGGGGAATATGATCTAAGTATTAGAAAAGGTTAATCACCTTGAGCGCTACTAAGTAAGGGGGCAAAAGAGCTTCGAAAAAAGGGCTTGAAGCGTCAACATCTATTAGGGCAATATTCTCTTCGGGCGGAGCTCGTCTGCGCATTGTCTAAGTAGAGGTGTTTCAAAACTGTTCTTTGTAGATGATCAGACGCTAAAGAAGCTGGCTGCGCTGTTCGGCGAGGACGCTGTTAGAGTAGTTGAGGTTCTCAAAGGGGTTCACGAGATTACAGATAATGAGATAGTGGATAAAACACAGATACACCTTAACATTGTGCGCAAGACACTCTACGGGCTCTACGACCACTCCCTTGTGGCTCTCAGGCAGTCCCGCGACAAAGAAACAGGCTGGTTTATCTTCTACTGGAGGCTCCAACCAGACCAGCTCGCAGGCTTTATCCTAAACCAAAAGCGTCATGTTCTAGAAAAACTGGAAACCCGACTTGAATATGAGAAAGGCCACGAGTTTTACGGCTGCCAAACGCCAGGCTGCAAGCGATTTCCCTTCGAGGAGGCATTTAAGCTCCTCTTCAAGTGTCCCGCCTGTAACAGTCCAATGATGTACCTAAACAATGACCGCATCGTTGAGACTATAACCCGAAAAATTGAACAGATAAAAAAAAGGAATTAAGCGAGTAGCTGGATGAGAAAGACAGCACACATGATTCGGGCACGAATGGTCAAAAGAATATCGGTATGATTAACACACATAGTTAATTGTTCTGGAAGATTCTTCTACAAAGAATAAATAGCCGGTCATGTCAAGGCATTACACAAGCGTTTTGGGGTTGGAGAGAAAGGAGAAATGGAATGGAAATCATCGTCATTGGCATCCTGGTTGGTGTTTTTGCTTTTGCTTAACATCCTCGACATCTCGTTAACGAACACTGCCTATGAAGCTAATC
>Ga0209636_10008599_pt1 | contig 10395 bp, 10 predicted proteins | sample DeeMarSWOR152_54_FD_187464 | JGI IMG/M metagenome (GOLD analysis project Ga0209636, IMG submission 187464) | Marine sediment microbial communities from White Oak River estuary, North Carolina - WOR-1-52-54 (SPAdes) (version 2) | ecosystem: Environmental > Aquatic > Marine > Intertidal zone >... | reverse complement strand
CCATTCAATTTCCTATTATAGGTGACATAACAGGAGAAGAAACTGGAATACCAGATGGCATGGTGGATATGGAAGACGTAGGCTTTGCAGCTAGACGATTCGGCATAAGTAAATCAGATCCCTTATGGAGTGATCATGCAGACATAACAGGACCTGAATATCTTGTACCTGATGGTGAAGTGGATATGAGAGACATAGGATTAATAGCTCGAAACTTTGGAGAAACATACCAATAACAGGCATCTTTGTGGATTAGATGCATAGGCGTGTTTTGGCTTTGCTTATAGCGTATCGGTACTCGTATTATAATATGAAAAAGGAGGATTTGCTTAAGAAGACATAACAATCATTTGAAAAACGTTGTGTAAGAGCTGTTACAAAAAGAAAAAGGAGGAAACTGTCTTGACGTCCATTTTGGTAAAACTATTCTATCAAAACGGTTAAATCTTCATATGACTCCAGAAGAGCCCTGCCCTTATTTGAGATTCTGAATAAGGGATAGGTTCCGCTTTTGTCGACTGTAATAAGCCTTTTCTTAAGGGCGAAGTTTAAGTAATTTTTGAGTTGTTCAAAACTCAGATTACAACGACTCAATAAATCAGTTTTTTTAGCTCCATGATGAGAAGCCATCAAAATGCATGCGATAATATCTATTCCCCACCGTCGACTATTATGTCTGACATTATTTATGATTTTCAAACTACCTTCTCCAATATACATATGGGAAATCTTCAATTTAAACATATAGAAAGAAGTTCTAGTATTAACCTCTAGTCTAATGATCATTTCTTTTACTTAAACATAATTTTTTCTTGCTAAACTTGTAATTTATATGCTCCTTTTTTCTATGTTCATTTTGCTCTAATTGTAATATTGTTTGGTTTGATGTGAAACACTTTAATGAAAAAGACTGAGAGCTTATTTCATTTATGCTGAAGCTCAATCAATGTGATTCGTGGTTACTTGATCAAGATGCCTATAAGAGTCACTATATAGTTGGCGAAAGAGAACGATCAGCTACAAACAAACCTTAAACAATAAAAGAAATAGGCTAAAAGATTTCTTCATACTCTTGATAAATAGGCTTCCAGAATTATCAGCTTTCTGCGGGATAACCGTTTATTTGGAGAGTACTTCTTGAAAGAATTGACATATTCTTTTTGAGGCTGTATCAATTATGATTGGATAGTTCTCCATATAAAAATGGTCTGTATCCAAAATGAGTTTCTCTTTTCTTCCTCTTGTTTCTGCATAAAGATGTTTGAAATCTGAGTACCGTGCCACAGTATCGTATCTTCCATGGACAAAGAGTTTTGGGCAGTCAAAATTTAGGTTTGCCTTTAGACTATTTACTTTCTCTAGAATTGACATAGCCACAAAACCTTTTATTTCAGCTCGGGCAACCGCGTTGGACGCAACCACAGCACCAAAGGAATATCCCAGTAGGCCTAATGAATGAACTCTTTTTTCCATTAAAGAGATTGCATCTAAGACATTCTCAACTTCATTTACACCTTTACCGTAACTTCCATAATCCATGCATAAAGAAGAGATGTTGTGTAAAGCTAATACTTTGGCAACCTTGACAATTCGAGTGTCATATCTGCTGCCGCCATATGACGGATGTGGGGGACAAAGGACAACTCCCACCAAGGAAGTTTCATTGTAAAGGGTTGCAAGCAATTTTTCACCTTTACTTTTGAAACTAATCTGCATCTATACTATCCCGTATTGGTTTTATACGGTTATCAGCTTTTCAATTTTATTTTAGAATAGATATCTATTGCAAAAACAGGCTCGGAAAAAAGGTGAACGTGCTAACTGGATGTATCCTAAAATATGGATTGTATTCTAACGTGTGTTAATCGACAGTTTTTGTGACTGTTAAGATTAAGCATGCTAAATATTTAATATGCATATGACTTATTAAGACTCACTACACAGTATATTCGAGTACTGCAACACATCCTATTTAGAATACAACTACACGTGAAGAGGATGACAAATGCCCAAAGCCTCTAGAACAGTAGAAAAACCAGAAATAAGCATAACAATAAGAGCTGAAGGAAAAAAACCAGCTGTCTTCAGAGAAGCCTACCCTATACAAGAACCATATGTCTATGCTGCAATAATCAAGGATCCAAAAACACAAAAAATAATGTACGAAATAATAGAACCAACGTTGCATAAAGATGAAGAGGAACGACTAAAGGAAATAAAGAAGTTTCTTATGGAAGAGGTGGATGTAAACCTAAATGAAATAGAAACCAAAGACAAAGCAGAAAATTATCTAAAGGAAAAAACAAAGGAAACAATCAAAAAATATCGCATAAAAGTTCCACCAGAAGCAACTGACAAACTCATATACTACATAATACGCGATTTCATAGGATATGGAAGAATAGATCCTTTAATGAAAGATCATTTCATAGAAGACATATCGGCAGACGGTGTAAACATACCTATCTATGTTTGGCACAGAATATATGAGTCGCTACCAACAAACATAAGGTACAAAGATGAAGCCAAACTAGACTCGTTCATAATCCGACTGGCATACTTAGCTGGAAAAAACATTTCCATTGCATCTCCAATTTTGGATGCGTCACTTCCAGATGGAAGCCGTGTACAACTGACTTATGGAAGCGAAGTTACGAGAAGAGGTTCCACATTTACTATTCGACGTTTCAGGGTTGACCCTTTGACAATTTCTGATTTAATAGCATTCAACACTGTTTCTTCGGAACTGGCAGCCTACTTATGGTACATCATAGAAAACAGAGCCTCAGTTGTTGTAGCCGGAGGCGTCGCGGCAGGAAAAACAACGATGCTGAACTGTCTTTCCATGTTCATAAAGCCTGAAATGAAAATAGTGAGCGTAGAAGACACACCAGAACTTAATCTTCCCCATGAGAACTGGATACCCTCAGTTGTCAGATTAGGGTTTGGACATGAAAACAGAAGGAACGGTAGCATAACTCTCTTCGATCTATTGAAAGCTGCTGTAAGACAGAGACCAGACTACATCATTGTAGGCGAAGTCCGCGGCGAAGAAGCATACACACTTTTCCAAGCCATGGCAACAGGTCATCTTGGATTAAGCACTCTACACGCAGAATCGGTTGAAGCTGTAATAAACCGTTTGAAATCGGAACCAATGAATGTTCCAACTCCACTAATAGCGATGATAGATGTCATAATAGTCATAGCAAGAACAGAAATGGAAGGAAAACCAGCAAGAAGAGCTGTCACAACAACAGAGGTTTTGGAGCTTGACCAAGAGAAGAAGAGAATACCAATCGAAAAAGTTTTCAGCTGGAATCCACAAAAGGACACATTCGTCTTTTCTGACAACAGCAACCTTTTGGAGGCACACATAAAGAAAACAGGCTTAAAAAAAGACAAAGTCCAACGTGAGTTACTGCGCAGAAAAACTGTATTGGAATGGATGGTTCATAAGGGTATCCGCCATTACACCGACGTTGCAAACATGATTCGAGAATATTACGCCAACCCAAAACGTGTCCACCAAAAAGCCCGAGTGGGTCTAAAATGAAAAATAGTGAAATCCTCCAAAAAATTAGGAGAACTTTCACACGCCTTAAAACAAGACTTAAGCTGAAAACACCTCACGAAACATTCAAACTGGCACTCAAAAACCCATATTCTTTCGCTTATCAGATTATTGGAGAAAAAACTGGTCGTGTTCTGCCGCTTTTCCGAGATTTAGACTCAAACTTGCAGAAATCAGGATTGAAAACCAATTTTAAGGCTTACATTAGTCTGACAGTTTTTGCAACATTCTTGATTTCAATTGCTACAGCAATATGTGTTCCATGCTTGCTTACCTTCGTTTTCAATATACCATTTTTTTCGGCAGTCTTGTTTGGCGTTGGCGGAGGCCTCTTCACAGTAGCATTTTCAATAATTGGATTTTATATCTATCCCATCTATCTCGGCGACAAACTCAAAAGGCAATTAGAGGATGAGCTACCGTTCACAACTGGCTATATGGCTATTCTTGCGAGTGCTGGTGTTTCTCCCGAAAAGATCTTCTACTCAATTTCAAATCTCAGTGTACCCTTGACTGTTTCTGAAGAAGCCAAAAACGTTATCAGAGATGTGAATCTCTTCGGGCTAGACGTAATTTCTGCTTTGGAGAAGACTTCGAAGCAAACTCCCTCTGATAGGTTTCGTGAACTGATGGAGGGCTTCATCTCTACAATACATTCAGGAGGAAATCTGGCGGCTTTTCTGCGTGAAAAGTCTAGGCAGTATATGAAGCTGAAGAGAATAAGCCTGCGCAAATTTTCCGATACACTATCTATTCTATCAGAGTTCTACGTAGCCTTGCTTGTGACAGGCCCTTTGCTTCTCGTTATCATGCTCGCGGTCATGACCATGCTTGGCGGTGGCAGCCTAGGTATGTTAAGCCCAGATCTCCTACTCAGTATACTCACTTATCTTGGAATTCCATTGGGCTCCATTATGTTTCTAATAATTCTGGACGCTATTTCACCTAAATGGTAATGAAGATGCTGAAAATACAGAAGCGTGTGAAAAAAATGGCTTGGGTTGCCTCGGTTTCCATAGCTGCAGCCATTACCTTATTTGCCTATTATATATTTTGGGGAGATACAATATTTGATGAGTTTATTTTCTTCGCTGTTATAGTTGCCGCTTTTCCTCCAACAATCTTAGACTACGTAGATTTCAAATGGAGAAAAGCTGTGGATAAGAATTTGCCAGACCTTTTCAGAAGCTTGGTTCAAGCTCAAGAGATTGGGATGCCTCTTCCACAAGCATTGGAGGAAGCTGCTAAGAGAGATTATGGCCCACTCACAACTGAATTAAGAAAGATGACTTCGCAGATTTCTTGGGGAATGACTTTTGAAGAGGCGCTATTAGCTTTGGAAGGCCGCGTCAATACAGTGCTCATGCAAAGGACTGCACCGATGATAATAGAAGCAGGCCGGTCAGGCGGCCGTGTGGAGAGGGTTTTTAGTCCAATGGGTAAGTTCATCAGGTCAACGCTTCTACTTGATAAGGAACGGCGGAACCAGACAAGACCGTACATTGCGATAATTTACGTGGCATTCTTTGTATTCTTATTCACCATCATACTGCTTTTCAGGTCGTTCTTCGCTAGTATGGAAGGCTTGCCGATACTTGGATCAGCAGTGATGGCGCCTGAAGAGATGCAGCAGATGTTCTTTCACATGACTGTAATTCAAGCTTTCTTTGGAGGTCTTGTCGCTGGAAAAATGGGAGAAGGAACTGTAAGTGCTGGACTGAAACACAGCGTAATCCTTATGCTTTGCGGATACATAGGTCTGAAGCTTTTCTTGTAAGGTGAGCAAAATGACGGAAAAACTCTTAAGATTTTTGCGTGACAGACAGGCAATAACCCCCGTGTTGAGCAACATTCTACTTACCGTTCTGGCTGTTGCTGCAATGTCAATTGCTACAACTGCTACATATGTGATTACAACTAACCTGCGGGAAACTATGAGTGAACGCATTATCATAGAAGACGTGTGGTTTAATCCTTCAACCGGAGTAATCAACGTTTATCTTCGTAATGTTGGAAAGGTTGCTGTTCATATTTCTGCTGTATACATCAATCACACTTCTCAATCTTTGACCTCGCCTTTCAGCTTAGGAATAAGTAAACACGGCTGGCTTAACATTTCATATAGCTGGTCTTCAGGCAGCTTATGTTACATAGACATTGTTACAACTAGGGGGACACACATTGGAGGTTATTATGAAGCAACTTAGAAATGACAAGCGCGGGGTAAGCAATGTAATAGTCGTCATGCTAAGTTTGGTTCTAATAGTGATTATTGTTGCTAACGTGATACTCTGGAGTTATCAGATGAACCAGTTTGATTGGGAGAGAATGCAAGAGGATTTGAATATTGCTGATGTTCATCCTATTTCCAATTCCTCATGGTTTACAGCCCAAAACGAATATGCTCTGAATGTAGGTAGCTTCAAAAACGGTACTTATATGGATACGCATACAGTGAACGCTGTTTCTGAAACATTCAAAGAAGGCCTAAAATCTCAAAAAGAAGTACTCTATCCTAACGATGCTGGACTATATGCACAGTGGAATGAACCATATCCTGAGGGTACTATCCATTGGGATTGCTGCAACGAAGAACCTCCAGATGAGGATGGGTCGTATATTGAGAATAATGCAGCATCATGGAAGAAAGAATCCTACAACTTAGAAAATCATACGGGTCTTGGAACCATAAACTGGGTGCGAGTCTGCGTGAGAGCCAAACTCACTCAAGCAGGAACTAGTCCGATGCGTACCTTGATCAGAACCTATGATAACGATTACGAGTCCGATGATATCTCCCTCACAAACTCATATCAGGATGTGTATAAGCAATACAATATAAACCCATATACAGGATCAAATTGGACATGGAATGAATTAGATTCTTTGCAGGCGGGTGCTTCCAGTAAAAAAAGCGGAGGAGAGCAAAACGTTAGGATGACAACTGTATGGGTGATTGTTGACTACCAGATTCCAGGTGGTCAAAGAATCGATTTCAACGGAACATTTGTTATTGACCTGTCAACCTATCCTCTTGCTGACATTCAAACCATAGAAATTCAACTAAGATATAAAACTGATGACATCGAGGAAAATTTCTTTCTGAAAACCTATAATTGGACCGCCATGATCTACGACGATTTTGGCTTTAACAACACATTAGGGCATACTCCAACCCTTGACTGGGATACGTACACTGTGAATCTAACCGACGAGTGGCGTAGCTACGTGAATGAAAGCGGCGCTATATACGTAAAATTGCAAGACAGCCAGCCAGATGATAACCAAACAATTCTAGATGTTGACTTTCTAGCCGTAAGGGTCATAATCAATGGCGCGAAGTTCACTTTGCGAAATAAAGGGTCTCTGACTTGCCACTTGGTTTCTTTATGGATAAACAATTCAACACATCATCAAAGATACGACACGGACATATTCATTAATTCTGGAGACACAAAATCATACAACCGCATCGACACAAACTTGCCAAACAAACCATATACAATTAAGTTCATCACGGAAAGAGGAAACACAGTAGTGTTTGCAAATTATTGAGCTGAAGATTTGCTCTCATTCACTATTTTTTCTTCAGCAAATTCTCCTTAAGAGCTTCTATTGCTTCTTTCTGGTTTCTTGCATCTACAACTTTGATATTGTATAATTCCGCCATTTTCTTTCCGTTTTCATTCATTTTAGGAATCGCAATCAAATAGGCATGGTCTGGAGAAACATCAAATATCTTGGCAAATAATGCAATTACTGGCTGTTCCGGCAGAACATCTTCCTTTGAAGATGCCAAATCGATAACTATCGGTTTTTCAATTTCTCCTCGATAGGCTGCTATATCGAACATGTGGTTTGCACCGGACTTGCCTTCCAGGAAGGCAGGGCTTTCAACTTTGAATCCGTTTTCTTGCAGAAATTCTCTTATGGGCGCAATTATAACCCAGCCTACTTCAACTTCTTCTTTAACTTCTTCTTTCAAACTGTAAGCGTAAACATCTTCAATAATGGCGTTTTCAAAGGTCGAGTCTACATGACAATCTCTACAGAAGTGTACAGTGTCTGGTATGTCAAAGCTTTTGTTGCAATTTCTACAGGTGCACCAGATTCCAGCCTTCCTATAGTCCACATCAAGCTTCTGCAATTTTTCATTGCATTTTGGGCAAATGAGCTCTCCTGTCTTGTGGAAGTTCTCCTCTATGTCCATGTATCCACATTTAACATGTTCAATTAAGGAGCTTTTATGGATGTTAAACGACTTACAGTATGGACAACTATAATGAACGGAAACATTTGCGGAATTACATTCTGGACAATAAATACTCTTATCATATAGCCTTCTCTCCAATATTCCCGCTTCATAAAGTCTGTGCAAGAAATCTTTGGCCTTTGAAGCGTCGCCAACGATTGCCTCGACAGTTGGGTATCGATAACCAAGTTTAGAATCATAAACTGGTATAAGTTCTTTTGTTTCACTACTCAAAAATCTATTTAAGAAGGCTTCTGTATTGCGGTCCTTGTAAAGTTCGGTTCGTTCTATTTTGCTTTTCTTCGGCATCATCTTCCCAGGCTAGTTTATATCTGTGACCAAAAATAATGTTTCACAAACATAATATTTAATTGTTTCAAGGTCAACCATATTTCTTCACATCAACAGCATGTGACTTCTCGAAAAGTATTTAAAATTTCGCTGAATAGTTGATTTAGAGAAAGTGACATGGAATGAGTTCGCAATCGAGACATGTATTGATTTGTCCGAAGTGCGGTTTTACTTTTGACATAAAATATGGTAGAGCTTTTGCCTGCTCCAGCTGTCCTTCCTCTGTGCAATGCAAATTCGCCAAGTGTCCCAAGTGCAGTCATGAGTTTCCATTGTCGCAGCATTGAAAAATTCAGTCTAAAATTCTTGATGAATGTTGACACATCCTTATAATCGCATCTTTGATAAATAGAAACATTCATAGCTTTATACAGCTCCATTGAAACCTAAAAACCGTTCTCGCCACCAAAATAAAGAGTTTAAGGCTCTTAGATTTAGAGCTAAAATAGATATACGTCATTCACAGTCACATTTTTTAATCGGAACTCTCATTTATTCCAAGCACGACATAAATTGATAAACCATTGCATCGAACGGTGAACTCATTGTCAACAAAAAAGCCTCAAAAACGTTTAATCTTCCATTGGATAACATTTAAAGGTCTAGCTGCAACACTCCTGTTCATGACAATAGCTGTACTGATTGAATGCTTTGTTATCCTTTATACGCGTGCACAAGTTGAGGATGAAACTCTGCTGCAGTGGAGTTTTCAATTTCCAAGCACCAATTGGAATATATTGGTGGCAATTAGCCCTTTATTTCAGTTGGTTCCAACTGCTGTAGTACTTGCTCTTGTGTTGAGCTGGACGTATCTTACGAAGCATATTGCAGTGAAACCGCATGGAAAATGGAAAGATAAGGTTAAACCTGTTGCTGAACAGGGGAAAGAACTTAGATTCAAAGGGATGAAAAGGTTGTTATCAAGAATAAGAGTGTTCTTGGACAAAGTGAAGGCTGCTTTGTTAAGAGTCAGAGGTATAGCGTATATTTGGCGCAAAATTCATTTTGCAAGAGCAACGATAAAAAGCGCTTTGACAGTTTTACTGATTTTCGCAACATTCATTGTTCTAGTCTCTCTCTTAGCGTATCCACAACTAATCTACCGGGCAGTAACAAAGGCCTATCAAAACAGTCCATCATTACTTAGCTCCATGAAATCAGTAGGCGGCTGTGGAAAAAGTATTGCAGAGGCTTTAGCGCCTATTGGTTGGATATGCTCATCCATAAACGATGCTCTGCTCTCCATTACACCAGAATTCAGAGTTTTCATATCGAACCTTGGAAGCTTGACAAAACCATTGACTGAGCTAGATACTGTTGGAAAATACCTAGTTCTCCAAAACGTTGCGACTTGGTTTTCTTCCTTAATAGCTCTCTCCTACGGAAAGTATAGGCGAAGAAGCTACCGACATATAAGAAGAAGACGCTAAAATACATATAAACTGTCTGACCGCCCGTGCAAACGTGTAATCCAGCTTTCTAAGACTTTCTTTTTGCTACAGTATAGGCTGTGAAAACCCATGTAAGAAGAAAATATGCAATCATGATTATAGTAAGAAGTAGATTCTTCTCGAAGGCTGAGTAAAGCATGTAACCCGAAAAGGTTGTAGCTATGAAGAAGAGAGCGACGGCAATCCATAGAGTCCAAATTCTGCTTTTGAATAATCCGTAAGCGGTTATTAGGCTTAATATGCCAATTATACCGATGTGAACAAGGCGGAAATCGACGATTGCCAATACAACAAAACATGTTATTCCAACAACCGCATAAAATGTGAAAGCTACAAACATTCCAACATTTTCAATTTTGAGTTTCGACTTAAGCGACATCGATTAATCCCCTTTTAACCTAAATGCATTAATACAAATGTTAATAAATCTAATGTTTAAAAGACTTTACAGTTTTTTCATCGGGAAATCAACATTTAGACTCGGTTTATCTTCCATCTATGATATGGACAAAAACCATTTATTGACTGAGTCAATCGCCATTTTATAATTGTTAGTTCTGAAGCCGAGTAATCCTATAGCTGGTTTTTTCCTTTTATATATCGGCTTTTTTCGCTTTTGCATTTTTCATTGAATTCAGTCATTCATAAAAGAGTTTCTTGTCTATGCTTCTTCTGTGAAACTCAGAAATTTGTACACGTCATTTATTCACTCACACGTCTTAAGTTATTCATTTAAGACAATCGAAAAAGTTTAGAACCTGCCAGTA
>Ga0209636_10008597_pt1 | contig 10396 bp, 9 predicted proteins | sample DeeMarSWOR152_54_FD_187464 | JGI IMG/M metagenome (GOLD analysis project Ga0209636, IMG submission 187464) | Marine sediment microbial communities from White Oak River estuary, North Carolina - WOR-1-52-54 (SPAdes) (version 2) | ecosystem: Environmental > Aquatic > Marine > Intertidal zone >... | reverse complement strand
AATGCATAAGTAGATATTACTTATTTAAGTAATAGGAATAGATAAATTTTTTTGCCGGAATATTGGCGCAACCATCATAAAATTTCAAAAAGATTTGACCTATTACTTAAAACAGGCGGAGTTAGGGATATATCCACCGCACGAAAAAACGGGCGCAGGGTCATTAACGTAATTCAAGATGCTCTTAATGGAAATCCATTTATTCCTCAAACCACTCCAGTAAATTCTGCTTGATTAGATTGATGACGAGTGCCTACAAAATTAGAAAATCAAATGGTTTTTTTATAGATCAATGTAATAAAAGATAGGGTGAGTAATCACTAATTTTATTCTTAACAAGAAAGGAGATAAAACATTTTTATTTATGGAATGCAAATAATAAAAGAAAATTTTATAATTCAATTTTGGAGAAAATGGAGAAAATAAAAAAGGAAATTAACCACTACGCTCTACCGAAATCTCTGCCTATCCAATGCCAATCCTCTATTTTTGTCCCAAAAATATGATTAGGGGGGGGTTCTCCATAATCAACCCATGCTAATTGCATCTTACACCCACATCTTGGACAATCTGGAGCCCATTTTCCTGTCCATTTTGTTAATTTCTCTTGAGTTATACTTCCCAAGCACAGAGATCTTCTGATTAGTTGATTGAAGTGGTTCTTCTTGACTCTGTAATACACGCCATAATATCTAACTGTCTTGAACTGAGTGTCAGGTATATGCCCGATAAGGGCACTTATGAACTCCTCAACACTCATAGTTACATAATGTCTTTTGATTACTTCTCCCTTCTCATTCTTCTCATCATAATAGAAGGTTACAGTTTTCCCATCATAGTTGGTAATTCTGCATTCTGCAACCGCTGGATGTCTTATGTATCTTCCGATATATGCAGATAATTTCCTCTTGCTCTTTATGCTATCTTTTGCTCTAACATAGAATCCTTCTGGATAGTTCTTAAACAAAAAGTCGATTAATCGCCTATTTTCAGAGGTATCTGGAATAACTTCTTTGACCCTTGTCAGTATTTGATATTGCCATGCTTTCCGCAACATTTTATAGGGAAACTTATTAACACTAACCCACGCACTATTTTCCTTAAAACCTCCTTCGGTAACCAATGCATGAATATGTGGATTAAATTTCATATCCTTTCCATAAGTATGGATTACAACTACAACTCCTGGAGTTACTTCTCTTCCAAGCTTCCATTCCATCATATCTGATATTGCTGTTATAGCACAATCCATAAGAATCTTAAGAAGGCATTCTCTATATTCCTTGAATATGGGTCTCAATTGTTCAGCTATCGTCATAACACAATGTCTATGTGGGACATCAAATGTATTCTTAGCGAGGTTCTCAGCCCATTTATCTGCATACTTCTTCCCGCAATGCGTGCAAATCCTTGAATTACAACCAAAATGTATTATCTTGACCTCGCCACAATTGGGACATGCATAAACGAAATAACCTCTTGGGTTATTTTGACACTGAAGCATCTTCTCTATTTCCTTGATCTCTACTTCCCTGAGTTCATCTAAGTGTTTGTGCTTGTATACCTCCCAGTTGGAATTATGAGTAAATATGTGGTTAATGGTAATCCTATTCTCTGTTTGTTGAGTATTTATATTTGGGAGGGTAATTAATTCTTGCATATCTTGGGGTATACAATTGATATGCAAGTACCCCTATATAAATAGGGGTGCTTATTTTCATAAGCAGAGAAATCAGGAATATACTTTATAATACCTATCTTTCAAAGTTATTAAAAAATGAGTGCTTCGCACTCTCTTTATTCTTGCCACCAATGTTATTTAATTAATTAAACTTCAAAGTTATTAAAAGTTTACATTTTTTAAAACACTTTCAAGTTCAAAAGTTGAAAACAATCTCATTTGATCCAAGTCCATATCCTCATATTTAAGTTTTGGGTTTCCATCATTCTTTTTCACCACTGCAATCCTTATTTTTTCTAACCTATCAATGATTTTGGTTTCTGAAAGTGTCTCATTCTGTTTTCTTAATTTCCACATCATATACCTGTAAAACACTAATCCGGCAACACAGAGGAATATATGGACTTTGATGTGATCATCATCGCTGAGATATATTGGCTTGATGCAAATAAATCTTGTGCTCTTCAACCACTTAAAATCCTTTTCCACGAAATCCTTTTGGTTGTATGTTTTAACAATTTTTTCCGAATCCCACTCGTGTTTATCGGTGAATATCGGGTTTTTGCCAAAAGTCGCGCGCAACTCTTTTTCACCATCAGCGTCAACGCTGTATTCGAATACTTGCCTGCTGTCTTTTTCATAACCATCATACTTGAACGCGCCTTCATAATTTCTCACAACTTTTGAAGCATCAATTAAAGCATTCTTTATGCTCTTTTTCCTTCCTTTGCCAACTCGCTCAACGGATTGTTTTATCTTTTCAAGCTCTTCAAGAATTTTTACCTTCTTCTTTTCATAAGTGTTGCTTTGCTTTTTATAACTTCCTTCATTGTAGCTCATGACAATGGTATATTCATGCCCAAATACTTCTTTTGTTATCCTGTAACCCTTCACTTCATGCTTCTTTTTGTTGGTGTAAAGGTAATCATATTTGTCCAATGGAATGTCGTATAATTCAGGAACCTGATCTTTCCTTAGAGCACCAACGACATTCATTTCAGAGTCCTTTACCATTCCAATATTCTCTTCAGAATTACAACCCTTATCCCAGACCGCAACAATGCCTTTACAGGGCACATTAATTTTATTCAGCCGATCAACAATTTTCATAAAAATTTCGCCAAACACTTTTGAATCGTGCTTGTTCCCGGGATACGATTCATGAAGTATCGGGATGTTTTCATCACTCGTTGCTATTCCTGTGCCAATTATATTTTTATCATATCTTTTCTCTTTACTCTTGCCTTTTTTAGGTAGTTTCTCGCCATTCTCAATATAGGTAAAAACATTGCTCATGTCAATATATAGTTTCGTTGGCACCAATCCCAACTCAACAAGTATTTTCCCAATATCATCCCCGATTTTTCGCATTACATCATCTGTGAGATATTCCATATGGTTTGTAAAATTTTGGGTGTTCAGTTTGTGCGAAAACGACCATATCAAACTGAGAAAAGATTCATCAAACCAATCGGAAATTCCATTTTTGCTCACCGGTTCATCTGCTCTGCTGAGAATAACCAGCAACATATATTCACCAACGGTTAAACCCCCCATCTTCTTTTTAGATGTGTGTTTATTCACGATCTCAACAAAGTTTAATTCTTCTGCTATTTTCATTAATGCTGCGGTTCTGCCGTATTCATAACTTTTTAGTTTCAATGATGTGCAGTTTTCATGTTCATCATAAACTTTTTCGATTTTTTCTGCTGTACCGAGATATTTGCTCCACACCCTTTCAGACCTCCCATTTATCCACGCCTTCCTTGCTAATTGATAATATGTATTCCCATTACTCTTCTTTTTCTCGACATAAGGTCGTATTTTCATGATATCCGCCATATCCATTTTTGATTTTGCCATGTTATATATTAGATTTATATATAAATGAATTAGTGGCAAGGATTTAGAAAAATATGGTTTATACATAGCTATTTTAATTAAATTTTATTGGCGGCAAGAAAAATTGAAAAGTAAAATAGAGCAAATCAATATCCGCAAGAGGCATAGAAACAATTTATTAACTCAAAAATCTAATATCTTTGAAAGATAGGTCTTAATATTTAATAAAATCCAATATAGTAATATAGCAATATGTCAAAAAAATATAGAAATGAAAAAACAAAAAATTCCGGGTTTTGAATTAACTGTTATATTGTTTTTAAGTGTTGTTCTTATAAGCGGGTGTATCGGTCAACCACCTGAAGAAGAACCGCCTGAGGTGACGCCAGAAGAACCACAGCCTGGAAATGGAACCGTTGTTTTTGCGGTTACAGATGCTGCGGAGGATGTGGGCAATGTGAGTTCCGTAAATGTAACGATCAATAAAGTTTTGGTGCATAGTGTCAGTGAAGGATGGATAACCGTCTCTGACGAGGAAAAAACATTTGATCTGCTGGAATTAAAAGCAGAAGGAGCAGCAGAACTGTTAGCATCAGCAAATCTTTCCAATGGAACGTATAATCAGATAAGAATAGATGTCAACAAAACCGTTGTTGTTAAAGACGGCGTTGCAATAGAAGCAAAACTTCCTAGCGGCGAATTAAAGATAATTATAAAATTAGAGGTCATTGAAGGCGAGATATCTGCCGTAACACTGGACTTCATAGCAGACGAATCACTGCACGTGACAGGAGACGGTAAAATAATAATGGCTCCAGTACTCAAGATAGAAACAAAAACAAATACAAGCATTCAAATCAGAGAAAGAAACAGGGTGGAAATCAAGGGAGGAAAGGTTAAAGGATATATCACGGTAGGGATGAATGAAAACGGAGAGGTAGGAGAAGGAGTTAAAATCAGAAAGGACGCAGGATTATTGATCGAGAAAGGGAAAATAAAGGTCTTAAATGTTTCTTCAACCCAGGCATTGAACCTGGCAGCCGGTTTGAATATGATAACAGCGGGCAAAGTAAAGCAGCAAGGAAATGAATGGGTTATAAAAGGAATCGATGCAGAAACAGGCGAACATATCCAGATCAGACTCAACGCAAACAACGGCGCTGTTGTTGGCAATAAAACAAAATTTGAAGGAAACATATGCGAAGCGAACTGCAAAGCACAATGCGAAGCCTCTGAACTGGCAAATTGTAAGGCGAACTGCACAGGAAACGATACCATCAATTGTTATGCAAAAGCCCATGCAAATTGCGAGTCAAAATGCAATTCTTCTTTAAGTGCTGCTTGTGAAGCAGGGTGTAAAAAGGATGCTAAAGCCGATTGTGAAGAGAAATGCGGTCAAAGTACTGGCGGCAAAGGCCCGGGTGACACAGCGGGATGTAAAGCAAACTGCGAAACCGAATCTATAAATTCCTGTAATGCAGAGTGTATAGCCGAGGGTAAAGCAAGTTGTACCGCGGAGTGTAAATCAACAGCGGAAGCAGAGTGCAAAGCAAATGCAAATGCCGCCTGCAATAAACAATGCCTGCTTGGTGAAGGATTCAGGAATTGCTATTCCGAGTGCGCTGCCGAGTGTTAGTTTACTGATGAACTAAGAAACAAAACGGGGATTTTTATCCCAGTGGAAGATGCATAAACTGCATACACATTTTAACATTATTCTGATTATTTTAATTTGTTGTCTCTTATTCCTATTAATTAAATAAGGAAATAAAATAATGCACTGGGCAGATAAGGTTGCGGGCGAATTACTGGAAAGGGGAAGGAAGCATGTCATAGAAACGGGAATGTCAATATCCGGCATTCCGCATATAGGGAACGCTTCGGATGTGATCGGGGGTGACGCCGTGAGGAAGGTTCTTAAGGAGAGAAATGATTTTTATTTTTATGATCTAAAAATAATATAAAATTAAAATGGGCGTTGTTTTTGTTGATTCACAAGGCGGTATTGTGATTCCAGAGAAGATAAGAAAGATGTTTGGGATTCATTCCGGCTCAAAGATGGAAGTATTGGTATCAGAAGAAAAGATTGTTTTAGAGCCGGTAGAGAGTTTGATTGACAAGAGAGGGGCATTAAGAGATATTTTTAGAAAAGAAACCACAAGGGAATTGATTAAGGAATCACGACTTATTGATAAAAAACATGAAAAAATTCTTGAGTCATTGGGGTGTGAATAATAGCCAAGATGGTGAATTTAACATTTGATACGGAACCTTTATTAATATTCTTCTTGGATGAAGAAGGTGCAGATGTTGTTGATACATATCTAGTGATGTGGAATCTGGACGGATTCGTGGATTTGTAAATGCAGTAAATTTATCGGAATTCTATTATATTCTATACAGAAAGGACAAGAAGATTGCAGAGGAATATTTTCAAATTGTTCTCAACTCTAAATTGGAATTTGTTAATGTGGCTAGAGATTTAACAAAATTGGCGGGAACAATGAAGGGAAAATATGCGATTTCTCTCGCAGATGCATTCTGCATTGCAACAGCGATTTCAAAGAAAACTGCTGTTATGGCGGGGAGGGATCCTGAGTTGGATAAAGTGAAAGAGGTTGAGATCACTAGAGTTAGGTGATTTAATAAATTCATTCGCCTCCTTTCTTAAGTTTTCTTCGCAGCGCTAAAACGAATTACCTTGATTAATGTTATCTAATGTATTGATTAACGCTTTTAACTTCTTAACACTTTCCTGAATATTTAGCCCATTGATATTTATTTGATAATCTGCGTTCGCATTATATTTTTTGAAGAATGCAATATCTTTTTCAATATCTCTCAAATAGTATTGTTTTTCCCTCTTATTCAACTTTTTTTCAATCTTATTTGAATCATCATCATAAAAAGTAATCCTTTTTAGAATATTTTCAGGACTATCATTTAAGGCGATGATTAATGGATCGGTTTTCTTTAGTTCTTTATAATACCAATCACGAAGACCGCTTGGCGGTAAAGCCATAACAAAATTATTATCTTTGTTTTCCTCAATTATTTTCCTCAATACTTTTGAAACACTTTTCCTATACGAATAATCAGATAAGAATTGAGATTGGATGCATGAAATTGATTCATTGAAATATCTTTCAATTTCCGAATCAAGATCAAAGAATTTATATCCTATCTCATCTGCTAATCGTTTTCCAATATTTGTTTTTCCAACACAACTTACACCAACTAAAAAGATATTCAGGGGTCTTTCTATTGCCATTTTACTTAATTGTTTAAATTTATTCCCCCCCTTTCTTGAATTTCCTGCGGAGTGCAAGGACAAATAGGGCGACAAATAAAGCACCTAAAAGTCGTTCAAGAGTTATAGCAAAGGTATATGGTAAATATTCTGGAGGCATCTGGAAAAATACGCTCATACTTATCCCAAAATATCCCAAAAATCTAAAGATATCTCCCAATTCAAAATTAAAAGGATTCAAACTGTTAAATTCCGCATAACCCAATGCAAATAAAAAAGTTATTCCAAACATCCAATATAGAGGTCTTAAGTAACTCTCACCGTAATGACTGGCAAGATTATAGAATATAATCAGTGCATACTCAATTTTATTTTTAACTCTTGCATTTTTCCGTCTCATCTCCATCTCGCCGATGTAGAAGTCGCCTGCTTCGGAGAATCTTAAATTTCGCTCGTAATTTAATCGTAATTTTCTGTAAACTTCCTCAACAAGTCTATAGTTTTTATCCTTGCTCTTGTCTAATTTAATCTCGTCATATACTGCGTTTCTTCCGTATTTTATATTCCAGTTCTCATCAACAAATCTAAAATTTTCAATGCCATGGCAATGCAAAAATGAAACATTGCTTAAATCCATACTTTCAAATTCAACTTTTTTTGGTTGTTCAAAAACCGAATGATAAAAAGATGCAGATGACGGAAAACAATCGCCAACAAATTTGGCTGAATCGCAGAATCTTGCAGATCTAAAGTCCGCCTTACAGTCAATAAATTTTGCACCCTCAAAGTTTGCCTTACTGTTAAATTCTGCCTTAAAAAAGAGTACATCTCCGTTAAATTGTGCCAATCCAAAGTTTGCCTTACCTTTAAATTTTGTTTCTGTACAGTTTGCTGTACAATTAAAAAATTTTGACAATGTAAAGTTTGCCTCTTCGAAGTTTGCCTCTTTGAATGATACACTACCTTCGATAAATTTTGTCCCTGCAAATTCTGCCTTACCTTTAAATTCTGCGTTTTCAAATGTTGTCCGACCTTCAAATCCCGCACCTAAAAAATGCACCTTACTGCTAAATATCGCACTTTTAAAGCACGCACCCCCAATGAATACCGCACGTCTAAAATCTACCGCTTTTTTAAATTCTATTCCTTCAAATGAGAAATCCGTTGGAAATCTGAAACCACGAAAATCTAATTCGCCAGGTGGAGAAGATTCTTGGGACCATTCAGTCAAATTTCGTTCTTCAAAATATCCCCAAAATTCTTTTTCAAATTTTTTTATTTCTTTCTCTGCAAAATCTCTTTTATCGCAGTGGAAAATACAATATCCCTCGCCTCCTTTGTGCTCTTTCCTACCGCAACCTTCATATTCACACATCTTAATAAATTTTAAATTTCATTGATTTAATTTATTTTATTTGAAACTAAAATAATAACATGAGATATGCTCTAACAATTAAAGGAAGGGTGCAGAATGCCGGCTACAGAGATATTATAGAAAAAAATGCAAGAGTTAGAAGGTTGAGAGGTTATGTCTTTAACGATATTGACGGCACGGTTAAACTGGTTTGTGATGGTGCGGAAGAGAAAATTGATGAATTTATTGAGGTTATAAACCTGCACGAAGAGGATATTTTTGTAGAGGATATATTAAAAAGCGAGGTTGAAGATGTTTCTCCAATCCCTGCGACATTTGCACGACTTCAAACTGACATGTTAGAGGACATCGGAAGAAAACTTGATAAAGGTGTTGCTGGGTTAAAAAGTATAAAGGAAGATACCATTCTATTGAAGGATATAAGAGAGGATACCATTCTATTGAAGGATATAAGAGAGGATACCATTCTATTGAAGGATATAAAATCGGATACTATCGCATTGGTTGAAGGACAGAACAAAATGATAGAAGTTCTTGAGAAAATTGCTAAAAAATAAAATAAAATTCGTCTATTTCTTTATCTGTGAATTTTTTCTTTATCATAGTGGAAAATATAGTAACCCGTTTTTTGTATTCTTCTTTTTCTACCACATGAATATTCAGGAAATTCAATTGAATATTTGCACATTTTTAACATTATTCAGATTATTTTAATTTGTTATCTCTTATCCTTATTAATTATATTTAGATATTTTGATAAAACTTTTTTTAAAAGTTTTAAAATAAAACAATGCACTGGGCGGATAAGGTTGCGGGCGAATTACTGGAAAGGGGAAGGAAGCATGTCATAGAAACGGGAACGTCAATATCCGGCATTCCGCATATAGGGAACGCTTCGGATGTGATCAGGGGGGATGCCGTGAGGAAGGTTCTTAAGGAGAGGGGAGCAGAGGCGGATTTTATCTGGGTGGCGGATGATTCCGACCCCTTCAGGAAGGTGCCAGGGGGCATGGAAAAATTGAAGGGCTGCCTCGGATTTCCGGTTTATGACATTCCCGATCCTGATTTGTGCCATGATAATTTTGTGGAGCACTTTGTTGAGCCGTTTCTTAGTGACCTGGAGCAATTCGGCGTAAAGCCGAAATCATATTCTGCGGCAGAGTTGTACAGGAAAGGGTTTCTTTATGATCTGATAAGGACTGCGCTAAAGAAGAGGGAGAGGGTAATGGAAATTTTGAATAAATTCAGGGATACTCCTCTGCCTGAAGAGTTTATTCCATGGAATCCGATCTGCGAGAACTGCAGGAAGATTTCAACACCAAAGGCAATTGGGTGGGACGGAGGGGATATTGTGAAATATGTTTGTGAGGATGCAGTGCTGAGCGGAGGGAAGGTTAAGGGCTGCGGGCATGAAGGGGGAAGCGATATAAAGAAGGGTTTCGGTAAACTGCCGTGGAGGGTGGAATGGGCAGCCCGGTGGGCACATTTTAGAGTTACATGCGAGCCCCTTGGGAAGGAACACGCATCGGCAGGAGGTTCATTCTGGACATCCAAAGTTATCTGTAAGGAAATCTTTGACTGGGAGCCTCCTATGCCCGTGATTTATGAATTTTTCACCCTGAACGGCGAGAAGATCTCATCATCAAAGGGGAATGTAATAACTCTTGGCGATTGGCTTAAGATTGCCGAACCTGAAGTTTTAAAGGCATTCATGTATAAAGTTTTAAAAAAGCAGAGGGATATCAATCTTGAAAGGGTTCCAAACCTGGTTGATGAGTATGATGAAGCCGAGAAAATCTATTTTGATCTTAAAGAGGGGGAGGATAAACTGAAAAGATTGTATGAATTATCTCAGATAAATACTCCCCGCTACCTAGGAGTTCCTTTCACGCTCTGTGCAGTAATTTCGCAAATCCCGAATTTAGACCCGGGTAAGACAATCGAGAAACTGCACAGCATGGGATACAGAAATTTCGATGCATGGAGATTGGGGGAAAGGATAAATGCAGCTAATAATTGGGTTTCTGAATTCGGGCCAGATTACCTGAAATTTGAACTTCTGGACGATAAAGCATTTTTTAATGCCAGGGAGAAACTCAATGAAAAACAAAAACAGGGGCTCAAACTTCTTGCAGAACAGCTGGAATTGGCGAGTAGATGGGACGACGATGAGCTCGCAGCGCAATTAAAGGAATTCGCGGAAATAAAGGGCAAGAAAGCAGGGGAGATGAACCTCGAGATGTTAATG